>Ga0326727_10017868_pt1 | contig 14604 bp, 17 predicted proteins | sample MB2enrmetagenome_FD_207643 | JGI IMG/M metagenome (GOLD analysis project Ga0326727, IMG submission 207643) | Lab enriched peat soil microbial communities from McLean, Ithaca, NY, United States - MB29MY | ecosystem: Environmental > Terrestrial > Soil > Wetlands > Peat | place: USA: New York... | reverse complement strand
GCGCGATCAGCTTGCGGAACCGCCCTTTCAGGCGCTCATCAGCAAAATGGCACCCGGAAATCTCCCGGTCAAACCAACCAACCTCTTCCTCGTCCATCGCACCGCTCCCGATTCGGTGCCGGACAAAGAATCACACGCGATTCGCGCCGGGCAATAGCCGGGCTGTAGCAGACAGGGATTTGTGGGTAATTGAAAGCCGGTAGCGGCCACCTTCTGGGGTTTCGGTATTTGGGTGAGGATCCTGGCATCGTAACTTGTTGGGGTGGAAAGTGTCCACAACCGAGATAATGGACACAAGTTTGTGGGCGAAGCGCCGGCATAAAGTGTGGCCTGAAGCGCTGAAGCGGGAGATTGTGGCGGCATGCCTGGTGCCGGGAGCGTCGGTGTCGGTGGTTGCGCGGCAATATGACGTGAACACCAACATGGTTTTCACCTGGCGCAAGCTCTATGGCGGGATGCCAGACATGGTGCCGCCGCAGCTTGTGCCGGTGGTTGTGACGCCGGCCCCGCCGGTAGCGGCTCCGCCGGCGCCGTCGGCCGAGCCGCCTTCAGCTGACCTGATAGAGATTGAGCTGCCGCGCGGCTACCGTGTTCGGATTGGGAGTAACATCAAGGCTTCGGCGCTGCGCGTTGTGCTGGATGCGTTGGAGCGGCGATGATCGCCTTTCCATCGAGCGTGCGCGTATGGTTGGCGGTAGGGCGGACCGATATGCGGCGCGGCATGACTGGCCTTGCGTTGCAGGTTCAGCAATCGCTCGGCCGGGACCCGCACGCGGGGGACCTCTACGTGTTCAGGGGCGCCAGGGGCGATTTGATAAAGATCCTCTGGCATGATGGCGTCGGCATGTCGCTCTATGCCAAACGGCTGGAGAAGGCGCGCTTCACCTGGCCATCGCCAAGTGACGGCGTGCTGGCGATTTCCGCCGCGCAGCTGGGTTATATGCTCGACGGAATCGATTGGCGAAATCCGCGTCATACCTGGCGCCCCGCGAGTGCCGGATAATGTCGCGCGCCGCGATTTTTTAGGAGTCAACGGACCGAAATTGTGATTCTATTGCGGGCATGGACGCCGATCTTGGAGCCCTGCCGAACGATATCGATGCGCTGAAAGCGGCGCTCATGATCGAGCGCGCCAAGATGCGGGAGGTGACCGCCGAACGTGACGTGCGGGCGGCGGAACTCGCGGTAGCGCGCGCCAAGGCGTCAGAAGATTTGGCGCTGATCGCGCATCAGAAGCTGCGGATCGCCAAGCTTGAGCGTCAAATCTATGGCCCCCGGTCGGAACGGTCGTCGTTGCTCATCGAGCAGATGGCGCTGCAGTTCGAAGAAGCGGAGGCAAGCGCCACCGAGGATGAACTGGCCGCGGAAATCGCCGTCGCCAACGTCACTTCGGTCGCGGGGTTTACCCGCCAGCGTCCCGAGCGAAACACCTTTCCCGAACATCTCCCCCGCGAGCGTGTCGTCGTCGATCCGCCGGCGGCTTGCGATTGCTGCGGCGGCAAGCGGCTTCGCAAGATGGGCGAGGATGTCACGAAGACTTTGGAATCAATACCCCGCCAATGGAAGGTGATTGAGACCGTGCGGGAGAAGTTCACCTGCCGGGATTGCGAGAAGATCAGCCAGGCACCGGCCCCCTTCCACGTGATCGCCAGAGGGTGGGCGGGGCCGAGCCTTCTGGCGATGATCCTGTTCGAGAAATTCGGGCAGCACCAGCCGCTCAACCGCCAGGCGGAGCGCTACGCGCGGGAGGGCGTGCCGATCAGCCTCTCGACCATGGCCGATGCCGTGGGGGCGGCTTGCGCAGCGCTGGCCCCGTTGAGCAGGCGTCTTGAATCCCATGTCCTGGCCGCAGAGCGCCTGCATGGCGACGACACCACCGTGCCAGGTCTCGCCAAAGGCAAGACCGATACCGGCCGATGTTGGGTCTATGCCCGCGATGACAAACCATTCGGTGGAACATCTCCGCCGGCCGCGATGTTTTATTACTCTCGCGATCGCAAAGGAGAGCATCCGCAGCGCCATCTGTCTGGATATAGCGGGATCTTCCAGGCCGACGCCTTTGATGGATATCGCCAGCTCTATGCTCCCGGCCGAAGTCCCGGATGCATCGTTGAGGCGGGATGCTGGGTTCATGCCAGGCGTCCGTTCTTCGCCATGGCAGATCTCGATGAGAACGCACGGCGAAAGGCCGCGGGCAAAAAGGAAATCCCCCTCTCGCCCATTGCGATTGAGATCGTGCGCCGCATCGACGCGCTGTTCGAGATCGAGCGGCCCATCAACGGCAAAATGCCCGACGAACGCAGGGCTGTTCGCCAGTCGCTGAGCAAGCCGCTGGTCGACGAGCTGCTGCTCTACATGCGCGAGCAGCGCGCCAAGCTCAGCCGTGGCCATGACCTTGCCAAGGCCATTGATTATATCCTCAAGCGTTGGGACCCCTTCACCCTGTTCCTGGATGACGGCCGCGTCTGCCTCTCGAACAATGCCGCCGCGCGGGCGTTGCGCGGCATTGCTTTGGGCAGAAAATCATGGATGTTCTGTGGCTCAGACCGCGGCGGGCAGCGTGCTGCAGCCATGTACAGTCTTATCGTCACGGCCAAAATGAACGGCGTCGACCCTCAGGCTTGGTTGGCGGACGTCCTGGCGCGGATTGCTGCCCACCCCGCGCATCGCCTTGATGAGCTATTACCCTGTTGGGGTGGACGGCCCAACGGCATCGAATGTGCCAATATAGGGTCGAACAACCAACCCAATGAAAGGGCCGCCCGATGGAATTTAAACGCATTTCGATCGACACGTCCAAGCATGTTTTTACGATCCATGGGGTCGACCTGCAGGAGCGTCCGATCCTGCAGCGCGAGATCAGGCGCGCCCAGGTCGAGCCATTCTTCGCCAAATTGGCGCCAACAGAGGTGGTTCTCGAAGCCTGCGCCGGCTCGCACCATTGGGGGCGGGTGCTCGGCGGCATGGGCCACCGGGTTAGGTTGATTCCGCCACAATATGTGAAGCCGTTCGTCAAGCGGAGCAAAAACGACCGCAATGACGCGGAAGCAATCAGCGAGGCGGCGTCACGTCCGAGCATGCGCACGGTTCCGGTTAAATCGGCGGACGAGCAAGCTGCGACGATCATCGTGAAGCATCGGGAGCTCATGGTGAACCAACGGACACAGGCGATCAACGCGTTGCGAGGGCATGCAGCGGAATTTGGCATCGTTGCCGCCAAGGGCTGCGCGAACGTCACAGCATTGCTTGCCGTTCTGTCTGCCGAGGAGATGATTCCAGCTATTGCAAAGGCGATGTTCGAGCAAATGGGCCGGCATGTGACGGATCTCGAGGCAAAAATCGACGCGTTGGAAAGACAACTGCTCGAACAGCACAAGGCCAACGCCGTCAGCGCGCGCCTCGCCGCAATCCCCGGCGTCGGGCCAATCACCGCGATCACCATGGCGCTGACCGTCAACCCAACGAACTTTGAGACTGGGCGGCATTTTGCGGCCTGGCTCGGGCTGACTCCACGAGAACATTCGACCGGCGGCAAGCATCGCTTGGGGCGGATCAGTAAGGCAGGCAGTGAGAGGCTGCGGCAGCTGCTCGTGGTTGGGGCTATGGCGGTGATCCGCTACGCCAAACCAGGCAGTAAATCGGCCACTGCATGGCTGTTGCAATTGCTGGAGCGTCGGCCGCGCAAGGTCGCGGCGGTCGCTATGGCCAACAAGATGGCCCGGATCATCTGGGCCATGATGGCGCGTGGTGAAGCGTATCGGCGTCAGCCGGTAGCCGCCTAATCCGCGCGCCGGTGCCGAGGGTTTAAGTGCTGAGCAAGAGATGATAATCGGTCGAACCGACGAATGACAAAATCCGACCAATTCCAAGGCATTCTATGCCGTTGCCCTGATTGGATGTCGTTCGCGGAACCCATCTGGGCCAGCGGCCGTGCCGCGTAAACAGGCCGAACGCATGACCGCTTTCGAACCGCCATCAAATCTTGCAAATTCCCACTTGAACTCTACGGGCCGTCCACGCATGGAATTGGACGCCGGCGGCATCCGCGGTTGCCGACGTCGCGGCCTGACCATGGCGCCGGTCAATAAGGTCCACCACGTATATACCATCGCCCGCGTCGCCGAGATGCTCGGCGAAGACGAGGACTGGTTGGGTGACGTTGCCAATAAGATGGACCAGGAGGATGGCCTCATCTGGGTCTATGGACCAGGCGACGAAGGGGGCATGGCGTTCACCGATTTTGGGATCGAGACGCTCGCCGGTCTAATCGAAATCTATAAGGCCGATCCTCACCTACTCAAGCGATCAACCGATCCGCTATAGCCCTGCGGCCCACGCCGGATGATTACGGCCAGGGTGCTGGCGGCACTGCAGAGCAGGATGCTCACGCCCGAACTGGTCGAGCATTTTGTCCAAACCTTCGAGGCAGAGGTTACCCGCCAGCAACGGGAGGCCAGCAACACACAAACCCGCCTGCAATCGCAACTGTCGGTCATTCAGCGTAAGCTGGAGGGCGTATTGCGCGCGATCGAGGATGGTGCCTGGAATGATAGCCTGAAGCAGCGGCTCGATGCCCTGGAGGCTGAGAAGCGACAGCTACAGGACCAACTCACCGCCACGGCGGCACCGGACAACACGGTGCGCCTGCATCCGAACGCGGCGGCGCTGTACGCGGCCAAGGTCGCCAATTTGCAGGCATCACTGAATGATGAGACGATCCGCGCCGAGGCGGCTGAAAGCCTTGGAAAACTTATTGAGAAGGTGGTGCTCACCCCCGACGCCGGCGCGCCGGACGGCTTGGCGGCCGAACTGCATGGCGATCTGGCGATGATCCTGGCGCTGGCCACGTCGCCTGACAGTGCAAAATTGTCAGGAATTTCAAGCAGTAAAAACCCCCGGTCACGATCTGTTCCCGGGGGTTTACTATCGGTGGTTGCGGGGGCCAGATTTGAACTGACAACGTCAGGTTATGAGACGGATATCAGTTAAATTTTCTCAAATAAGTTCTTTGATATTTAGAAGTCATATGTCAGATGCCCTAATAAATGCACTACAAAATCCTTCTTTTTATCGTTTTTCACCCCAAAGTGCCCTAAGGCATCTCTGAATAAGGCTTGATTTTCAGGCCCGGCATTTTTTGTCCGTTGGCGGGACGTCATTGGCGACGTCTTGGCTGATCGGTTTCGTTTGTATCGCCTGCTGAGGGCATTGAAGCGCCGTATTTTTGCGGCTTGGCCAATCAGGCGGGCATCAACCGTCTTCGGATCATGAACAAGTTGGCCAAAGCGCAGGCAACAAACAAGCGCTGGGCGTTCTTCTCCAGCCCTCGATAACGCAGTTTGGCGAACCCGAACACGCCCTTGATCACCGCGAAACAGTGCTCGACCTTGGCCCGCACCCGGGATTTGGTGCGGTTTCGCGCCTTTTGTGCCTCGTCCACCATGCCGCGATGCCGGTAGCGCCGGTTGGTGAAGTCCTTGGCGCGCGGCGCATTTTCGCGAATGACTTCGCGCTGGCCGCGATAAGCCTGGTCCCCCAGACCTGGGTTTCCTCTCCATGCAGCAGATCACCCAGAACTGCGCTGTCATGCACGTTCGCCGCCGTCGCCACCACCGCGTGAATGATCTTGGTTTTGCTGTCCATGCCCACATGCGCCTTCATGCCGAAATACCATTGCTGCCCTTTGCGGGTCTGGTGCATCTCCGGATCGCGCTGGCCGGACGCATTCTTGATCGAAGACGGTGCCGCGATAATCGTCGCGTCGACGATCGTGCCCGTGGATATCTTGATCCCGCGCGCTTCAAGGTGAGCATGGACCTGCTCAAACAGAACCCGCCCGAAATCGTGCGCCTCCAGCAAGTGGCGGAATTTGCAGACCGTCGTCTCGTCGGGGACCGGCTCCTGACCCAGGTCAATGCCAACAAAGCGGCGCATCGAGGCCGATCCAAAAAGCGCTTCCTCAACCGCTGGGTCAGACAGGTTGAACCAGTGCTGGAGAAAGTGGATGCGCAACATCCGCTCAAGCCCAACAGGCCGGCGGCCCTTCCCGGCCTTGGGGTACACAGGCTCAATCAAGGCGTAGAGCTCGCCCCAGGGAATGACCTGCTCCATCTCCGCCAAAAATGCCGCACGCCGCGTCGTCTTGCCGTAACGCTCAAAGCCAACTCCGGCAAAACTCGACTGACGCATGCAAACACCCCCCCGCAAACAAACAGAGTTTAAGAAACACCGTCGTTGCCCTTCAAGAAGACTTATTCAGAGATGCCCTAATTGCTCTGACTCCACAAAAAATACTGCTTGAGCGATACAGCAAGGCAGCGGGATCGACGAACCTGGGCCCTCGAACATTCATTGTGAATCGGCGTCACGCCGTGGCCCTATAAAACCAAGCTAAATCTGATGGTTGGCGCGCCGATAGGTGCCGAAACACCTTGCCGATTTACAGTGAGCAGCCGTGCCGCGGCTTTGGACCGGGATGCGAGCGTGACCGCGCGGGGGACTGAAGAGCTCATCGAAGCCGGGTACCAGACGCAAATCGTACCATGGCTGGCGGTACAGCCCGATTTTCAATACATCGTCAACCCGGGTGCGGGCGTGCCTGATCCCGATGATCCGACGCATAACCTGCGCAACGAATTCGTCGCCGGCGTCAGAGACGTAACGACGTTCTGAGTAGAGCCATAGGACTTTATCAGCCTAGCAGAGCGCCTGCTCGGGACATAATTCGACGATGATTCACACCAGGCGCTCTTCAATTCTAAACAGTGGCGACCTTTCGGAAATCGGTATTGTATTCGTAATGGGTTCTGCAACGCGCGCGGCCCGCCATCTCGCCGCTGGCGAGTTCTATGATCTCGGCGGTGATTTCCTCCTGGCGCACAATCTGCTGCGTCAGCTCCAGGCCGGAGAGCCGGGTCTCGATTTGGCGATGGGCGGCGGCCATCGTCTCCATCCTGGTCTCATTCTCGGCGGCGAAGGCGTGCAGGGCGGCGCGGCAGAGTTCGGCGTGGATGTAGTCGGCGGTCAGGTCCCGCAGCAGCGTCTCCGGGGCGAGGTTGAGTAGCGGCATATTGGCATCGGCGGGGCGGGGAAAGGCGGCGGGGTCGAGCGGGAAAAGGGCGACGCGCGCGATGCGCAGCCCCTGGCCCGCGTGCCATTGGCCGTAAATGGCGTCCAGCCGCGCCACGCGGCCTTCGGCGATGGGGCCGTAGAGCGCCTCGGCGATCCGCCTGGCCAGGTTTGGGATGCCGGCGGGAGCGGCCGGCATAGCACCGCTCCAGCGTGACGTTATGCCGCGCTCCGTGGCAATCGTGGCGCCCCGCGAGCCTATCAGGAAGAGCTCCGTACCCGGCGGCACCGCGCCGAGCACATGCTCGCTGAAGGCGCCGGCGAAACCTTGCTCGGCGCAGAACACCACGGCGGCACTGCGCTCCTCCCGGTGTGCGGCGCTTGGCGGCACGGCGGGGGACCAGGCGAAGACGCGCCCGATGGCCTGGGCGATGACGGCGGCGTAGCTGTCCACCGCCGTAAGCTGGGCGCGGGCCTGCTGGGCGCGGGCCCCGGCAATGCCGCGCATGGCGTTCACCACTGTCCCGAGTTCGCGGATACCGGCGATGCGGGCGTTGATGTCCGCCAGCCGCACGGTCATGGCGCGAAGCTTTTGGCGCAGGCGGCGATGGCGGCGCGCAGGGCTTCGGCCTGGGCCGCATCCAACGTGCCGGTCTGCTGGATCATGCGCATGGCGGGGCCGGCATCGCGCTCCAGCGCTTCGCGTAAGGCGGCGCGAAATTTGGGGGTTTCAGCCAAAGGCAGGGCGTCCAGCAGCCCGGACTGCACGGCGTGCACCAGCGCGACCTCGTCAGCCAAGCGCAGCGGGCCGTGCGGGGGCTGGGTGAGGATGGCACGGATGCGGGCGCCACGGGTGAGTTGGGCGCGCACATGCGCATCCGGCATGCCGCCGAAGCGGGTGAAAATCTCCAGCTCCAGGAACTGCGCGTAATCGAGGCGCAGCGTCTCCGCCGCCTCGCGCAGGGCGCGCGCCTGCGTCTTGCCGCCGACCCGGCTGACGCTCAGCCCCACATCCACCGCCGGTTTCTGGCCTTCGTGGAACAGCCTTGCATCGAGCACGATCTGCCCATCGGTGATCGAGATGAGGTTGGTGGGGATGTAGGCGCTGAGATTCCCCGCATCCGTCTCCGCGATCGGCAAAGCAGTGAGCGAGCCGCTGCCCTGCCCTGCCGAGAGCTTGGCCGCGCGCTCCAGCAGGCGGGCATGGACGTAGAAGATATCGCCCGGATAAGCCTCCCGCCCCGGAGACTGCCTGGTGAGCAGCGCGATCTCGCGGTGCGTGGCGGCATGCTTGGACAGGTCGTCGATGACGACGAGCGCGTGCTGGCCAATGTCGCGGAAATACTCCGCCATGGTGAAGCCGGCGAACGGGGCGATCCATTGCATGCCGGGCGGCTCCGCCGCCCCGGCGACGACGATGATGCAGCGCTCGGGCGCACCCTTGGCCTGGATCGCCTCAATGGCGCGGCGGATATTGGAGGTCTTCTGGCCGACGGCGACATAGACGCAGATGATGTCGCTGTCCCTCTGGCTGATGATCGTATTCACGGCGATCGTCGTCTTGCCGGTGGCGCGGTCGCCGATGATCAGTTCGCGCTGGCCACGCCCCAGGGCGAAGAATGTGTCGACGACGAGCAGCCCGGTTTGCACCGGCTGGGTGACCAGGTCACGGTCGATGATCTCGGGCGCTGGGCGTTCGGCTGGCTCGAAGCGCTCTGGCGTGAACGGGTCCTTGCCGTCTAGCGGGCGGCCAAGCGGATCAACGATGCGCCCGAGGAGCTGCGGACCGACAGGAACGCGCACGACATCGCCGGTGCCGCGCACCGTGTCGCCCGCCGCGATACGCTCCGGCGCATCAAGCAACACGCAGCCTGCGAGGTCGCGGTCCAGCGTCTGCACGAATCCGAACATGCCCTTGTCGAAACGCACCAACTCGGTGAGGCGGAGAGCCGGCAGGCCGGAGACGAGGGCGATGCCGTCCGCGATATCCTCAACACGACCGATCTGCTCGGTCTCCGCCCCGAGCTTCGTGCCCGCGAGGCGGGCCCGCGCCTCTTGCAGCCAGGACTCAGGCGCCGCCACTGCCCAGCTCCCGCAGGATACGGTCGAGATCGGCGCGCCAGCTATTGCGGACCAGGATGTTCTGGCCGTGCAGCTCCAGCCCGGCAATGAGCGCCGGATCCGCCTGGAACACCAGGCGCGGCGTGCCACCGAACGCCGCGGTGATGCGCTGAGCGCATTGCGCCTGCTCCTCCGGGGAGAGCGGCGTGGCGCTGATCACTTGCAGTGTTTCGCCATCCACCATGCGCCGCATGGACTCCGGCAGGGCGGAAATGTCCTCCAGCAGCCAGCCAAGAAACACCGCCCGCACCGCCGCGCCGTTCAGCCGCGCCGCCAGTTTGCCAGCGATGTCCACGGCCAATTCGCTCGCGTGCTGGCGCCATGTGGCTTCGGCCTCCCGCCGTTCCGCCGCAAGCCGGTCCCGCGCGGCTTCCTCCAGCGTCCGCGCGGCCTCGTTCGCCGCCGCTAGCCCTGCGGCGCGGTGCTGCTCGGCATCGGCCTGCGCCGCAGCGAGGATGGCCTGCCGTTCCTGCGCGAACCCGGCCCGTGTCTTCTCGATATCCGCCATCGCCACCGCCGCCGCGTCGCGCTTCTGAGCCGCTTCGTCCAGCATGGTCTGCGCCGCCGCGCGACGCTGCGCGATCATCGCCGCCACCGGCCGCCAGAAGAATTTCTGCAACAGCCAGATGAGGATGAGGACATTGACCGTCTGGAGGAGGAGCGTCGGCCAGTCGAGCGTCATGCGGCTATTTCAGCAGCGGATTGGCGAAGAGCAACAGCAGCGCGATCACCAGACAGTAGATCGCCATCGTCTCGATCATCGCCAGGCCGACGAAGAGAGTGCGCGAGATGGTGTTCGCGGCTTCCGGCTGGCGGGCGATGGCGTCCATGGCGGCCGCGACTGCGCGGCCCTCGCCGAGCGCGGGGCCGATGGCGCCGAACGAGACCGCGAGCGCGGCGGAGACGATGCTAGCGAGGGCCAACCAGTTCATTTGACAATCCTTTCTTCTGCGGTCGCGGATTTCGCCTCGCCGGTGGCCTGGGCGATGAACACCATGGCCAGCACGGCGAAGATGTAAGCCTGCACGGCGCCGGTCAGCAGATCCAGCGCCATCAGCGGGATCGGCACGAGTAGCCCGGCGAGCGAGAGCACGATGCCGATGACAAACACGCCGCTCATGACATTGCCGAACAGGCGCACCAGCAGCGAGAACGTGCGGGTCAGGCTCTCGACGAAATTGAGCGGGATCATCACCGGGTTGGGGGCGGCGAAACTGGCGAGATAGCCGCGCAAGCCGCCGGCGCGGATGCCGAACCAGATGACCGCCAGAAACACGAGCAAAGCGAGAGCGGCATCGGTTTCCAGATGCGCCGTCGGCGGTTCCACGCCAGGGATGAGCGTGGACCAGTTGGCGGCGAAGATGAATACGAACAGGGTGCCGATGAAGGCGCGGTAAGGGGCGGGTTCCATCCGCATGGTGTCGGTGATCTGGCTGTCCACGGCGGTGACGATGAGCTCCAGCGCGGCCTGGGTGGCGCTGGGGCGCAGCGAGAGGCGGCGGGTGAGCAGGAAGCTGCCGAGCGAGAGCACGAGCATGATCACCCAGGTGACGATGACGGCATCGGTGATGGGCACCGGGCCGAGATGCAGCAGCACGGGGTTGGCGAGAGGCGATGTCATGCCGCCACCTGCTTGAAGCTGCGCAGCACCATCGCCCGCGCGGCGTGAACCCCAAGCACCGTGGCCAGCAATGGCAAGCCTCCTTCCCTGCTGGTGAGGAACAGCGCCACGCCCAGCCCCAGGAACCGCGCCACCCCTAGCGCGACGGTCACCGCCGCGCGGCGGCCTTGCACGAGCTGGCGGACATTCCACCACAGCCCCTGGAAATAGAGCAGGCCCAGAGCCTCGCCGAGGGCAAAATGAGCCAGAAGGAGAAGTGGATGGGTCATGCGCTGTTCATCCATTTCCAGGCCGCCCAGCAGCCCAGCCCCAGCCCCAGAAACAGAAACGGCGCGGTCCAGAACACGCCGGAGTGAAATGTCCCATCCAGCCAGCGCCCGATGAAAATGCCGGCGAGCATGGGCAACACGATAATCCAGCCCAGCACGCCGATTTGCGCCAGGCGGCGAGCGACCGAGGGATCGCCCTCCCGCAGCCAAGTTTTGTGCCGTTCCTGCCGCCGCTCGGCCTCGTGCAGGAGCTTGTCCTTCTCGTTGGGTTCGGTCATGGGAAGGCCCCGCCGTCGTGCCCCTGCGGCCGCAAATGCCGCATGATCTGCCGGATCGCGCTCAAATGCAGCTGGACCTGCGCGATGTGCTCCACGCGCTCGGCCTCGGCATCGGCGTGAAACTGCACCAGAATGTCCTGGTGCAGCGTGGCGAGATCCTCCCCCAGCACGCCCTCGCGCGTGGCGATGCCGATCTTCTGGCCGCCCGTGACCGTGAGAATGCCGCCGCGAACGGCGCAGTGGCGCGTGCCGCCATCCACCAGCTTCCAGCTCACCACGGAGATGGCAAGGCTGGTGAGGAATTCCGCGTGGCCTGGGAGAATGCCGAAACCGCCGGACATATCCTCGGCGCGCAAGGCGAGCACGCCCGCCTCATCCACCAGCACGGTGAGCGGTGTGGTAATGTGCAGCCTCATGCGGGGCGCTCCACGGCGCGGGCGGCCTGTTCCTTCCGCCGCGCCTCCTCCAGCGTGCCGACCATATAGAGCGAGCTTTCCGCCCAGCCATCGGCCCCGCCGTCCAGGATCGCGCGGCAGCCTTCCAGCGTGTCTACCAGCTTCACGCTGCACCCCGGCGTGCCGGTGAAAGCCTCGGTGACGGTGAAAGGCTGGGTGAGGAAACGCTGCAGCCGCCGCGCCCGGGTGACGATGAGCCGGTCACCCGCACCCAGTTCCTCCACGCCCAGCAGGGCGATGATGTCCTGCAGCTCCTTGAACCGTGCCAGGGTCCGCCGCGCCCGCTCGGCGATCGTGTAATGCGCCTCGCCCACCACAAGCGGGTCCAGCAGCGCAGAGGCGGAGTTGAGCGGGTCGATAGCCGGATAGAAAGCCTGCGCCGCCAGATCGCGGGAGAGCATCACCACGCTGTCCATGTGGCTGGAGATGGCGGTGACCGCCGGATCGGTGAAATCATCCGCGGGAACGTAGACGGCCTGGATGGCGGTGACGGACGCCCCCGCCACGGAGGCGATACGCTCCTGCAGCGCAGCGACTTCGCTCGCCAAGGTCGGCTGATACCCCACGCGCGAGGGCAGCCGCCCGAGCAGGCTGGAAACCTCCGCCCCGGCCTGCACGAAGCGGAATACGTTATCCATGAGCAGCAGCACGTTCTGGTGCTTCTCGTCGCGAAAATGCTCGGCGATGGTGAGGGCCGTGAGCGGCACGCGCCAGCGGGCGCCGGGCGGCTCGTTCATCTGGCCGTAGACGAGCACAGTGCGCGCCAGCACGCCGGAGCCCCTCATGTCGTTCAGCAGTTCATGGCCCTCGCGCGAGCGCTCGCCAACGCCGGCGAAGACGGAGATGCCCTGGTATGTCTCCACCATGGCATGGATCAGCTCCATCACCAGCACGGTTTTGCCAACACCCGCGCCGCCGAACATGGCCGCCTTGCCGCCCTGGGCCAGGGGGGCCAGCAGGTCGATGACCTTGATGCCGGTTTCGAAAATCCGGTCCGCGCCGCTTTCCTCTTTCAGGGCGGGCGGCGGCTCGTGGATGCCGCGAAGCGGTGTTTCCGGCGGTAGTGCCGGGCCGCGGTCGCGTAGCGTGCCGGTTACGTCGAGCAGTCTGCCCAGCACGTTCTCCCCCACCGGCACGGCGATGGGCGCGCCGGTGGCACGCACGGCGGTGCCGCGCGCCAGCCCCGCCGTTGCCTGCAAGGCGATGGCGCGGACCGTATCCTCGCTCGCATGGCTATGCACTTCCAGAACCAGCGTCTCCGGCCTGTCCCATTCCACGAACAGGGCGGTGTTGACCGGCGGCAGCGAGCCGGCGGGGAACGCGGCATCCACCACCGCGCCACGCACCGAAACAACCATCCCTGAAGCCTGCTCCATGGTTTTGCCCTAGCGTAGCGTGCGGCTTCTGGCGTTGATGCGAATCAAGTCTCGCCTTGGCAAGACGTTGCCTTGGTTGCAGCAAGGGGAACGCTGGCCGCGCTGACATGGCGGGACGAGCTGATCAGCAAGGGCCGGTCACTGTATGGCTATTCGCACTAAATTAGTGTTTTGTTTGTCAGGAGTGGCAGCGTGGGGCCGAAACCGAACAACGTCTTTGAGGCGATAACAACATAGGCACCGATTGCAACAATATCCGGCCAAACATACTGCATACCGGCGCCGCATCCGTCTGCGGCACCGTCTCGCCGCCGGCTTTGGCCTGCTCCTGACGTGCCTTGCTTTAAACGGGTGCCAGAGCGTGCCGCCGCCCCACCGCATCACGGCGGAAAACCCGGCACTGCTCACCGGCATCGCCACCATTGCGCAGGATGAGATCGCCCGTGGCGACATCCCCGGCGCGGTCATCGAGATCGGGCATCGCGGCCGCATCGCCTACCGGGCGGCCTTCGGCTACAGTGCCGATGCGGCACCGCTGCGCCCCGATGGGATATTCGACCTCGCCTCGCTAACAAAGGTGGTGGCGACCGCCCCGGCAATCATGCAACTGCAGGAGCAAGGCCGTCTGCGCCTGGATGAGCCAGTGGCCGCGTACTGGCCAGCCTTCGCCGCCAACGGCAAGGGCCAGATCACGATCCGCCAGCTGCTGACCCACACCTCCGGCCTGCGCCCGGATTTCGTAAGCATGGACTGGCATGGCGAAGCCGGAGCGCTGGCGAAGATCGCGGCGGACCATCCCGTGGCAGCGCCGGGCGGCAGCTTCATCTACAGCGATCTTAATTTCATCGTGCTCGGCGCCCTGGTGGAAAAGGTCTCCGGCGAGAGCCTGCCGCTCTACGCCGCGCAGCACATCTTCACGCCGCTGCGCATGACGGACACCGGCTTCGATCCACCATCCGGCGACAATGCCCGCCTGGTGCCGACGGATGTCCAGGACGGCGAGTTACGCTTGGGCGCGGTGCAGGACCCCACCGCCTACCAGATGGGCGGCGCGGCTGGCCATGCCGGACTGTTCTCGACGGCCGACAATCTGGCGCGTTTTTGCCAGATGCTGCTGAATGGCGGCGAACTGGATGGCGCGAGGATCCTTAGCCCCGGCAGCGTGGCGCAAATGACCGCGCCCGAGGCTCTGCCCGATGGTGTCACGCGCGGGCTGGGGTGGGACATGGCCTCGCCCTACAGTAGTTGGACCGGGGGAGCTTTCAGTGCCAGCTCCTACGGCCACACCGGCTATACTGGCACGGCATTGTGGATCGACCCGGCGACCGGCACCTTCCTAATCGTCCTCACCAGCCGGCTCTATCCGTACGATGAAGGTAATGCGATGCCGCTGCGCCGGCGCGTGGCGCAGGTGGT
>Ga0326727_10017867_pt1 | contig 14605 bp, 13 predicted proteins | sample MB2enrmetagenome_FD_207643 | JGI IMG/M metagenome (GOLD analysis project Ga0326727, IMG submission 207643) | Lab enriched peat soil microbial communities from McLean, Ithaca, NY, United States - MB29MY | ecosystem: Environmental > Terrestrial > Soil > Wetlands > Peat | place: USA: New York... | reverse complement strand
AGATTGAAGAAAGCTAAATGACAGCCATTGCGGTGGGTACGCCGCAAAAAGCAGTGCTATCTCTCCAACCCGGCGTCCTGCATTTTCTACCCTGACGTACGTTTCCACCCGTCAATCTGTGCGGAGGCGATCAGCGAGGGTCGTCTACCGCGACAATTCTTTCAGATTTGTACTGGAAGTCGGCTAGGGTCCGGGCATCCAACTGCCCTCGGCGGCTCCCGATTCGCGGCCGGTTTCGGGATGGACTGCCAGTTGTACGGGTTACGAGCTGAGCGCACCAACAAGTCTCACCCAGCACACCAAATGGACACGGAACCTTGGGTACGCTTTCCGGTGGGTTGCGGCGCCCACGCTTGCGTAGTCTCGGTATTTGCGGCGTATCCTTGAGCAGAATGATCTACTGCCGGCACTGCGGAAGGTTGGTTGAAGGTGGGCGATTCTGTTCCGCCTGTGGGGGACCGATCTCGCCCGAGGCCGTGGATGCGATGGCCAGAACGCTCAAACTCCACCGCAACGAGATGCTCCTCATGGTTGTCGCGCTGGGCCTGATCTTCGTGGTCACTGCGGGTCTAATCGTTACCCGGCTGATGCGCACAGAGTGGGCACTCGCCCCTGCGCTCTCTGGCGGCGAGACCGCTTCTCCGATCACACGACAGCAGCAACCGCTTCCGGCCCCACCTGTCGAGGCGCAAACTCCGCCCAGCCAGCCGCAGCAGGAACCGCCGCGCACAATCATTTCTGAGAAGGGCAACCCTGCGATCCGCGCGTCTGCGGAGAGCATCGACCCGAAGGCTGTGCAGAACGCGTTGACCACCCTGGCTCAGGACCGCCACCTGTCCCCACAGAAACTGCCGGCTTCGTCTGCCGTATCGGCCGAGTCCGACCGCTATCCTGGTTCGCAGCCGATCGAGGTCAAGGATGTAAACCTTCCCGACATTGGAGTCCCCGTCAGCAGCGAGGTCTATACCACGAGTGATTCTCTCTCAACGGTTGTCGTCTACTACACGCAGCGCTACCCCGACGCCGAAGTGGTGGAAGTAAACGGGCAGAAAGTCATCGCAATCGAGCGGCCGGGGGCCACCAGGGTGATTGCCATTGGCAGCAGCGGTGAGGAGACGCGAATCGCAATCGTTAAGCAGGCGAATTGAAGCCTTGAGGTGAGGATTTCAGCCGGGCAATCGTCAATTACTCGTAGTTTCGCATTCCGGCCCAGCCTCCGTGAGGTAAAAAGCTCCCCGTAGGCTTGTCAAAGCGACCTTCGCGGGTCGCAGGGAAGTTATAGTGTCCAGCAGTCTTCGTAACGCTGTCATCCTTGTCGGTGGTGAGGGCTCGTCACGAGGGCGGGGAGCTGCTATAAAGGAATAGCCCTTGTACGAATGGCATTATCAAGGGCGACGCCCTCCGCTGCGGTGTTGACGAAAAGATCGAACCTCCTCCCTTGACAATCAATTTGTACACGTTTTGTACACTCACCCCTCCAAACTGCCGTTTTTGCCGTTTTCGCAGTCATGTATAATCAGTAACTTACTGGTTCTACTGATGGCTTTAGTATTCAATTCCCTCCCTGGCCACCATCGATCCAATCAGTCAATCTGCGCCGCCAGCCGTTAGTGAATCGTCTCAATCAGCATCTGCAGCTTCCTGATCATCTCGTCGGGCAGCGGAACATAGGTCAATGAGGCGGCCTCGCGTTCTCCATTTTTCAGCATCCAGGCGAGAAAGTCGTGCAGCGTCCGGCCTTTTTCCGGATCCTTTGACTGCTGCGGAATCAGAAGCCAGGTGAAGCCGGCGATGGGATACGCGTCTTTGCCCTCGGCGTTGGTGATCGATACGCGATAGTCAGTTTGACTGATTGCGGGAGCCGCAGCGGCGGTGATCGAATCCTGCGAGGCTCGCACAAAGTTTCCCTTTAGGTTCCGCACCTGGCCGTAGCTGATGTGGTTCTGCACGGCGTAGGTCAGTTCGATGTATCCGATCGAGCCGTCGATCTGGCGGATGGCTCCGGCGACACCTTCATTGCCTTTTCCGCCCGATCCTGCCGGCCATCGCACGCTGGTGCCACGGCCCACTTTTGAGCTCCATTCTGGACTCACCTTGGAAAGATAGTCGGTAAAGACAAACGTGCTCCCGGATGCGTCGGAGCGATGAATGACGAGGATCGGCAGGTTCGGCAGCTCTACGCCCGGATTCGCCTCTGCAATCGCGGGATCGCGCCAGCTTGTAATCCTCCCGAGAAAGATTCCGGCGAGAATCTCGGGGGTGAAGCGCAGCTCCCGCTTCACGCTAGTGAGATTGTAGGAAGGAACCACGGCTCCGATCGCCGTGGGAATGTGCAGAATCCTCATCGGACACTTCGCCAGCTCCGCGTCGGACATCGGCGCATCCGAGGCTCCGAAGTCGATGGTGGCGGCGATCAGTTGACGAATCCCGGCGCCCGATCCCAGCGACTGATAGTTGATCTGAACCTTGGGATGGGCTGCACGGTATTCGAGGAACCACTTCTGGTAGAGAGGATTGGGGAAGGTGGCTCCGGCGCCGTTGAGCCGTTGCGCCGAGGCCGCTGCGCAGAGCAGCAAAATGCAGAGAATGAGTTTAAAAGCGCGGGCCAAAACTGTCTCCTACCGAGCTCCTCGGGGGCTCGTCGCACCAGCCCCGCATTGACGCTTGCAGAGCGGAGATGCGATATTCAGGTGTTACAGCATGATGAAGTTTAGATTACAAAATCAAGTCCATTCCGTCGACTTTTTCGTTCCTCAGGAGATTTTCCGTCTATCATGGTCCGCCTAGTTCCTCGCGAAACCAAGTTTTTTGAGCTGTTTGCCGAGATGGCGCAGACTCTCACCGTCGGTGCAAGGCAGATGCGCGATCTGCTCCAGGATTACAACGATGTCCCGGCCTCGGTTCAGAAAATCAAAGGGACCGAGCACAAGGGCGATGATATTGCACACACGATCTTTATCAAGCTCAACTCGACGTTCATTACGCCCTTCGATCGCGAAGACATTCACACGCTGGCAAGCTCGCTGGATGACGTGCTGGACTGCATCAACGCCGCCGCCGATCGTCTGACCACCTACAAGATCACGCGTGCTCCGGCCGCGGCCGTGGAACTGGCAACGATCATCCTGCGGCAGGCCGAAGAGCTCTCCAAGGCGGTCAGCCTGCTGGAAAAGGGCGATGCGCTCCTCGAGTACTGCGTCGAGGTCAACCGTCTGGAGAACGAAGCTGACGGCATCGCCCGCGCAGCCATCGGCCGGCTCTTTGAGACCGAAGCCGACCCGATCCAACTCATCAAGCACAAGGAGTTGATCGAGGTCCTGGAACTGGCCACCGACAAAGCCGAGGACGTGGCCAACGTGCTGGAAACCGTGGTTCTCAAAAGCGCCTGAGAAAAGGCGCGCATCGGCCGCCACGGCGGATGCGGAAGATCATCGCGGAAGCACGGAGCCTCCGCTAGAGGTACGCTTGAATACTGGATTGATACTGGTCATCTTTACCTGCATCGTCGCGCTCGCTTTCGACTTCATCAACGGATTTCACGACGCCGCCAACAGCATTGCGACCATCGTCTCTACGCGTGTGCTCTCGCCGAGACTGGCCGTAATCTGGGCGGCTTGCTTCAACTTTATCGCCGCCTTTCTGCTGGGCACTGCCGTTGCGAAGACGATCGGAAAGGGGATGATCGATCTGAGCATCGTCACGCAGTATGTCGTCCTCGCCGGACTGCTCGGCGCCATTGTCTGGGATCTGCTGACCTGGTGGCTTAGCCTGCCGACCTCGTCTTCGCACGCGCTCATCGGCGGCTACGCCGGAGCCGCCATCGCCCGCGCGGCCATCCTCCACGGCTGGCGCACCAGCTTTAACGTCATCATCCCCAACGGCTGGACCAAGACGATCATCTTCATCCTTGTCGCACCGGTGATGGGAGTAGCGCTCGGCTTCATCTTCATGCTCATCACCTACTGGCTGTTTCGCCGCAGTGCTCCAAGGCAGGTAGATACCTGGTTCCGAAAGCTCCAGTTGCTCTCCGCCGCCGCATATTCGCTGGGGCACGGCGGCAACGACGCGCAGAAGACGATGGGCATCATCGCGGGAGCACTCTTCACCGGAGGAATCATCTCCGAGTACGATCTGCGGCATGACTGGGGAGCCTATCACTGGCCGATCATTCTGTGCGCGCATGCCGCCATCGCCGCAGGAACCTACTTCGGCGGATGGCGCATCGTTCACACCATGGGCAGCAAGATCACCAAGCTTCGTCCCGTAGGAGGCTTCTGCGCGGAGGCCGCCGGAGCCATCACGCTCTTCGGCACCGCATTGGCCGGAATCCCAGTCTCGACCACGCACACCATCACCGGAGCGATCGTCGGCGTGGGCAGCACGCAGCGGCTCTCCGCCGTCCGCTGGGGTGTCGCCACCCGCATCGTCTGGGCATGGGTGCTCACCATCCCTGCATCGGCCCTGGTCGCCGCAGGACTCTTCTACCTGATGCGTATGCTGAACCCTGCTGCCTGATTTGTTGAAAAAAACTCGGGGCGGCAGCGTTGCGCCGCCGCCTCAGGGACGATCCTAGAAGTGGAATGCCAACCGCGCCAGCAGGTACGACGTAACGGTTGAGACGCCGACTCCGATAAAGCCGGGAATCATGAAGCTGTGGTTCAGCAGATACTTGCCGATGTGCGTGGTTCCGGTCCGGTCCATGCTGATGGCTGCAAGATCGCTGGGGTAGAAACAGAAGAAGAAGTACGCGTAGCTTGCCGGCATCAGGCCCAGCATCAGCTTTGCCGGAAGCCCGAGGGCAATTCCGAAGGGCATCATCACCGTCAGCGTTGCCGCCTGGCTTTTGACGAAGGCGGAGACGCAGAACATGGCGATGGCGAAGGTCCACGGAGCGGCGACGACCATTGCGCGCATATTCTGAATCAGGAAGGCCTGGTTTGAGGTGATGAAGGTATCGCTCATCCAGGCGATGCCGAAGATGGAGACCACGGCCGTCATGCCCGCCGCAAAGACGCTGCTCTTGGCGATCTCGTAGGCCTTGATGTTGGTGGCAAAGAGGATGAACGCGCCGAAGCCGAGCATCACCATCTGCACCACGGTCGTCATCGGAATCGCCTTGCCGCCGATGACCGGCAGGATGTTCGGCATGTGGTAGCCGGCGTTGGCGAAGGTATCGCGCAGCGCGAGCACTACGATAAACAGCACTCCGGAGAAGAAGATGGCGACCGAGGGCTTGGCCGTGCGCGGCAGAGCCTTATCGAGAGTTGTGACCTTCTGCTCAAGCTGCGAGGCAAACGCCGGATCCTTCATGCGGGCCTGGAACTCGGGATCTTTATCGAGATCCTTTCCGCGATTCAGGCTCCAGAGCGCGGCTGCGATGACTCCAACGACGCCCGAGGGCAATGTGATCTTCACGATATCGAAGATCGTTACCGGCGTGCCCATTCTGATCGAATATCCAAGAAACGTTGTGACTGCGGCGGCCACGGGACTGGCCGTGATTCCCATCTGCGCCGCCACGCTGGAGACTGCCATCGGCCGCTCGGGACGGATGCGGGTTCTCCATGCCACGTCGGCAATCACCGGAAAGAGAGCGTAAACCGCGTGTCCCGTGCCCACGCACACCGTCAGAAAGAACGTGCAGAGCGGAGCGAGGATGGTAACGCGATTCGGATGAGCGCGCAGCAGTCGCTCGGTGAGTTGCACGAGATAATCCAGCCCGCCGGCCACCTGCAGCGCAGACGACGCGGTGACCACGGCGAGGATGATCAGCATCACTTGGATCGGCGGCTCCGAGGGAGCCACGCGAAATACGAAGACCAGCACCGAGACACCCAGGCCGCCGATCAATCCCAGCGCGATTCCTCCACGCCGGATGCCGAGCAGAATTGCGGTAAGAACAAGAAAGAATTGCACGAAGAACATCAGCATGGAGTACAGGCCCTATCCGCAGCGCCTGCCGATGAGTCAGACGCAGCTCTGAATTTGCGAGCCATTCTAAGCCGTTACCATGCAACACTCAAGCAGGAAGGTGGCTGCGAGCGGTGACCGGCTCTCTCAGCAGCACGACGCTGGCCGTTATCTGTGCTCCATCAGAGCGCTGATTGCGCAATGCAACTCGGCGGTGAGCTCTTCGGGATCGAGGCGCGGATCGGGCGTGATCGCCCGGCCGATGCGAATCTCGATGCTTCCGGAGCGGAACCAGCTACGCTTGCGTTGCTTCAGCTCGCCCAGCCCGACCAGCGCGACGGGAAGGATTCGCGCCGAGGAGTCGCGCGCCAGCACGCCGATGCCGGAGCGAAAGGACTGCAGCGCGCCATCGGAGCGGCGTCCCTCGGGGAAAACGAGCACATGGTAGCCGCGGTCCATCGCCTCTCCCGCGTGAGCGAAGCTGCGGCGGAAGCCCGCCGTGCGCGGGAGCGGAAAGACATGGAAGAGCGCGGTCACCAGCACGTATCCGATGGGCGCAAGCAGATTCAGGAACCAATTGCCCTGGTTGCGCGCATGACGCATATCTTCCAGTCCCTCGCCGGACATTGCGATGGCGACGTGGCGGCGCATCGCGCCCGGCAACGCATGGAGCACCAGCGCGCCATCGTAGGCGGAGATGTGATTGGCGATGATGAGCAGCGGCGCTCCATCGACGGGAGGCTCTTCGAGCCGCACGATGCGCGGCGCGGCCAGCAGCCACGTTAGCGGACGCATCACGCTCTCGATGAAGATCGCCCGAGCAGCCTGCATCAGCGGCCACCACGCCCAGCGCGGATAGATAAATCGCGCCGCGCGCCGTTCAGCAGCAGTTCCGGCAGATTCTGCAGCCGTGCTCTTCGGAGGCTTTTGCGCGGCTGTGCCTACGCCATCCTGCGCCAGCCGCGCGCGCAGCTCGCCGACGCTGTTGATGCGCAGAAACTCCTCGTCGGAGATGACTGCTCCCAGCCGCTGCTCCAGCTCGGTCTGCAACTGCACGCGGGCGAGGCTGTCGAGATTCAGATCGCGGTCGAAGCGAGCGCCGTCCTCCAGCCGCACGGCCTCGGTATGCATGATGGATGCGATGATGGCCGAGAGAACGTCGACAACTCCATCGCCGGCTACGGTGTCCAGCGGCTGCGCGCTCACCCACTGCGCTACTTTACGGCGCTGAATCTTGCCCATGCCGCTGCGCGGAAAATCCGCCTGCGGCCAGAGCTTCCAGCGGCGGACGCGCTGAAACTCCGCCAGCGTCGCGTTCGCAGCGTCCACCGCGTCCTGCGCCTGCTCGGCCGTTCCGTTGAAGATAAGCACGGCGACGGCCTCACTTCCGGCGGCTTGCTCCAGCGGAAGCACGGCCGAGGCCTTCACTCCCGGCTGGCGATTCAGCGCCGCTTCCACGTCCTCGGGATGCACGTTGAGCCCGGCGGCGGTGACGATGGTCTCGCTCTTGCGTCCGCGAAAGCGAATCTGGCCCTGCTCGTCCTGCTCGACGAGATCGCCGGTGGCCAGCCACGGATCGTCGCGAGTCTGCATACGGCCCTCGCGCCAGTTCGCGGTGGAGACCATCTCGCCGCGCACCTGAATCTCGCCATCGGCGCCGATACGCAGCTCGCGTCCGGGCAGCGGTTTGCCCAGCGTTCCCTGGCCGATATGGAAGGGATGATTCAGTGTGATCAGCGCCGCAGTCTCCGTCATGCCGTAGCCCTGAATCAGCGCGAAGCCGAGCTCGCTCCAGAAGCTCTCAAGCGCCGGAGGCAGCGAAGCTCCGCCGCAGACAAAGGCCCAGAACTTGAATCCGAAGGCGCGGTGAAGGTCGCGGAAGCTCCACCACTTCCACCAGATGCGCTCTCCGCGCACGGCCTCGATGCGCTCCTGCAGCTGCGGAAACTGCGCCTCCAGATGCATTTTCAGCAGATCGAGAACGCGCGGCACGGCGGCCAGCACGGAAATGCGCTCGCGCCGGATCAGCTCCAGCAGCCGCGGAGCCTGCAGACGGCTCTCGAAGTGAACCTCGGCGGCCAGCAGCGGCGGGATCCACAGTCCCATGAACTGTCCAAAGACGTGGCTGAGCGGAAGCGTGTGCAGAAATCGCAAGGGATGAAAGATTCGTTCGTAGCGGAGATACTTCTGCATCTCGCGCTCGATGGGCTCCAGGCTGGCCAGCACGTTGCGATGCGTGTGGACGATTCCCTTGGGCTCCGAGGTGGTGCCGGAGGTAAACAGAATCTGCAGCGGCGTCTGCGAACCAAGGCTCGCCTCGACGACGGAGCCGGGAGGCGGTGCAGGGGGCAGCGCGGAGGCGAGTTCGTCGAAGGCGAGATGCGGGACATTGAAGCCTGCGGGGGATCCCTCCGGCGGAAGCAGGGCAGAATCGACGAGCAACAGGCGCGGACGAGTTTCGTCGATGACGCGCTGCGCAAAATCGGCTCCCCCGGCTGCATCCAGCGGCACGGCAAGCACGCCGCGCAGCACGCATCCGAAGAAGGCGGCGATCCACTCGGCGCTGTTTGCGCCCCACAGAATGACGCGCTCGCCGGGGCCGATCTGCCGCTCGATGAGCAGTGCGGCGAAGCGTTCGGCCAGCGTAGCCAACTCCACGCAGGTGGTGACCTGCTGGCGGTTTCCGCGATAGGCGACGACGGCGCGCTGCCGTCCGTGGCGGCGAAGATCGTCGACGAGGGTGGCCAGATGCGCTCGCACACCCGCAGTATGCCACAGCCGCGCAGGCCGGGTTGACTAGGTGATGTAAGAAACAGTATACTGTGTATCGCATCACAGGAGGGTTCGATGATTCACAAGCATCTTTCGCAGGTTCCCGGCACCGTGATCGAGAAGAGCGGCTTTCGTGGAATGACCGCGCGTTTTGCGCTGACCGCGGACGACGGCTGTCCGCGCTATGCAATGCGTGTCATGGAATTTGAGCCGGGAGGGTATACCTCTTTACATTCGCATCCCGAGGAGCATGAGTTTTATTTTCTGGAGGGCAGGGCTGCCGTTGTGGGCGCCGATGGGAGCGAGGTGGAGGCTACTTCTGGGAGCATGATCTACGTGGCTCCGGGAGAGGCTCACCAATTGAAGAATGTCGGCTGCGGCACGATGAGGGTTGTGTGCACGATTCCCATTCTGCCCGGAGGTGACGGCAAGACCACCGCTCATGGATATGAGTGAGCCGGTGGCTTCCGGCTACTCGGCCCTTTCCCGCCTGCGTTGAGCATCTTCCGATCTGCGAAGGACCTGTTTGTGGCGGGCGAGGAAGACCCGCAGATTGCGGATGCGGCGTTCGATGTCTTCGCGCCAGAAGTCGAGCTTTTTCCATCCCGCGGAGGTGATGGAATAAATCTTCAGCGCAGGGCCGGGATTGCCTGTCTCCCACTGTGAGACGATCTCACCATCCTCTTCCAGTTTGCGCAACGAGCGGTAGACAGCGCCAGAGTCCGCTTTTAGCGAAGGAACAGCTCTTTTCAACTCCGATTGAATAGCTCCGCCGTGCATTGGATGCTCGGCGAGGAGCAGAAGAAGGAAGGCAGGAAGATGGCGTGATTGCTGTCGCATACCAACACTATGCTATGTCAAGCAGTAAGATGTCGATGAGATTGACGCTCCATCGATGCTCGCTTGTATATCATGTAAGTCATGTCATCCTTCGAAGAGCGTTATTCTCGCCAGATACTCTTTCCCGGAATTGGTGCGGAGGGACAGCGCAAGCTGGCCGCCTCGCGCGTGGTAATCGTTGGCTGCGGAGCCACCGGATCGGTACTCAGCTCGCTGCTGGTGCGCGCGGGCGTAGGCTACGTGCGCATCATCGACCGCGATTACATCGAGCCCAGCAACCTTCAGCGGCAGGTCCTCTTTGACGAGCAGGACGCGGCCGAATCGCTGCCCAAGGCCGTCGCCGCCTGCCGCAAGCTGCGGCAGATCAACTCCGAGGTCACTGTGGAGTCGCACGTCGAGGACCTCACGCCGGATAATTGCGAGGAACTGCTGGAAGAGACCGATCTGATTCTTGACGGCACCGACAACTTCGAGACTCGCTACCTGATCAACGACTACGCCGTTCGCGAGCGCCGTCCGTGGATTTACACCGCCGCCGTTGCCAGCTACGCCGTCGGCATGAACGTGCTGCCGGGCGAGACGGCGTGCCTGGCCTGCGTCTTTCCGCAGCCGCCGGGCGGCGTGGTGGAAACCTGCGACACCGGCGGAATCCTGAACTCGGTGGTGAACGTGATCGGCTCGATCACCGTCACCGAGACGATGAAGTTTCTTGTGGGCGCGCACGCTGAGATGCGGCGCACGCTGCTCTCGTTGGATGCATGGAACAACGACCACGCCGAGATTGCAGCCGCCAGCCCGCGCAGCGATTGCAGCGTCTGCCAGGGGCACAACTTTACGTATCTCTCGGGAAGCGCGCATCCGCACATCTCGCTCTGCGGACGCAACTCTGTGCAGATTCACGAGCGCCACCGGCCGGTGAACTTTGCCGAGCTCGAAGAGCGGCTCGGCGCGCACGGCACGGTTCGCTACACCGAATACGTGCTGAAGTTCACGCGCGAACCGCTGGAGATGACGCTCTTTCCAGACGGCCGCGCGATCATCAAGGGAACAACCGATATCGGCGTAGCACGCAGCTTCTACGCGCGATTCATCGGCTCGTAGAGTTTCCAGAGCGGTTCCAGGGGGAAGTACCCTGGAACCGTGTTAGCGCGCCTCGACTGCGGCGAACTCGCTGGCGGCAGAGGCCGGTTGAACCAGCGCCTCGGCGGCAGCTGCGGGTCGCTGGCCGTGAGTCAGCGTCCGCACAACCTCGGCGGCTGGGTAACTCTGCTTTTCGCCTTGCAGGAATCGCAGAATTGCGGAGAGCTCGTCGCCGGAGGTGACCATGCCGGGCTCGATGCTGCCGTCCTTCTGCGTCTGCGCCAGCGCGATATCGGAGAGCAGGCAGTTGCAGAGGCACTTGCGACCGGCGGTCTCACTCTCCTCACCACCCTTGGCCACGTAGACATCGATCGGTTCGGCGGGACAGCGGAATGCGATCTTTCCCTCTGCGGTGCGATAGGCCTCACGCAGCACGCCGACATCACAGATGCGCGCGCGCTTGCCATAGACCTCTTCGTCCGAGCAGGTTCCTTCCAGTTGTGCAGCCTTGAAGGGAAAACCGGTCGGCGAGGAGCGCGGATCGGTGAAGACCGACCCTTCGCCGCGGCGGATCTTTTCGATCAGCGCGCGTTTGTAGTCCTCGCGCAGGCCGCTCTCTTCGCAGTAGCAGAAAGCCGTGCCCACCTGCACTCCGGCTGCGCCAAGATCGAGCGCCTCGCCGAGCTTTTCGGGAGTGCCGTAGCTTCCGGCCAGCCAGAAGGGAATGCCGAGCTCGCGAATCTTGGCGAGATCGACGCGGTCGCGTTCGCCGTAGACGCACTCGCCGCGCTCGTTGAAGACCATCTGGCCGCGGGGCGGAGCGTTGTGGCCGCCAGCTGTGGGGCCTTCGATGACGAAGCCGTCCACCTTGCCGTTGGCGCGGCGAAGCATCGTGACCGCCAAAGTATTCGAGGAGATGATGGCCAGGAACTTCGGCCGCCTCAGAGGAAAAAGCCGGTCGCCGAAGAACTCGCGCGGATCGAAGCGCATCATGCAGTCGTCTTCCGCCGCTGCGCCGCTGACCGAGAGCGGATAGCTGGCAGCCTCGCCGCGGGCAAATGCGTCGAGCACGCCGGGAATTTTCAGCGGAATTCCCGCGCCGACCAGCACATAATCGACTCCGGCGAGCATGGCTCCGTAGAGCGAGGCGAGGATGAAGACCTGCAGCTTCTCCATCAGGTTGATGCCGACCGGATTGCTGTGGCCCTCGCGCGCCAGCGCTACCTCGACAAAAGAGGCTGCGAGAAGCAGTTCGGTCGCCTCGCGGCTGTTGACGCGCGCAAGCATCGGCACAAGCTTGTAAGGCTTGCCCTCGGGACGGCCGCCGGGAATGTAGTATTTTTCGAGAATGCGCTGCGCAATCTCAGGATAGGGAAACATCGCCAGGCCGCGACGCATATGGCCGTCAGGATCGCCATCCTGTAAGCGGCGGGAGAGAATCGTATCGAGCGCGACGCTGGAGACAACACCGAGCTGACCGGTGCGCGAAACGGCATTTGCCAGCCGCCAATTCGAGACGCCCGCGCCCATGCCGCCCTGGATTAAGACAGGATACTCACTCATACCGCTATTTTTGCAGGCATCCGCATAAAGGTAAGTCACAGTTTTGTAATCCCTTTGGAGCAGGGAAGACCAGATGAGACAGGGCTGCGCAAGGACGGCTGCTGGAGGGGTACCGGGTGCCCAACCCGGTAGTTGCGCTTCTCGAATCGGCTGCTAGATAAACGTCTCTTCGCAGGCAGAGGCCCGTCAGCGGCGGGCGCGCTGTCTTTCGGCAAACTGGCCGATGCCCGCAGCGACGCCCTCCAGCAGCGCGGAGATACGGCGCACCGGTGTCAGTACGGCATGATGCACTGCATCGGCTGTCGAATCCACACGCCGCAGGGCGCGATCCGCCACGGCCCCGGCATGGGCGGCCTGGGTCGAGGCAATCTCCGTAATTTCCGTGACGGTTGTGTCGATCTTGTCCGCCTGGGCGCGGATCACCGAGCTGGCCTCGACCACGTTGTCGACAGCCGTCTTGAGTTTGGGTACGCTTTCGTCGACGAACGTGCGCACCGTTCCCACCAACGGCACAACCTGCTCATCCAGTTTGCTCTCAAGCGCCATGACGCGCTCGGTCACTTTGCGAACGGCGAGGTACATCCCCGCCAGAATCAGCATCTGGATTACAACCGCGACCGCAGTCACCGCGACGAACACGGTGAGTATAGTCGTCTCGTTCATGATGGCCTGTCCCCGTGCCGCAGCTTCTGTTTGCTTGCGGCAAGGCTTTGCAATGCTTAGACGCTTAGACTTCGGGAGTACCGGGCTCGGTTGCTGGGGGTTCCTGGGCTGCTTCCCGATAGGCCTGACGGCCGGCTTCAAAGGCAGAGCGCAGATTTTCCTTCTGCTGGGAGATCACATCCTTGCCGCGCTCGGCCCACTCTTTGGCCTGCTCACGGTACCTGCGGGCACGCTCCTGAACCAGATCGCGTCCCTCTTCAGCCGCGCTCAGAATCGACTCGCGAGTCTCCTGGCCGGACTTCGGGGCGTAGAGAACGCCCAAAGCGGCGCCAACACCTAGTCCCGCCAGAAACCACAGAATTCCGCCACCACCGCAGCTGCAGCCTTCGTCAGCCATCGACATGCCTCCTGAGGTATTTACTCGAGCCGAATGTTAGCACCCGCTCCCGGGAATTACAAACCAGAGCCATCGCAGGCTTGGGCCGCTGGATTGTTGCTTTCCCGCTCCTGATTCCTAGTTTCGATGCGTGCGTCGCAGCGGGGATGTGTGTTTGGAACCGGCAATTTCCGAGCTATACTGTGATGCGCGTCACGCGTTATAGTGATAGACACACTTAGGGCAAAGCGGCTGCTTTGTATAATCAGCAATGTCCTTGCCTCGTTTTCCGGATCGATTCGAGGATGGCTGGGACCCCTCTTTATGCCACTGCTCTGGCTTCGAATTGCGACCGTTCTGTACGCAGTTGGACTGATTCACGCGATCCTGATGCTGCGGCAGAGGGGTGAGAGATCAGGCAAGGTCGCCGTGCCGGCCGTGATGCTGGGGATGGTCTTCCATTTCGTCTCGCTGGCGGAGACGGCGGCGCTGTTCGGGTATTCGGAGCTGTTGACCATCCGTCATGCCGAAAGTGCCCTGGCGCTGCTCATCGCCCTCTGCTTTGCCGCGATTTTTTTGCGTTATAAGACGGCATCTCCGGCGGCTTTCATCTTTCCGCTCATCTTTCTTCTTACCTTTGCCTCCGCGATCTCGCAGCACGCGGTTGGGCTGCGCAGCTCTCCGATTTATGGTGGCTGGATCTTCTTCCACGTCTGCACGTTGATCTTCGGCTACGCCATGCTCTTTCTGAGCTTCGTCTGCAGTCTGCTTTACCTGGTGGTTTCGCGCCAGCTCAAGCTCAAGCAGACCTCGAACTGGGCTGCGCGGATGCCGGCGTTGCAGGAGATCGACGAACTCGGCTACCGCTCCCTGGTCATCGGCTTTCCGTTTATGACCATCGGGCTGCTGGCGGGCTCGGTGGTGGCGGCGGAGCTGGCTGGAACCGACTTTATCTTCGATCCCAAGGTGCTGCTCTCGCTGGCGATGTGGGGCGTTTATCTCCTCCTGCTGTATACCCGCTGGAGCGCCGGCTGGCGCGGTCGCAAGGCCGCTTATCTGGCGAGTTTCGCTTTTGTTGTCGCGGTTTGTGCGTGGGGCGCCAACTACGTGAGCAAACTGCACAGGTTCGTTGCCCCATGAACTTTTTCGTACTGGGCGTGAATCACAAGACGGCACCGGTCGAGGTGAGGGAACGCTTCGCCATCCCGGAGGCGCGTCTACCCGAGGCGCTCGGCAAGCTGACTTCGATGGATGGCATCGAAGAGGGAATGATCGTCTCCACCTGCAATCGGGTGGAGATCTTTGCGCGCTCGCAGAAAGAGCAGTGCGACCTGCAGCAGTTCGTGCGCGAATACTTCGGCTTCAGGCCCGGCGAATACGAGCAATTTATCTTCGAGCACA
>Ga0326727_10017866_pt1 | contig 14606 bp, 11 predicted proteins | sample MB2enrmetagenome_FD_207643 | JGI IMG/M metagenome (GOLD analysis project Ga0326727, IMG submission 207643) | Lab enriched peat soil microbial communities from McLean, Ithaca, NY, United States - MB29MY | ecosystem: Environmental > Terrestrial > Soil > Wetlands > Peat | place: USA: New York... | reverse complement strand
GGGACAGCGCCGGAACACCCCGGAGTCAAAATCTTTAGATGCAAGCCGGTTCCTGGTGTGAAGACCATCAAGATCGGTCTCTCACCCGCCAAGATCGCCCTGGACGCCAATCTCTTCGCGCTTGGGCTTAGATTGGTACGCAAAAATCGATATGACTGCGTTCACGGTATCGAGGAGGGCGCGTTCATGGCCGTAATTCTTGCCGAAAGGGCAGGGATTCCCGCCGTTTACGATATGGATTCGATTCTCAGCCACGAGTTCACGTACAGCAGGCTAGGCATGGTTCCCGGTTTTATCCCGGCGATCCGCTCTACGGAGCGCTGGGCACTCCGCAGATCCAGCCTTGTCGTCACCCTGTCGGATGCCATGGCGGATTTCGTACACCGCATAGTTCCGGGCATGGACGTGGCTGTTATGCCGGACATGCCGACCCCTCTTCCGCCTGGAGGGCCGGATTCGATCCGCGCACTTGCGCAGATGCCCATCGACCGAATCCACAATCGCAAACTGATCATGTATTGCGGATCATTCGCCAAATATCAGGGCCTCGAACTGCTGGTTGACGCGCTTCCCGCTATTTCCGAGGCGGAAAAGAACGCTTTATTGGTGATTCTCGGTGGAAGCAGTGACGAAATAAAGCGGCTCTCCAGCAAGGCTGAACAGAGCGGCGTGATAAACCACCTGCTGTTCTTGGGTAAGAAACCACCGGAGCAGATACCCGACTTCCTTGCGGTAGCGGACGTGCTTGTTTCGCCGAGGCTGGGGGGTATGAATGTCCCGGCAAAGATCTATACGTACATGCAGTCCGGCACGCCGATCGTCGCGACGGATATCCCGGCGCACACATCGGTTCTGAGCGTAAACTCGGCGATTCTTACGCAACCGTCGGCGGACAGCCTGGCGCTCGGAATCCTGCAGGCGCTGAATGATCGGGACGGGGCGGAACTGAAAGCGGCAAACGCGGAGCTGAAGGTAGAATCCATGAAGCCGGAGTTCTACAACCGTCAGTTGATCGAGGCTTACGCCCGACTGGAGAGTCGGTTGTTGGCAGGGAGCGGGTAGTCATTAGTTTTTTGCACTCCATGAGGGGGGTTACATGTCAGCATGGTCAAGGCTTTCCGGTCTGGCATTGACATATTCGGGTTACATCAAGCGAGTCGAAGAGTGTTCATACTACCCGACTCGCTTGTGGATAGAGGTGACCAGTAACTGCAACTTGAAATGTGGTTTCTGCGGCAACAGGCAGCTCACCAAAGAGCAGCGCGGGAATATGGACTTCGACCTCTACCGTCGGATAACCGACGAATGCGCCGGAAAGGTTGGGCAATTCAATCTCTTTCACCGAGGTGAGTCGCTCCTGCACCCACGGCTCGCGGAGATGATCGTGTATGCGGGGCAGCGAGGTATTCGCACGCGAATCAACACGAACGCAACCCTCCTCAGCAATTCGACCGCCAAAGAGTTGATCAACGCCCAGCTCGACATCATCACATTCTCATTCGACGGATACGATGCTGAGACTTATGAGGCCAATCGCCCCAACGCCTGCTTTGAGAAGTCGCTTGGGAATATCCTGGGTTTTCTGGCGATGAAGAAGGAGTTGGGGTCAGCCAAACCGTTTGTGGGATTGGAAGTGATGGAGATTGCCGACAAATCCTCCGAGGTCTTTGCCAAAGAGCGCAGGGCATTCCTGAAGCAATTTGAGGGTTTGCCGCTCGATAAGTTCATTCTGCGCCGACAGCACAACTGGGCGGGGATGATCGATACCGGTCGGCAAGCTCCGAGCACACGGATCGCCTGCCCATTGCTTTGGCATGCGCTTGTGGTCTTTTGGGATGGGCGGGTTCTCCCGTGCCCTCAGGACTTCTTCGGCGCATTGGAACTCGGAAATGCAAATGAGCAGGGGATAATGGAGATATGGAACGGTTTCGAACTCCGGCAACTTCGCCGAGAGATGGCGAATCCGAACACTCTCTCCCGACATCCTTGCGTGGAGTGCGACCGGATTATGCGGAGGACCTTCGCGGGAGTGCCGACCGACTATCTTGGGCGCTTCCTTAGCGAGAACGTATTCGGTAATTCGTGGCTGAGCCGAATTCTTCCGCATTAGGGATCACGGGGGAGTATTGGAGTATTGGATGACCAGAGCGGTTGGCGCGTTCAGAGTACGCGGCAAATTCCTTCATGCAACACCGCTCGATGCTTCCGTCTTATGAGTCGCATACGTCCCATGGGCCATATTCTTGACCTAGGAGAACCATAAGCTTGAAAGTCATACTTATTAACCCGCCGGGGGGATATTACGCATCCAGATGGGAAGAGACGGCCCTGCCGTCGCTAGGCCTGGGGTATCTGGCGTCTTACCTGCAGCAGGCAGGTGTGTCGTGTGAGATTCTCGATGCGCATGCGCTCCGATGGAATCTAGGGGATCTACGCAGGCATCTCAAGGATTCGAGGCCGGATATTGTCGGCGTCACCATGACCACCGAGAACCGTTTCGAGGGGTTCGGCGCCGTTCGAGCGGCGCGGGCGGCGCTTCCGAAGGCGATGGTAATCGCAGGCGGTCCGCATGTGTCGGCTGCGGCGGAAGATACGCTCTCGCATATACCGGAGCTGGACATCGTCGTTCGCGGAGAGGGCGAGGAAACCCTCCTCGATCTGGCTCAGGGAGTGGAGTCGCCGGGGAGAATCCCCGGAATCTCCCACAGGGAAGACGGGAAGATTGTGCATAATCCGGATCGGCCTTACATAAAGGACCTCGACCGACTTCCCTTCCCCGCCAGGAATCTGATGCCTATGGAAAAGTATGGATACTTGGCGGATGTTCCAGGTGAAGGAAAGCTCCCGGCACAGAACATCATGGCAAGCCGTGGATGCCCGTTCAACTGTAGTTTTTGCGCGTCCCCGAAAATGTGGGGACGCAGATACCGCGCTCGAAGCACCGAAAATGTGATGGAGGAGATCGACGAACTGGTAAACAGGTGGGGAGCGAGGGCGTTGTGGGTCTTCGACGACACTTTCACCATCGACCGGAAGCGAACGCTGGCGATCTGCGATGAGATCGCCGGGAAATTTCCCTTTCTGCGCTGGTTTTGCGAGATCAGAGTTGACACGGTCGATTTGGAACTTCTCGCCGCCATGAAAAGAGCCGGGTGCTTCTGCGTCGCGTTTGGGGTCGAATCCGGTTCACAGCGCGTAATCGATGAATCGGTTGGCAAGCAGATAAGATTGGAACAGGTAAGGCAAACCATGGATTGGTGTCGCAGGCTCGATTTGATGTACAACCCGTTTATTATCCTCAGCCATCCAGGCGAGACGGAGGAAGATGCGCGAAAGACCATGGAGTTGGTCCGAGAGTGCAAGGCGGACGGGGCATCGGTGAGCATGGCGATAATGCATATTTATCCGGGTACTAGAATCGAATCGATAGCATATGAAAAAGGCATCCTTCCGAGGGATTTCTCATGGGCGTCCAGGAGTGACGCCAGGCGCGCTCCCATGCTCCCTGCGGCTCAGGGAAAGGTCCCGGTCTTTCTGGATCAACTGTCCTGGGAATTTCTGTCGCGATGCCTGTTCGAGTGGGCGGAAATGCAGAAATACTCGGTATGGAGGCGGATTCCGAAAGCGCTGGCGGGAACCAGGTCGCTTTCCGATGTCAAACGCTACTGGACGATGTTCCGGACGTACATTGCCGGAGCAAGGTCATAGGCAGGAGGCTGGATGTCTAGAGTACTTGTGACAGGCGCGACCGGTTTCGCGGGATCGCAACTGACAAAACGGCTGCTTACAGATGGATTCGATGTGCGCGTCCTCGTGCGCCCGCAGACCAATCCTTCTTTCCTCAGCCTCCTGGGGGCCGAGATAGCATCCGGAGATGTGACGGATATGGATAGTGTCAAACGTGCGGTTGAGGAAATCGACACGGTTTATCATGTTGCCGCTCTGTTCCGGGAGGCGAAGTTCCCGGATGATACATACTGGGCTGTGAATTACGAAGGGGCGATGAATGTGCTAAGGGCGGCGCATGATGCGGGCGTTCAGCGTTTCGTTCATTGCAGCACGGTCGGAGTGCTGGGCAATATCGAGAACCCGCCCGCCACTGAAGAGGCTCCATACAATCCCGGTGATGTTTACCAGCGCTCAAAATGTCGTGCCGAGCAGGATGTCTTGAAGTTTCACAAGGAGACCGGCTTCCCGGTTTCCATTGTTCGCCCCGCTGCGATCTACGGGCCGGGTGACAGGCGCTGGCTAAAGTTGTTCCGATCGGTCGGCAGGCAGAAGTTTATGATGATCGGCACCGGTGAAACGCTGATTCATTTCATCTACATTTCGGATTTGGTCGAGATGTTCAGGCTTGCCTCTGACAGCCCGAAAGCGGTTGGGCAAGTATATATCGCCGCCGATGACCGGTACGTTTCACTGAATGAGCTCGTTGCGACAATAGCGTCGGTGGTCAACGTCCAGACCCCGAAAACTCACATCCCGGTGGCGCCAGTCCGATTGGCAAGCGGTCTTGTCGAGGACGTCTGTCGCGCATTGCACGTCGAACCGCCGATTTTCAGGCGAAGGGTGGATTTCTTTGTCAAGAATCGCGCGTTCGATATCACGAAAGCGAAAACAGAGTTAGGTTTCAAGCCTTCTGTAAGCATGCAGGAAGGGATACGGCGGACGACGGACTGGTATCAGGAGCACAACCTTTTATAGCTGAGCTTATGAACAAGGATGAGCAAAATCAGACGAGTTTTCAGAGTCGGCTTTCTTCCGACGGGGAGTCCGGATTGGAACAGTATGCTCGGATAGCGGTCGGGGAGCCGGGGCTCTGGCCTGTGTTCCGCTATGATCTTGCGGCATGGTTCCTCGCGCCGATGCCCGGCGCTCTCGGGTTGGCGCTGAGGAGCAAATTCTATCCTGGTATGTTTCGTTCCTGCGGAAAAGGATTGGTCCTGGGTCGCAATATTTGCATTCGGCATCCCGGGCGGATCGCGCTGGGGCGCGGCGTCATGATCGACGACAGTTGCGTCCTGGATGCGAAGGGCGAGTCGTCGGAGGGAATCACTATCGGCGATGGCGTGGCTGTGGCGCGTGATACGATTCTTTCGTGTAAGGGCGGCAGTATCGAGATCGGCGACAATAGCAATCTGAGCGCGAAATGCCTGCTGATGTCGGAAACGAAGCTGACGATTGGGAAGAATGTGCTCGTTGCAGGCATGTGCTACATAGTTGCAGGCGGCAACCATGGCATGGATAGAACGGACATCCCGATCATACAACAGCCAATGGTTGACAAAGGCGGGGTGAGAATCGGCGACAACTGCTGGCTTGGAGCGAGGGTCACGGTGCTCGATGGCGTAACCATCGGGAATGATGCCGTGATCGGCGCGGGAGCGGTGGTTACAAGAGACGTACCGGATTTTGCGGTCGCCGCCGGCGTCCCGGCAAAGGTTATCAGGATGAGGAGTTATCTGTTGGGGGTCGGGCGTCGGCATCAGGTATCGGGTATCGGGTATCAGGCGTCCCCGAACCCCCCTAACCCCCCCTTATTAAGGGGGGGAGCCCAGATCCCTAAAGCCTAATGCCCAATGCCTCCCTGGATGGAGTAGTGCATGGCGCGAAGACTCAAAGTCATACACATATGCGATAAGTTTGGGAACCAGGGATCGACCACCCATGGGTTGGCTCGATCATTTTCCTGGTGGATGCCTCGTTTCGACACACAGCGCTTTGATGTGAAGCTCTATGCAGTGAAGCAGCGTGACGCCGCGTCCCGGGCGGCCGAGGAGATGGGGCTGGACATCCGTTACCTGGGAAACAGAGGCGCAAATCCGTCGGCTCTTATCAGTTTTCTGTCGATGATCAAGGCGGAGAAGCCTGACATCCTGCACCTGCACGGCTGGATAGCGGCGAACTACGGGAGGATCGCGGGCCGGATGACCGGCGTGCCCACAATCATGAACGAGCACGGCGTGAGTGATGTCTATCCGATGAACCAGAAGATCGCCGATATGATGCTCAGCAGGTTCACGGACACAGCCCTGGCCGTGTCCGAGGCCGGGGCATTGTTCCTAACCGATTCTCGGCGGGTTGATCCCACAAAAGTGCGCGTGCTCTACCAGGGCATACCGGTCGCCGATTTTCAACCGGTGCATCCTGCGGTTGTGGTAGAGGAAAAGCAGCGATTGGGTATCCCGGCGGAAAACCCGGTTATCGGCACCATCGCCAGGATGGACGTGCAGAAAGGCGTCACCTATATATTACAAGCCATTCCTCGCGTGCTGGACTCGTTTCCGGATGCCAGGTTTCTGATCGTGGGCGATGGCCCGGAACTGCCTAAACTCAAGGCCGAAGCATCCGATCTCGACATAGGCGGCAGCGTGGTCTTCACCGGTTATCGAAGCGATATCCCGTGCGTGCAGTCGATCATGGATGTTCAGGTGATCGCGTCGCTTTGGGAGGCCGCATCGCTGACCGTCTTTGAGGCGATGTCGATGGGTCGCGCGCTCATCGCCACAAAGGTTGGAGGGCTGAACGAAATCCTGCAGGATGGATGCCAGGCTCTGATGATCCCTCCTGCAGATGCGCAGGCGCTCGGCAAAGCCGTGGTTCGAATCCTGAAAGATCCTGAACTTGCCGCTTCCCTGCGGGAAAATGGAATAGCAACCAGCAGGAAATATGACGTAGCGCATGTAGTCAGGAACATGGAAGCATTGTATGAAGAGATTTGTGCAAGATGACTCCCGCATAATAATGATGGGAAGACCTGAAGACCTGAAGACAGGCGAAAGAGAAGAAGAATCCCGGTCATCCGGTCATCTTGTCTTCCAGTCTTCAAATCTTCCCCGGGTCTGTCTGCTGACCGAGATGTTCTATCCGGTGGTCGGCGGTGGTGAGACGCACGCGCGGCTCCTCGCCGAATCGCTCAATGCGATGGGAACGCCGACTTGGGTTCTCACGCGCCAAACCGATCACACATTCCGGCGATCGGAGCTGATTGGCGATACACTCGTATACAGGTTGCCGCCCTCCGGTGTGCAAAGATTGGGAAAATACCTCATGATTCCGGCGGTGATGAGCGAATTGCATAAGCGGCGGGATGACTATGACGTCATTCTTGTGTGCGGATTCCGAGTTCTGGGGGTTCCGGCGGTTTTGGCTGCCGGGAAGTTGAATAAGGCGTGCATTCTGAGGGCTGAGGCCCTTGGAGAAATGTCCGGCTCCTATGCCTCGGCATATCGAAAGCTTTCATCGCCGATGCACTGGGCGCTCAGCCGGTATATCGGTGTTCGAAACAAAATTCTGAGGCAGGCCGATGCTTTCCAGAGCATAAGTCGTCCGGTTTCCAGGGAGTTTGAAGCATGCGGAGTGCCGAGTGATCGCATCTTTGAGATTCCGAATGGGATCGACACCGATTTGTATCATCCCGTTGATGCGCAAACCCACTTGGAACTAAGGCGAAATTTGGGCCTGCCGGTCGGCAAGAAGATCGTCGGCTATTCCGGCAAGCTCAATAAGGGCAAAGGGCTGGAATGCCTTGTCAAGGCGTGGGCGGCTATCCGCGTGTCGCATCCCGATGCTCATTTGCTGCTTATAGGGTCCGGCGGCGGGCAAACGATATCGTGCGAGGACCAGCTCAGAGCAATGGCGCGAGATCTGCGCCTCGAAGACAGCGTGACTTTCACAGGCTATGTTGAGAAGGTACATGAATATCTTCAGGCGTGCGATGTCTTCGTTTTTCCAAGCGAAAACGAGTCATTCGGGCTGTCACTGGTCGAGGCGATGGCGTGCGCCCTCCCAAGTGTTGCGTGTGAGATCGGGCCGATCCCGGAAATCCTGCGCCATAACCATGAGGGCATTGTCATCAAGCCGAGGGACGAATCGGCGCTGGCGGATGCGCTCGATATGCTGCTCTCCCGTCCGTCGTTCGCGAAGTCTTTGGGGGAGAATGCCCGGCAGTCGGTGGTGGAACGGTATTCCATGAGCGCGATAGCAGTCAGGTACAGGGATATGCTGGTGCAAGTAGCGGGTAGCCCGTAGCCCGGACGCAGGTAGCAGTCCTACATGATGAGTGATGGTATAGTTGGCAGCGGTTTGTAACCGCGATTCCCTTTCCGGAATCGGCGATGCAATCGCCTCCACAAGACCACCGACATTTGCGATGCTTGTGATATCATGGAAGCTGGGGGTTGCCGAGAACACCCCCTCTCCTGCTCCCTGGCGGGAGAGGGTAGGGGTGAGGGCAATCCGATTATGCAGGAGGACGGTCTTCCGGAACCTCCCCTAGCCCCTCCTTATCCAGTAGGGGAATTCTCCGGTGGGAATGTACATTTGGAATCGAACATCGAACGTCTAACATCCAATAGCGAATATCCTGCAACACGCGTCTGCATGCTGACGGAGACATTCCCGCCCGTGCTCGGCGGCGCGGAGACTCATGCCCGCACGCTGGCCAATCGGCTGAACGGACTCGGCATGCCCACATTTGTCATCACCCAGCACTGTGACCCGGAATCGTCGGTTACCGATACCATCGACGGCACGCCGACCCTCCGCCTTCCGCCAAGCGGTATGAGCAGATGGGGCAAGTTCATCATGGCGCCGCATGCTTATCGGGAACTGCTTGCACGCAGAGATGAGTATGACGTAGTGTATGTGTGCGGACTTCGAGTGCTGAGTGTACCGGCAATCCTGGCCGCTCGGAAGTTGAACAAGGCTTGCGTCCTTCGATCTGAGACCAACGGGGAGATGAATGGGGCGTACGCGGCGTCATGTCGCAAGTTGCCCATCGGAGAAAAGGTGATTCTCCTTCCGGCGGTAATCAGCAGGAACGCGATTCTAAGGCAGGCGGATGGTTACATCGGAATCACCAGTCTGGTTACGGATGAGTTCAGGAAGTGCGGTATGAACGCGGATCGAGTGCACGAAATCCCGAACGGCATCGACACCGAAGTCTTTCATCCGGTGGATGCCAGGGAAAAGGCACGCCTGAGAAAGAAGTTGTGGCTTCCATTGGAAAAAACTCTCGCAATCAATACTTGCCGGCTCGTGAAGGGCAAGGGCGTGGAGTATCTGTTGCAGGCGTGGGCGGAGGTCGCGTCCGCATGGCCGGATGCCTCCCTGGTGATTGTCGGCTCAGGGGCGGGAGAGGCGATTTCATGCGAGGACGACCTCAGGCAGTTCGTGCGTGAGAAAAGGTTGCAGAAAAGAGTTATTTTCACCGGTTGGACGGCAAATGTGGCCGAATACTTGCAGGCGTGCGACATGTTTGTCTTCCCGACGGAATACGAGGGTTTCGGGTTGTCCCTGGTCGAGGCGATGGCGTGCGGTTTGCCGACGATTTCATCCAATGTCGGCGGGATACCGACCATAGTGACACGAGAGATCGATGGAATACTCGTAGAGCCGCGGAATCCCACGGCCATCAGGGACGAGATCCAGCGCCTGCTGGATCATCCTGAACTCGCGCATTCGTTAGGGCAGGAAGCACAGAAAACGGCAATGGAACGATATTCGATGAATCGGGTTGCGGCAATGCACTTTGATCTGTTTCGCAGTCTCCACCAGCAGAAGATCGGGGGCGAGAATGTCGCGCTCGCCGCTTAAGAACATCGTGCAGGTGGTCGGAACGGCGGCTAATCTGGCGGCATTTCGCTATCCCCGGTTTGTCTATGGACTGAATGATCCCGCATGCATTCCTGTATTCTGTATGCACGGCGTTGAACAGCAGTCTTTCGAGGCGATGATCCGATTCCTTGAAACGAACGGTTATAACACTCCCATAGCCGACGAATACCTGGAAATCCTTACGGGCAATGTGAAGTCGCCGAACAAGAGCATTCTCCTCACCTTCGACGATGGCTGGAGTTCGCTTTACACGGTTGCATTCCCCTTGCTCAAGCAGTCCGGCCTGCGAATCGTCGTCTTCATCCCTCCGGGTAGGATTCAGGATTCAAGTGATATGATGCAGGGTACGGAGAATGGGCTCACGGATTCAGGTAAGGAGTTTGACAATTCCGAGGTCCAAGCCCCCTCTCCTGCTCCTGGGCGGGTGAGGGCAGCTAAGCAAAAACCTAAATCCCGAATCCTGAATCCTGAAGCCTGTTTGCTATCCTGGCCGCAAATTCGCGAGATGAGCGATAGCGGCCTAGTCGATTTTCAGTCGCATACCCTCAACCACAACCTAGTCTTCCGGAACTCCCGGTTGGTCGATTACCTTAATCCAACTCTGATTCAAGATCACGGCATTATGGAATTTCCAAACGGCATGGACCCATGCAAACGACTCGGCGCACCGATATTCGAAACGACTTCCAGGCTATCCGATACGCCCGCGTTGACGCCGGACCCCAGGATCGCCGATCAATGCGTCGAGTTCGTATCTCAGCATGGGGGTCCTGAGTTCTTCCTGGAACGGGAATGGCGTGACAGGCTGGGCCGGCTTCTTTATGGGTTGATGGCTGCTCCCACGCAGGAATGGCATCTGGAAACACCGGAAGAGCAGCGGGAGGCGATTCGGTTTGAGCTGACGGAGTCGAAGCGCCTGATCGAGGAGCATTTGCCTGGGAAATCGGTCCGGCACATCTGCTGGCCCTGGCATGAGGCAGGGGAAATCGCCGTGGAAGAATCGCGCAAGGCTGGATATGCGGCGAACTTCTGGGGGAGGGTGAACGGCCGCTATTCGACGCCGATTCCCGGAAATCCATTCAAGATCGCGCGTGTGGGCGGCGACTTCTTCTTCCGCTTACCCGGAAATGGCCGTATAAGCCTGCTCAATATCCTCCTCAAGAAAACCGCCGGGAGGATGAAGGCGGGTTCTCCTTACGTGAGCCACTGATTCAGCATCCGTCGTTGAATGCAAACAAGGAAATATCCGTGCAACTGGTGAACACAAGGTTATGAGGGTTGTTGTGGATTGGATTGGCAGTGTCAGACGAGTGGTAAGTTGGGCGTCGGGGAAGTACAACAAGCTATTCCGACCGGCGGAATGGAACATCGGGATCGTGCATGCTCCGATACACGCGTTCCTGGAGCTCGGGTTCGAGCCGGAGATTCACTGGCTCCCCGCGCCCACATCCGGGAAGTTTGTGGCGGATCCATTCGGCTTGCAGGTGGATGGGCGGTTGTACCTTCTCTACGAAGAGTTCGATTTCGAGACCAACCGCGGCTCGATTGCCAGCATCATGCTGGAGAATGATCGCTTTGTATCCAAGCCGGAAGTCGTGCTCAACCCGTCATTCCATGTCTCATATCCGTATCTTGTCCATCATGAAGGAAGCCTCTATTTCATCCCGGAAGCCGCGGCCATTCGGGAGGTCGCGATTTACAAGGCGGACAACGAGACGGGTCGGTGGTCGAAGTTCAAGACCCTCCTGAGCGACATTGCAGCCGTGGACACCACCATCTTTCAGCACAACGACCGCTGGTGGATGATGTTCACCGATAAGGACCTTGGCTCGAATCGGGCGCTTTGTATTTACCACGCGCCTGGTCTTTTCGGCCCGTGGACCGCTCATACGCGCAACCCGGTGAAGGATGACAACACGTCATCCCGACCAGCGGGGAAGCCGTTTGTTCATGACGGGACGCTGTACCGACCGGCGCAGGATTGTTCGCGAACTTACGGCGGGGCTGTGGTGATCAACCGGCTCGACCGGCTCACGCCGGATGAGTTTCGGGAAACCACGGTCGCGAGCGTTCAACCGGACCGATCAGGCCCGTATCCGGACGGCATCCACACCCTCTCCGCCGCCGGAGATATCACCATCCTCGATGGCAAACGCCACGTCTTCATCAAGAAGGCCCTGACATCCGCCCTGGCGGAGAAAGTGAAATTCGTTTTCTCCCACAAGCGTTGACGGGATTGCATCACGCGGAGCCGCGAAGACGCAGGGACGCAGGGCAATGCAACAGGTTCCGGAGCTTCGGCAGCGCCGCTGCGCTTTGCGACGAAGCATCGGGATCCGGATTACCCTCACCCTTGCCCTCTCCAGCTCCCTGCGTCCCGTGCCCTGTCTCAATGCCCCGGCCCCAATCCACACGGTTTTGATCACACTCGCAATCGGGTAAAACTTGCAAGAAGTGCGCAGTTCTATATTTCAACGAATGGCTGTGTCGAGTATCGAGTATTTAGTATTTAGTTTCGGACGCCGATGGCGTTTTTCCGCGTCCATTTCTAACTTTGACTTCTGGATTCTCATTCTTGGAGGCGACCATCTTGGCTTCAACCCTTCGACAGCCGATTTCGATCCAAGCCCCCGAGCAAGGCGCGGAGCGCCTCGATCTTTCGGTCATCATCCCTGTTTTCGATGAGGAGGATAACCTCACGCCGCTTTACCTGGCGTTGAAGCCGGTGCTGGAGGGTTTGGGCAAGAGTTTCGAGATCGTGTTCGTGGATGATGGAAGCAAAGACGGTTCGGAGCGCGTACTCCGGGCGCTGAACGCAAGGGACCCGAGTTGCAGGGTGATCCGGTTTCGTCGAAACTTCGGGCAAACTGCCGCGATGGCGGCCGGATTCACGCACGCGCGCGGCGACGTCATGATCACACTCGACGCCGATCTCCAGAATGATCCCAATGACATCCCGACGCTCTTGAAGAAGGTCGATGAGGGCTATGACGTGGTGAGCGGGTGGCGCATTAGGCGAAAAGACAAGTTCGTCACTCGCCGAATCCCATCGATCTGCGCCAACTGGCTGATTTCGCGGATAACCGGCGTGCGGCTGCACGATTACGGATGTACGCTGAAGGCTTATAAGCGTGAAGTGGCCCAGAACATCGAGCTTTACGGTGAGATGCACCGCTTTATCCCGGCCATCGCAAGCTGGATGGGCGTCAATGTGGCCGAGGTCCCGGTGAACCACCTACCCCGGCAATATGGCAGGTCGAAATACGGGCTTTCGCGCACGATCCGGGTCTTTCTCGACCTGATCACGGTCAAGTTTCTCCTCAGTTATGCAACCAAACCGCTTCAGATGTTCGGAAGCGTGGGGGTGGGGGCGTCGCTGCTCGGTTTTGTGATGGCCATGTACCTCAGCTTCGACAAGCTGATCCGAGGTCATGGCCTGGCGAACCGCCCCGCCCTCTTCCTGGCGATTCTGCTCATTCTGGTCGGCATTCAGTTCATCACAATGGGATTGCTTGGAGAGATGATGGTGCGGATTTATCACGAGGGCCAGGGCAAACCGATTTATGTTATCAGGGAAATATTGGGGTAGGGTAATCCAAGTAATGTTTGGGGTTCGAGTTCAGGAACCTCCCCAACCTCCTCCTTATTGAGGAGGGGAGCTTACGACGGTACAGTCTTCCGATCATGCAGAAAATCCACAAGCGCAAGGCGATTGTTTCGCTCATAAGCTCATACGCTTCACAGTTTGCGACCACCGGGGCGAATCTCGCCACCAAGTTGATCGTCGCGCGCCTGATCGCCCCCGCCGACCTCGGGCTCTACGCGAAGGCGCTCTTCATCCAGATGTTCTGCGAAACCGTAATGGACATGGGGGTCACGCAGCATATCGCCCGTGAGGATCACAGGCCCTATGGGACATATTTGCTTCTGAGGGTGAGCCTTGCTGTTGTGCTCATCGCGGGAATCGAGTTGTGGGCGGGCAGAATCGGTCTCTGGGATGGCTCGATTCCACCTGTTGTACGGATGCTGATCGTAGTTCTCCTCATTAAATCCCTCTCGGGCGTGCCCAATCTTTACCTGGATCGCGAGTTGATGATCCACAGATCGGTCGTGCCGCAGTTGCTGAGGCTCCTCAGCACCGGGGTTGTCAGCATCGGCCTGGCGAGGATGGGGATGGGTGTCTGGGCGCTTGTCTATGGTACGATCACCGGCGAATTGGTGTTTGCGGCTACCATGTGGCAAGCGGCGTGGGGCCGCATGCCGATCCGATTGAGTTGGGAGCATGCTGGATCGCTAATATGGGGCAGCAAGTACCTTTTTCTCATCGCGATAATGGGCTTTGCGCTCCAGCAGGGCTCCATTGCGATAACCGGAACACTCCTCACCAACCAGGAGGTTGGATATTATGCGATGGCCTCGTCACTCGTGATTATTCTCTCTCGCGTGGTCGAGGCCGCGGTCTATCGCGTGATCTATCCGCTCTTTTGCGAATACAGCGACAACCTGCACAATCTGGGCCGGCTGTTCAGAAGGGCGACGCTCGCGGTTTATGCCGTGGAGGCTCCCGTCTATTTCTATGTCTGCCTCTACGCGCCAGTGGTCGTCCCGCTCGTTCTCGGGCGGAAGTGGTGGCCCGCAGCGGCTCTTATGCAGGCGCTGAGTGTGGCAGGTATCGTGAATCCGCTTTGTACGTTTGGAAGTGAGATATTGCGGGCAAAGAAGTATGACGGAATGCTTACGTTTTCTAATATTGTCAGCGCAGTCACGCTGATGGGAGCAGGCTATTTCCTGACTCGCAGGTTCGGCGCCATGGGCATGGTGGCAGCAAACTACGTGATCATCGGCGCCATTCCGGTGGTTGTGGTGCTTCTGCGGTTGATCAGGGAGGACGTTTACAGGCTGGTTTGGCAGCTTGCATTTGTGTACGCAGCCTCGTTGGCAGGGCTGATGCTCGCGGGAAGAGCGACCGAGGGTCACCGGATGATTCA
>Ga0326727_10017865_pt1 | contig 14606 bp, 9 predicted proteins | sample MB2enrmetagenome_FD_207643 | JGI IMG/M metagenome (GOLD analysis project Ga0326727, IMG submission 207643) | Lab enriched peat soil microbial communities from McLean, Ithaca, NY, United States - MB29MY | ecosystem: Environmental > Terrestrial > Soil > Wetlands > Peat | place: USA: New York... | reverse complement strand
CAGGAATCTGGCTCTGAAGCGCGCGCGGGGAAAATACATCTGTGTCATGGATTCTGATGTGATTTTGCAAAAGGGGACGCTGAGCGCACTGATCCAAATCCTTGAGAGCGAATCCTCCGCCGGCCTGGTTGCACCGAGACTTGTCTACCCGGATGGGCGGTGGCAGAAGTCGACGGATGATTTTCCGACGATTTTTACAAAAATCCGAAGGTACTTTTGGCTCAGGAATATCGAAAAGCGGGAATCAAAAGCAAGCAAAACAGAAAATCCTGTCCCCGTTGATTACGCCATATCAGCCTTTTGGGTTTTGAAAAAAGAGATCCTGGAAAAGATCGGGCTTTTGGATGAGAACATTTTTTATGCGCCGGAGGACGTAGATTATTGTTTGCGGATCTGGCTGGGCGGATACAAGGTGCTCTACTCAGCCCAAAACCAGGTCACACACGATGCGCAGGAGATATCAAGAAACTGGAAGTTAAACCTATCTACCATCAGGCACATCAAGGGCCTTCTTTATTATTTCCGCAAGCATAGATATATTTTCAGAAAACCGTTGGTCCAGGTCTAACCTTCCGCTGGGACAACTGCTCTCCAGAATTTCTAGAATTGGATACAGATGTTGATTCCAGGCTCTCCCACGGTTCCTATAAACCTTGATCGGCGACCCCGAGAGTCCCGAAACCTGATCCGGCATTTCAAATTTTGATTCCAAATTAAAAGGGTGAGTATGAGAAAGGTGGCCACGATCGTGGGGGCTCGTCCGCAATTCATAAAGGCCGGGACTGTTGCGCGGGCATTCGCAGGCCACAACCACTCCTGCAGCAGCAACGGGAAAATCATCCACACGATCATCCACACCGGTCAGCATTACGACTCCAGAATGTCTCAGATCTTTTTTGAGGATTTGGAGATTCCTCGTCCCGATTATAACCTCGAGGTGGGTTCAGATTCCCATGGGACTCAAACAGGCAGGATGCTGTCATCTATTGAGGGGATACTGCAAACGGAAAAACCCGACCTCGTAATCATCTACGGCGATACGAACTCCACGCTTGCCGGCGCCTTGGCAACCGCAAAGCTGCACATTCCTTTAGCTCACGTGGAAGCCGGCCTCAGAAGCTACAACCGTCGGATGCCTGAGGAAATCAACCGCGTGGTGGCGGATGAGATCTCCAATCTTCTCTTTTGCCCGACCGCCGCCGCGGTTCGGAATCTCAGACTGGAAGGCATTCCTTCGGGGCGTTCGACGAAAGGTGGCCCACGAGACCTCAACACCCAATATGTTCACCAGGTCGGCGATGTAATGTATGACTCCATCCTCTTCTATTCGCATTTGGCTGAAAGCAGGTCTAGCGTCCTGCAGGATTTCCAAGTGAGCGAAAAGGAATATTGCCTGGCGACGCTTCATCGCGCCGAAAACACGGATGATACAGGAAAACTGAAGTCCATCCTGGAGGCATTGGCTTCAATTGCAGCCTCCAAGATACGGGTGATACTCCCTCTCCATCCGCGGACAAAATCTACAATAGCCCGAAATCCTGATTTGTCTGATCTTTTGGCCGAATCCATGGCGAAAATAAACATCTGTGAGCCGGTCGGATATCTCGATATGGTGATGCTCGAGTCGAATGCAAAATTGATTCTTACGGATTCCGGCGGAGTTCAAAAAGAAGCCTATCTTCTCCACGTGCCCTGCATTACGCTGCGGGAGGAAACCGAATGGGTCGAAACCGTCGCCCAAGGTTGGAACACGGTGGCCGGCACATCTTCACATAAAATCCTGGAAGCTTTTGCGTCCCTTGCAGCCTGGGATCATCTGGGACCTCCATTTTCAGGCAGCTTGGTTGACATCGCCCCAGTCACTGATGTCTACGGCAATGGACACGCGGCCGAAAAGGTTGTCGCAACAATCTGCGAATATCTGGATTGAAGGCAATGGTGTCAGATCAGAAAAGTGTGAAAAGCGTATTGATGCTGCTTTCGAACGCGTTCGATCCGGACCCCCGTGTGCACAATGAAGCAAAAGCCCTGGTTGAAGCGGGTTACAATGTGGCGATTATCTGCTGGGACCGGGACCAAAAGGCGCCTCCTGAAGAGACCATCGACGGCGTCAAGGTCGAAAGGATCTGTGTGCGTTCCACGCACGGAAGAGGGGCGGGTCAGCTGGCTTTCCTGTTTTTGTTCTGGCTGAAAGGGCTGATCAGGGGATTCTTCCGATCATTTCAAATCATACACTGCCATGATTTCGACACGCTGCCGCTGGGCTATCTCCTGGCGAAACTCAAAAGAGCCAAACTTGTTTATGATTCCCATGAAAGCTACGTGGACATGCTGGTTAACATACCGGCAGCTCTTAAGCGCTTGATTTATGCAACCGAGAATCTTCTTCTAAAAAGAGCTGACCTCGTTATTACTGTCGGAGAAATCCTCAAAGAGTTTTTAATCGAAAGAGGGGCTAAGAACGCCTGCGTGGTTGGAAATTGGAAAGATCCAGATGATTTTAAATTTCCTATCGAGTCCCTGGAGAGCGAAAGATTGCGGCTCGGCATCGCCAAGGATCAGACGGTCATCTGCTTTATTGCCCATCTGACAAAAGAAAGAAAACTGCCCGAAGTTATCGAGGTCGTGGCGGAGGCGCCGGATTTATTTCTTTTGCTGGGAGGAGGAGGCAACGCCCAGGAATTGGCGGAGCAAGCCCAGCGCGAGCATTCGAACATACGATACTTAGGGTTCGTACATCCTAAACGGATTCCATTCTACACAGCGATGTCCGACCTTGTTTTTTATGGTTTTGATCCTGAGGTCAGGAACTCCAAATTCAGCGCGCCTAATAAGCTGTTTGAAGCGTTAGGGGCGGGAAGGCCGATTCTGACAGCCGATTTTGGCGAGATCGGCAGGATAGTCAAAGAGAGACGGTGTGGCGCCCTGCTGAAGGACTATTCCAAAGAGGAACTTGCCAAGGGCTTCCGGAGCTTAAGGGGAGAGAATGGGAAACTCCTTGGAGCAAATGCCCTCAAGGCGGGGCGTGAAATATACAGCTGGAGCAATGCAAAAAGCGTGCTCCTAAAAAACTACTCGCGTCTTTAAGCAGCAACAGCCCCGAAGGACCGAAGGGAATCGCTCCGGCCGTGAGCCCGGGCTCAGCCATATGGGAAGGGGGAGCCCTGAAGGTGCGATACATTCTTCCGTAGGGTGGCGTCACCATAACAGGCAAGGCTCAAATAATAAATGAAACCTAGAATACCACAAGGTGGATTTGTAATCGCTGCAGGGTTAAACAGTGATCTGGACGTTGCCGCGCAGGGACTTCTAGAAACCGGTGCCAAGATTAACCTAGCGCGAGAGCAGGGCATTCTGCTCGGCGCATGGGAAGAATATGACGGGCAGGGGCTTTGGGTTCAGGGAGATCATGGAGCAGCGTTCGACTTGGATCTGACAAATGCGACTGAATTAAGTAGGTCGGTAGGGTTAGACGGTGCCGATGGAACTGAACACGGGCGACTCTTGTGGTTGCTATACAGGCAATATGGTCTGGATTTTGTCGATCAATTGCGCGGCGCTTTCGCATTTGCACTCTGGGATGGCGCGAACCAAGAGATAATCGTCGTCACCGATCCCTACGGCATCAGGCCGGTTGTCTATCTCAGAAACTCAAAATCATTGGCTGCCGCGTCGAGGATCCGGCACCTATTGCACTTCCCTTTTGCCCGAAAGGAGATTGATCCCGAGGCAATTTATCATTATCTTTTTTTCCATGCCATCTGCAGCCCTCTGACCATTTATAAGGATGTCCGGAAGCTTGAGCCCGGCAAGGGAATTCAATTTAAGGAAGGACGATTCAAAACCTTTGTCCATTACGATATCCAATATAAAACCGATAATGGCAAAAGGACGGGATACTGGAAAAAAGCCATCCCCGCCGCGCTCGAAAACGCCGTCGCGAAGTATGTTCCCCTGTCTTCCTATGAGAAGACGGGTTGTTTTCTCTCCGGCGGCACAGATTCCAGTTCCCTTGCAGGCTATTACACCAAGCTGACCGGGAGGCCCGCACAAACTTTCTCGATCGCATTTGACAATGAAGCGTATAACGAGGTGGAGTACGCCCGGATCGCGGCCAAACATTTCGGCCTTAAGGCTCATGAGTACTGGGTTACTCCAGAAGACGTTCTCTCGTTTCTTGAAATCTATCCGGGACTGTATGACGAACCGTTTGGGAATTCTTCGGCGGTTCCAGTTTACTATTGTGCCAAGAAAGCCAAAGACGAAGGCGTGGAGGTTTTGCTAGGCGGCGACGGCGGTGACGAGATATTCGGCGGCAATCAGCGATACTCCACCAATCTTGTCTTTGAAAGATATTTTGCCATTCCGGAATTGGTGAGGAAGCATGCGCTCGAGCCCATGCTTGGCATCCTTCCCGACGCCGGCATTTTCTTCAAGGCGCGCAGGTACATACGCAGGGCGAAAATACCGAATCCGGAGCGGTTTTTTTCCTATAATCTCCTAGCGGATAGCGAGCGCAACGGGATCCTGCAACCCGACTTTTTATCTGGGCTTGACCCCGAATGCTTTATGAATCTGATGCGGAATCATTTTCGCCGTATTGCACCGGCCCATGTGACGGATTCTCTGCTTTACCTTGACATGAAAATCACCATCACAGACAACGACCTGCGCAAGGTGAACCAGATGGGAGAGGTTTGCGGCCTGCGGACCCGCTTCCCCTTTCTCACCCGGGAATTGGTCGATTTTGCTGCTTGCATTCCCCCTTCATTGAAAGCGACCCCGGCGAAAACTCGCGTTATGTTCAAGGAAGCGCTCCGCGGGTTTCTGCCGCACGAAATTATTGCGAAGAAAAAGCATGGAATGGGCGTGCCTGTTGGCATGTGGATCAAGAATCACCAGCCCCTCTCCGATCTGGTGCACGACATGCTTTTGCAGGAAAACGCCAGTATCCGCCACTATATCAAGCCAACCTTTCTTGAACATATCTGGCGACAAATGCAGAGTTCATCGACCCCCTATTACGGCGACAACCTGTGGGTTTTTCTCATTCTTGAGATCTGGCTTTCGTTACACCGCCAATTGGCCGATCCCGTCGCCTAGTTTGTTGTCTGACAATTGCTGCCTGCACCATTGACAGCCGCCATGAATCGTAGGTCTTTGCAGACCATCCGGAATGATTTAGTCACTTCCGATTGCAGCACCGTGTTATCTGTGGAGATACTAAATATGAAGATATCGCGTAGGCAATTAACCGGCCGGGCCTTTGCATTATTTGCATTTTACTCTTGCATATGTGCTTTCCTGTATTCGCAAGATGTCAAGGATTATAATGTTTTTACGGAAGCTGAAATACGCTCACTGCCTTACCCCATACAGATAAAATTAAGGTACCATTTAGGAGGAAGTCAGGATCCTGAACTTGGAAAGATTATTGACAAATATATAAAGGTATATGGAGTTGGTTTCAATACACTACACCATTATGGAAAGGGATTGATATATTTACAAAGATACAGAAAAGGTGCTTATACGAGTGAAATAAATAGAACTTTTATATTGGGCGTCACGGTAAATGAACTTAGTTTTATACTGGATCCAAAGAATCATTTTGAAAGCCAACCTAATTTTCGTTCGGTTTACCTTTATAAAATATATTGCGCCCGAGGAGATACGTATTTCGCGCTGGGAAAATTACCACAAGCAGCGAATGACTATATATCTTCAATAAAGATTGAATCCTCATATTCTCCCGCTTATTTGGGACTGAGCGAATGCTATAGAAAGCTCGGCAATTTAGCGGAAGCAGATAAAATATTGCAGATTCTTGCTTCACACGTTTCCAAATCGAAGTAGTTCAGCATCTTTTTCCTGTATAACCGAATAATAAGCCATTCTAATAACGGCCAGTTTCACCAATGCAAATCCTGTCGCACCGCCCTTTGTCCACGCCTCAGTGCGGAGGTGGCGCCAAACAGGCAATAGCGCTGGCCACCCATTCACGCTTACTTGGCCATGCTGTCGAATTGACAACAATCCGTGATGTCGGCCTGCCTAAACATAAACAATACGACAGCTCTCCTGCTCAAGATTGGGAAATAGGCAACAACAGACAATACAGGACGGATACCAATTATTTCATCGGAAAATGAAACCAAACGGTTGGCAGGTAATTTATGTGTGGCATTGCTGGTTTTTGCAATCTAGACGGAAAGCCCATCGAATTGAATTTGCTGGTGTCCATGACGCGGACACTTTCGCACCGAGGGCCTGATGAGGAAGGATACTTCATCAATGAGGGCGTTGGGGGCAACACCACGGTTCCAAACGGGACCAGCCGGGTGCCGCTATACAGGTTGAAGAAAGGTATCCAGGGACTCGGCAACGTCGGACTGGGGCATCGCCGACTCAGTATCATCGATCTGGCAAGCGGACAGCAGCCGTTGAGCAACGAGGACGGAACCGTTTGGATTGCATTTAACGGCGAGATTTATAATTTTCAGGAATTGAAAGATCAGTTAGAGGAACGCGGACACGTATTCAAAACCCGTTCAGATACTGAAACCATCGTTCATGCGTATGAGGAATGGGGAGAAGAGTCCGTAAAAAAATTCCGAGGCATGTTTGCTTTTTCCGTGTGGGATGAACGGCTGAGGCTTTTGTTCTTTGGCAGAGATCGGGTCGGCAAAAAGCCGCTTTATTACTACCTAGATGAAAAGCGCCTGATATTTGCTTCCGAAATCAAGGCGATTCTTGCCCATCCCGGAATCAGGAGGGATCTGGACAAAACGGCGCTTTCCGATTATCTCAGCCTCACCTATATTCCCTCTCCAAAAACCATCTTCAAGCACATCCGAAAACTGCCGCCGGCCTCATACGCGATATTTCAAAATGGCGGTTTGAAAATCCAATCCTACTGGGATCTGAGCTTTCAGCCCGATCGAGGGCTTTCCGACCATCAAATAGAGGAAGGTATTTTGGAGCTACTGCAGGAATCGACACGGATCCGGATGATCAGCGAAGTTGCACTTGGAGCTTTTTTATCCGGCGGCGTAGATTCTTCTGCCGTTGTAGCCTTTATGGCCGCGACAAGTCCCACGCCGGTAGTCACCAATTCGATCTCTTTCAGCCACGATATTTACAATGAAACTGCATATGCACGAATGGTGGCGGAAAAATATGCGACGAGTCACAACGAGTTCAAGGTGTCGCCCGAAGCCGTCTCGATCATGGATACGCTCTCCTGGCATTACGATGAACCCTTTGCCGACTCCTCTTCTGTTCCAACCTATTATGTTTCCAAAACAGCTCGCGAGAAAGTAACGGTTGCCCTCTCGGGGGACGGAGGGGACGAAAATTTCGCGGGATATTCCCGGTATGCCTTTGACGCGCGGGAAAACCATGTCCGCGATCTGGTACCTCTTTCCTGGCAGCCCACTGTTTTTGGCTTTCTGCGAGATCTTTATCCGCGTTCAAATGCTTTGCACGCCCTTTTTAGGGGAAAGGCTTTCGTCGCGAATGTAGCCAGAGATCCCATTGACGCCTATTTCTTTACCGTCAGCACGATTCACGACGATTATAAAAAAGAATATATCAACCCGGACATTTACAAAGAAATTGCAGCGTACCGCACTCTGGACCTCTTCAGAGATCTCTATGGGCGCGCCCCCGCTGCAGACCATTTGTCCAGGCTACAGTACCTGGATGTGAAAACCTACCTGTGCGAGGATATTTTGACCAAGGTGGATCGGGCGAGTATGGCGGTTTCGCTGGAAGTGCGGTGCCCGTTGCTGGACCATCGATTCATGGAGTTCGCCGCCCGCATTCCAAAAGACAAAAAATTGGTCGACGGCAAAGGAAAAGTCATTTTTAAAAAGGCTCTGGAAAGAAAACTACCCAAAGAACTGCTTTATCGCAAAAAAATGGGATTTGCCCTTCCGGTGCGCGAGTGGTTCCGAAATGAAATCAGGGAATACGCCGGTCCGATCATTCTTGACGGCCCTGCCACCCGAGATTATCTAAATCGGGAAACGGTCAAGAAAGTCTGGGACGAGCATCAGCGCGGCGAGAGGGACTGTTCCCCACGCCTATGGATGGTCATGATGCTGAATCTCTGGGCGAAGCGGTTTGCAGTCTGACGCCGGCGGACCGGATGATCTGGACAACCTAGTCGACATTCATATTCGCGGATGGATACCAGACTGAAAATCGCTCACGTAGTGCACTCCTTTGGCATCGGCGGGATGGAAAAGGGCGTGGCTACTCTGATCCGGCATGCTTCAGACGATATGGAGCATGCCGTCGTATGCCTCACACGATCCGGAGACACTGTCCGCCAATTGCCCGCAGGCACTGAAGTAATCGAACTCGGCAAAGAGCCGGGGAATTCACTGCACTTCGTGCTTCGGCTGGCCATGGCTTTGAAAAGTCTTCATCCGAATGTTGTTCATACCCGCAATTGGGCAGGTACCGACGGCGTCCTCGCTTCACGATTGGCCGGGATTCGTTCCGTTGTGCACAGCGAACATGGCTTTGGCGGCGAAAATCCCCTCGGAGACAGTCAAAAGCGGATCTGGATTTACCGGCTCCTTTCAATTCTGGTGAAAGAATATATTTGCGTCTCAGAGCCGCTGGCGAGATGGTTACTGGAAATCGTGCGGGTGCGGAAGCCCGTAAGCCAGATTTATAACGGGATTGATATCGAGTACTACAAACCCAGATTCGACAGTTCCCTCCGTGTGGAACTCGGGATTCCGCCGCAAAGTTTTGTCATCGGAATCATCGCCAGCCTATATCCGATCAAGGACCATGCCACGCTTATCGGGGCTTTCAACAAATTACGGCAAACAGAAACGGATGCCTACCTCGTAATCGTGGGAGAGGGTGCAGAAAGGGAGAGGCTGGAGGCTCTTTCCACGGAAGGAGTATTGTTTCTGGGGAATCGAAACGATGTCCCACGTATTCTGCACGCGCTGGACGTTTTTGTTCTGTGTTCCTTAAATGAGGGCATCTCGAACACCATCTTGGAGGCCATGGCTTCAGGGCTTCCCGTTATCGCGAGCAATGTCGGAGGCAATCCCGATTTGGTCTCGGATGGCATAACCGGCTGGTTGTTTCCCGCGGGTAATGTGGAAGTCCTGACGGACCGGCTGTATGCATATCTGCATTCCCCGGACACAAGACAAATGCATGGGAAGCGAGGAAGGGATGCGGCCGTAAGCCGCTACAATATTTCCTCCATGGTTCATGGCTATGAAACCGTCTGGAGACGCGTGGCACAGAAACCGTGACAATGACGCCAGCATGCTCAATGAATTCCTGTTCGAAAGGCAGTCTCAATCAACGGCATCAGGAAAATTGTCAAAGTCCAATGCGGCCTAAAGTCATACTTTTTTCATCATTGTTCCCGAATCCACGGAATCCTTTGAGTGGGATGTTTGTATCAGAGCTGACGAACGCCCTGAGCATGATATCGGATGTTTCCGTGCTGGCACCTGTGATTGCCCACAGGCATTTGACAGCGATCTGGGGGATTCCCAGAAAATACTGCTTATCGGAGCGGGTCAGAGTGTGGGCTCCAATCGTGATCAATTTTCCCAAAATACTCAAATCAACCGATGGCGCGTTGATGGCGGCTTGCAGCTCCTCGGCATTTGAGCAAGCTAAGGGAGGGCACGCGGATCTGGTTCATGCTCACTTTGCATACCCTGATGGGGTTGCCGCTTGGAAGCTCGCGAGAAGACATCATCTTCCCCTGATCGTGACAATTCATGGATCAGATATTAATGTTCTCGCAAAAGACGCAGGCCGGCGGAAGCAGATCGTGGAAATGCTGAATGGGGCCGCCGCAATAGTCTGCGTTGCGCGGGATTTGCTTGAAAAAGTGGTGGCCATGGGCATTGCGCCCGATCGTGTCTACCACATCCCCAATGGAGTAGACACACGAATATTTACACCGGGTGACAAGCAAGCTCATCGTAACCAGCTGGGCCTGAACCACCACAAAAGGCTCCTTTTGACAGTCGGCAATCTAATTCCTGTAAAAGGCTATGATCGCATGATCCAAGCTCTCATGGATATCGATCCGAGCATTGGTCTGGTCATGGTCGGGGAAGGACCGGAACGGAGCCGGTTGGGGAAACATGTCCGGCGTTTAGGGTTGGGGGAAAGGGTGCATTTTGCAGGCTCAGTGCCACACTCCGAATTGGCTGCGTATTATCGGGCCGCCGACTTCCTTGTGATCAGCAGTCATTCGGAGGGCTGGCCCACAGTGATCTTTGAGGCCCTGGCCTGCGGTCTGCCCGTAATCGCAAACCGTGTCGGAGGAATTCCCGAAGTGCTTTGCTCTTCGGATATTGGTTTGCTTGTGGAAAGCAACGATTCCCCGACTATCGCTGCCGCCATCGCCTCATCTTATAAGATGGAATGGGATGGAAGAAAAGCCGTTTCCTTTGCCGAGAAGAACACGTGGAATAACATTGCCGAGAAGTATCTCAAGATCTACGAGCATGTCCAAATGCAGAGGTGATGCACAATCCGAGGATCTGATTTTTGAATCCTCAACCGGTGTCGAGTAATTTATGTCATTGACCACGATCGTCTATCTTGTCCTGTTTTTTGGTTCTGCCGTCGCCAGCGTTCTATACAACCCGATCGTAGGCGTGCTGGCATACCTGGTTACTTATCATGTCGACCCCAGGAGTCAGTGGTGGATTTGGGGCATCCCTCCCTCGCTCGCGCGGTACGCGCTCATTCTTGGTGCAGTCACCTTTCTGGGAATGTTTTTTCGGTTTAGCACTCTGAAGTTCAGAAAACTACTGGACGGACAGGAAGTCCTTCTTTGGATCTATGTCATTGTTGTCACGTTATCGCTACTCGTAGGCCTTCCGAATCCCTCCCCTCAAGACAACTTCATCAAAATGGCGAAGGTGGCGTTCATTTTATTTCTGGCCAGCCATATAATCACCACATTGAAGAGGTATGAAGCGCTCCTGTACACTCTCATCTTTTCGGGGCTGGTTCTTGGGATTGACGTTTATAAGGCTCCGAGCTATTTTTTCGCCGAGGGGCGCTTCCTGGCGGGCATCGGCGGCTCGGATTTCAGCGACGGCAATGTGCTCTCCGGCCATTTCGTAATGATATTGCCCTTGTTGGGGTTAATATTCATCAAAGGGAAATGGTGGATGAAGTGTTTCTGCGCAATTTCTGCCGCATTTGCCGTAAACAGCATAGTTCTGATCAAATCAAGAGGTTCTTTTCTTGCAGTCGCCGCCTGCGCTGTTTTTGCATGGCTTCTTGCCAAGAAGATCGGCAGGAAGAAAATTCTTCCCTATTTGCTTATCGCGCTTGCCGGGGGCGCCTATTTGATGGATCCGGGCTACTTGGTCAGGATGAGGACCCTTGAAAAAAGCGATCCACAGCAAATGGACATGTCGTCTTCCAGCCGGATCCATTTTTGGGGGATTGCATTGAAAATGGCCATCGATCATCCCCTCGGGATTGGTGAGGGCAACTATCTTCATTACATTGCTGACTATGATCCAGGGCTCGTCAAGGGAAAGGACACCCATAACACATATCTTCGCTGCCTGGCAGAATTGGGTTTTCAAGGCCTATTTGTTCTTTTGCTCTTGATCATAAACGCCTTCAGAATCTTGTCGCAGATCTCGAAAAAGGTCGAAGCGTTGAAAGAAAAGGACATCTATCTCTGGCACGTATATGCGTTGCGTCTGGCTTTGATCGGTTATTTGATCGTTGCTTTTTTCATTTCCGCAACCTACGTGGAAGATTTGTTCTGGCTTCTAATGTATCCGCTTTTTTTAAAGCGGTGCGTCGAAAATGAGGAAATTGAAGAACTCCAGCAGTCCCCGGCATAGGTCAGTTTCGTCAATCGCCGGAGTGCCTTCGCTTATTTTATCCGGCCAGCTCTTTCTCCTGTCCCGGCATGAGTTTACCTGCGATTTTGCGTTGGCACAAGATCCCCATTTCCATAGTTATTTTTAATTGCCGGTTGTGATTTAGATCACTATCAATACACTTTCCCTGAACGATAATGACCCTAAACACAGGAGAAGGGAAATTTACATGCTTTGCTTCCCGAGGGACATTTAAAATGCGTGACACTTGGCTCAGCAGAACATTTTTTGCCTGTTTTTTCGCGGTATTTTTGACCTCACCAGTGCTTCTTGCCGGAGTTACCAATAATCTTTCCAGTTTACAATCTGGAACGTGGTACCAGTATCCCAACAGCACACTCGACGGATCAGGCCAAGAACCCATTCCCATGCCAGCAGCCGGATTCGCAAATGACGGCTATGGCGGCATTATGTCCGATTGGTCCGGAGCAGCCTACGACACGACTCGTGATAAGCTGATCGTCACTGGCGGTGGTCACGCCGGATATGCTGGGAATGAAATCTATACCTTCGATGTAAGCACTGGAGTATGGGCAAGAATCTGGGGTCCGACTCCAAACGGTGGTCTTAATTGCGTCCCTGCTGCCGGAGATTGGGGTGCAGGTCCGAGCTCTGGTATTGCAGCTTCTGGAACTGGCATTCCCACTGGATCTTACGAGTATCAATATTATTGCGATAACAATCCAGCCCAACGCCACAACAGAGGTTCACTCGTTTATCTTCCAACTCAGGATGCGCTCTTTGAATGCAGCGGCTCAGAATGGATGACATCCGACGCGTCACCGCCAACAGGCTTGAGCGATTTTTGGACATGGTGGTTCAACTTCAGCGGAGCAGTTGCAAATACATGGAGCCATAACGGAACTCTATCCGGTTCTGGACGCGCGGCTGCGTATGATCCCGTAACAGGTCACGTGTTCATGAGGGCGTACCCGACCATCTATAGTTACTCAGAATATATCTACGAATACACTCCCACCACGCAAACGTGGTCGAGCGCGGTAGCATCAAACCCTGGCGGGTGGGAAGATACAGCAGCTATCGACCCAGTTCATAGGATTATGCTGTCTATCGGCAATGGCGTTGTGACGACTTTTAATTTGACGACTCACGCTTACAATGTTTCTCCCACGATTACAGGAAACACGGCAATTATAAAAGCTGTTAACCCCGGACTGGTGTATGATAGCAACCTTGGCGTATTTGTCGCCTACGTCGGCGGCGGAGAAACAAGCGATCAGGGCCCTTCACTTGGAATCCCCTCGACAAGTGTTACCATAATCGATCCAGTGTCGTTGAACTTCACCCAGATCCCAGCACTAGCAAGCAACACGGTCACTCCGGATCAGAGCAACGGGAATGGAACCTGGGGGCGATTTAATTACAGCCCGAATCTCGAAGCCTTCGTTGTAGTGAATCAAACATCCAGTAGCGTATATGGTTATAAACTTGCAGCCTTGACCGACACGACCCCCCCAGTAGTCACCGCTTTCACCACTGGCGCGGTTACGGGGAATGGTCCATATTCGATAGCGATTACTGCGCTGACTGCTACTGACAACGACCGCGTGGCTGGCTACCAGATAACAACGACTCCTGTACCACCAACAGCGTCGTGGAATGGATCGTGGTCATTCACTGCTCCGACTTCCTATTCAGTCTCCACCCCAGGAGTCTATGACCTCTACGCTTGGGCGATGGATATGCATGGAAACGTCAGCGCATACGCTATCTCATCCGATGTGATGGTTTCCACGACCATCAAGAGAGTGCCAGAGGATATACCTACTGTCGCCGCAGCCATGACATGGGCGAACTCAAATGGTCCCGGCTCCGTGGTGCAGATCGATGCAAGCCACAATCCGTTCACGGGCTGCATGGCTGGCTATCCGTCAGGCTGCAAGACCACGACCACGGCTGGACTGATCGGCACAGTCACCGGAAGTGGCATTACGGTCATGGGCATCAACGGTGTCGCGCAGATCGAGTGGCAGTCGGGCGATCCGACAAGTTCATCGCTCACCCAGACCATTCCGCAAGCCAACGGCGCTATAGTTGCAGTGGGCAGCACCGTGAACAACCTCCGCTTAGAAAACCTTGAAATATTCGGTGCAGGCTACATCAATCAAGGTGTCGGAATTCTAACCTACCAAGGAGCAAGCGGAACCCTTTACATCAAGAACTGTTCTGTTCACAATAATGAGGGCGGCAACTTTCTCGGCGCGATCATGAACAACGGCCTGAACATTGTCATTGTCGGGTCACAGTTTTACAACAGCGGATTTAACTACGCAGGGGACACTCCCGGTGGTCAATACCACAACATCTATATCGGGGAAGCCAACAGCCTAGTTTTCTACGACTCGGCTTCCTACAACTCCTTCCAAGGTATCCTGCTCAAGAGTCGCGCAGACTCCAACTACATCGCCTATAGCTACCTAGTCGATCAGGCCAACCTTGGATTATGTTCTACAAACACCACCTGTTCCGATAAGAACATCGACCTCCCATACGGCCATCAGTCCTATATTATCGGCAACGTGCTTCAAAAGTCACTCAAAGACGACGGTGACGGCACGTTTATCAGCTTCAACGCCGAACAGAGATTTACACTTTACTTCACAAATGGAACTGGAACAGAACTACCAAACTCCTGCTGTACTGTAGTAACAAACACACGAACAGGCCATC
>Ga0326727_10017864_pt1 | contig 14606 bp, 13 predicted proteins | sample MB2enrmetagenome_FD_207643 | JGI IMG/M metagenome (GOLD analysis project Ga0326727, IMG submission 207643) | Lab enriched peat soil microbial communities from McLean, Ithaca, NY, United States - MB29MY | ecosystem: Environmental > Terrestrial > Soil > Wetlands > Peat | place: USA: New York... | reverse complement strand
GAGGACATAGGGAATGCCACCAGCGTATTCGCCCTGATGAGAAACATCTCGCTCAGTTCCGGGGCTGCGCTCATGATAACGCTCTTTTCCAGACGGACCCAGTTCCATCAGTCCCGGCTTTCCGAGGCGCTCAATCCCTTTGATCCCCGCTTTCAATTAGCAGTGCAGAAGATCGTGCCTCTTATGCAGGTAAAGACAGGTACGGCATCCGACCTTATGGTTCACGGTGTTGTTTACCAGCAGCTTGTGAGAGAGGCGGCCCTGGCTTCTTTTGTGGACACGTTTTTTGTCTCCGCCATCATGGTGATCTGCGCATTGCCGCTCGTCTTTCTCATGAAACGGCTGAAAGACGGTGTCTCCCCGCTGCCGATCCACTAGATGCCGCCGAGGAGGCGATTTTATCGGTACGATAGCAGTTACGGGCTTTCTCGGATTTCCCTTACCTTACGTACCCAGGTATTGATTCCGGACTTTGTGGCCTTACTACATGGAGAGAAAGGATGGTAGCCATGAACACCTATGATCCTGAAGGGTTGATTCAAGAAGTAATCGATGTGCATGGCGGCGAGGCCTTGTGGAACAGCCTCGATGCACTCGATGCCGTGATCACTGCATCGGGCTTCCTGTTCAAGGCAAAGCGAAGGCCGGCTCTTCACCGCGTGCGCATGCGGGCCTTTGCCCATGAGCCCAGGTTCACCTTCTTTGATTTTCCTCGTGAAGGGTTTACCAGTGAACTTAGAGGGAATGATGAGGTGAACATCAGAGACCCTCAAGGCAACGTCGTTGCAACGAGGAATAATCCCAGGGCGGCATTCACCAGGATAAGCCGCCAGTTTGCGTGGGATGACCTTGATTTCATCTATTTCGGCGGCTATGCCACGTGGAACTATCTGACCGCACCGTTTCTCTTCCTGCATAAAGGATTTGAATTTGAAATGCTTGAACCCCTTCAGGTTTCACATGCATCGTGGTCTCGCCTGAAGGTGAAGTTCCCACGAGACATCCCCACCCACAGCCAGACCCAGATCTTTTATTTTGACGAACACCGATATTTGAGGCGTCTGGATTATACCGCCCGGGTCGTCGGCCCCTGGGCGCATGCAGCGCACCTGTGCGAAGACTACAGGGACTTCGGCGGCATCAAGGCGCCGGCCAAAAGGCGGGTATATCCGCTCCTCATCGGCAGCAGGCCTCTTCCCTGGCCGACCCTGGTGAGCCTTGACATCCACGATATCAGACCTGTTCTCAGACAACCGTAGCGGGAAAGCACCCTTAAGCCCCATTACCATTAATAAGGTCAGAGACGATTTTTCATAAATCGACCCTGACCCCATCTGTTTCCATCTGTTTATCCGCGGGAAATCAGCTTGTCATGAACCTCCATCTATAGAGCATTGCGTAGATCTTTTTTACCTCACTCGTGTATTTTTTGCTCCCCCCGCTGTACTTGGTCAGGGCCTCATCAAAGTTTCGTGACGACTTCAGGCAGTCATGCAATATCTCCGAGCCGATATCATAGTTGTTCCTCAAGAAATACAGGTCATGCCAGGTGATCCCCCTCCTTTTCAGTTTGTCCTGGTGAGTCCTCGGATTCACCTGCATTGCGCCTATACAGCCTACGGAACTCTGGGCATCGGCCCTGAACTGTGATTCCTGATGGGCTATGCTGATCACCTTCAGACGGTCCACATTCCATTTGCTCGCATATTTATCAATGTACTTTGCATGGATGGCGGCTATTTCAGGGTCAAGGTGCGGCTGCAGGTGTATGATCAGTTCTGCAGTGCTGGATACCTTCATATTAGATCCGGAATAAGCGATCTGGGGCTGGGCCATCGTTAATACTGCCAAAGCAAGGAATAGGCAAAGTATTTTCATTTTTTGTCCTCCTCAGTTTGGTTCTTGGTCTCAGGAGCAGCTTCAATGGATTATTTTTTGGGATTCTTTATTATTAAGAAGATGTTCGTAAAAAGCAACAGGGTGTCATTTCTCTTGGGAGCGTATCCCCACGAAAGCTTAGGACCAGGGTGCATCAAGGAATGTTACCGGAGACTATCACCTTCATAGTGAAATCCGGCACGAACCGTTTATAGTTATGCCTTGATTTTTGAGCGATGAATACCTATGTAATCCAATGATATCCGACATAATTCATACTGGAGAACAAACGGAGAGGTGCCATGGAGCACAAGAAAGAGACACACCAGTTCAAGGCAGAGGTCGTCAAGGTTCTGAAGCTGATCATCAACTCGCTGTATTCGCATCCCGAGATCTTTTTGCGCGAGCTTATTTCGAACTCCTCGGATGCCATCGACAAGATCAGGTTCAGGTCCCAGACCGAGCCCGACATCTTAGAGAAAGACACCGAATTCAAGATCAGGATCATCCCTGACCGCAAGGCAGGGACCATCACCATCGAGGACAACGGGATCGGCATGACCTTTGACGAGGTGGTGGAAAACATCGGGACCATTGCCCAGAGCGGCACCAAGGCCTTTCTGGAAGCCATCGGGACCATGAAGAAGAGCCAGAGCATCGCACCCGAGCTCATCGGCCAGTTCGGGGTGGGGTTCTACAGCTCGTTCATCGTGGCGGAGAAGGTTACCCTCATCACGAAGGCGGCAGGCGCTTCGAGCGCGACGAAGTGGGAATCCACCGGAGACGGTTCCTATACCATCGAAGAGACGACCAAGAAGGGGAGGGGCACGTCGGTCACCCTCAAGCTCAAGGAACGCATCGAAGACGAACCCGATTATACCGACGAATGGACTATCCGTGGTGTGGTGAAGCGCCATTCAGACTTCGTGAGCTACCCCATTGTCATGGATGTGGAGCGCGACGAGCCCATCCCTGATGCCGAGCTCTTAAAGGACAGCAGCGGGAACACCATCGGCGAGACGAGCAGGAAGGTGAAGCGCGAGGAGACGCTCAACTCCATGAAGGCCATCTGGGCCAGGAGCAAGGTGGAGGTCACCGATGAGGAGTATACCGAATTCTACAAGCACATCAGCCATGACTGGAACCCACCTTTGGAGCATCTTCACATCAGGTTTGAAGGGACCACCGAATACAATGCCCTGCTGTACATCCCATCGAAGCTGCCGCTGGACTTTACCATGCGCGAGCGCAGGCACGGGATCCATCTCTACTGCAAGCGCGTGTTCATCATGGATGACTGCAAGGAGCTCATGCCCGAATACTTCAGCTTCATTCAGGGTGTGGTCGATGCCCCGGATCTGAATCTCAATATCAGCCGCGAGATCCTCCAGCAGGACAGCCTGGTCGTCAACATCCGCAAGAACCTCATCAAGCGGATCTTCGACCTCATCGAGGGCATGGACAAGGAGAAGTATGACCAATTCTATACCGAGTTCGGACCCATCATGAAGATCGGCATCCCCACCGACCACGATAACAGGGAGAGGATTGCGAAGCTCCTTCGGTACCAGACCACGAACTCCGAGGGTGGGTACGTATCGCTCAGTGATTATACGGCCCGCATGCAGCCGGACCAGGATGCAATCTATTACATCACCGGCGAGAATGTGGCCGCCCTGCTGAACAGCCCGCACTTGGAGCGCCTCAAAGAAAAGGGGATCGAGGTGGTGCTCATGACCGATCCGATCGACGAGTTTGTGGTGCAGGTCTTGAGGGAATTCGACAAAAAGAAATTCACGAGCGCGGAAAAGGGCGACCTCAGCCTCGGCACGGTGGATGAGAAGAAAAAGCACGAATTCAGCGACTTCTTCGGCTTTCTGAAAGATGAGCTGAAGGACAGGGTCAAGGATGTGAAGGCATCCACGCACCTCAAGGACTCACTTGCCTGCCTGTCCGGCGAGACCTATGACATGAGTCCCTATTTGGAGAAGCTCCTGAAGGCTACCGGGCAGAAGACCGAGCCTGCCAAGAGGGTCCTCGAGCTCAATATCGACCATCCGGCCGTGTCCAACATCAAGTTCATGTACGAGAAGAACAAGAAGGATCCGCTCCTGAGGGACTATGCCCGTCTCCTCTTTGACCTGGCGCTCATTGCCGAGGGCTCCAAGGTGGATGACCCGACACGCTTTTCCAAGACCATCGGCGATATTCTGGCCGAGGCCATCACCGTGGAGGAGCTCATCGCAGGGGATGCCATAGAGGTTTGAAAAGGAATTAATGGGGTTGGAGACGATCAAAAAAGAAAATCGTCTCAGGCTTTTTCATTGCTTAAGTCCCTTCTCCCCTTGCGGGACAAGGACTTCGATGAGGGGGGAGGCTGGGAGAAGGTGAAACGTAAGCTATCACCCTCCCTCAATCCCTCCCGCCAGGGGAGGGAAGTCTAAGGGGCTTAGTTCAATAACATTGTGGAACAGGATGAGGGGGATGTGATGGGGAGCTTTGCAACCAAGTAAATAAAGTCACTCCCGCGGAAGCCTCGAATCCGGAATCAAGCATTATATTTCTTCAATTCCCCGCACAGTCTTGAAAATCGAAATGCCCCCTTTATATAGGAGAGAGGAGGCCGGCGGGTAACGCTACGGCACAAGGAGGCAAGATGTGCGGTCCTGTCCGTGACGGGAAAGTCCTGTTCTCCCCGCTGGTATTGACCTCTATCCACTATGCATGCACAGGAGGGAGAAATGACCTATGATGAGTTGAAGCCCCGTATTGTTGGTATAACCGTACAGTCTCTCCAGGGAAACGAGGTCAGGATCGAGTCATTGTGGGAGGGCAGGCGCATTGTGCTTGCCTTCCTCCGCCATTTCGGCTGAATGTTCGCACGGCAGCAGGCTGCTGCCCTCATGGACATCAAGGGAAAACTGGATGAGGCCGGAATACCGCTGGTTGCCGTCGGGAGCGGCAGCCCAGGTGGTGCGAGTCATTTCATCGAGAAGCTCCATTTCACCGGCGAGATGTATGTCAACCAGGACCTCAGAGCGTACAGGGCCTTCAAGCTCGAACGCGGCTTCTGGAAAACGCTGGGTCCTGCATCGCTGATCCGCGGTATCCAGGCCATGAGAGAAGGTTTCCGCCAGGGCCGCATGGACGGTGATAACTGGCAGCAGGGCGGCGTCTTTGTCATGGGCCCGGGCAATGCGATTATTTTCCAGCACCGCAACAAATTCGCCGGGGACCATGCAGACCTGGATGCAGTGCTCGCGGCTGTTTTGAGAGACTCCCCTGTTCAACCGGCTTAGTGCCGTTGTTGCGCGGAGATGAATCAAAGAATGTGGGCGGAGTAGACTCATGATAAATCGTCTCTGTCACAGAACCCGTTAATAGGTTATCAGCCTCCGCAACCCATGCCCCGGGCCTTGACTCCGTCACCTCCTGACCATACATATGAAAAGGAACAATCACAAAGTAAACCTTAAACGCTAAAAATCCAAAAGGAGGGACACACCATGACAGCGCTGTGGATCGTTTTAGGCTGCTTGTTTATGCTGGGAATAGGCATACGGTTCAGTTACATGGTCCTGGGGCTCACTCCCGCGGAAGCTACTGCGGTATTCGTGATCATTGTCATGCTGGTGGGAATCAATACGGGTCCGGGCCTTAAGCTCCTTATGGACCTATTCTAAAATTCTAAAACGCAAGGGGGAAAGGCGGATTTGTCTTTGCCGCACAAGGGGATGGGAATGCCATGAAACGGACCAAGAATGAGAAGCTCGAAAGGTCACTGGCTTTTCCGGCCGTATAAGCGGTTACAGCCTGGTGCTCGTGATCATGACATTCCTTGGCCTCTATGCCGGCATGAAGCTTGACGGCTACACGGGCATGTCCCCCAACTTCACCTTTATCGGCCTGATAATCGGCATCGTCCTGGGCTTCAGGGGGTTCATCCATGAGGTCATGGTCGAGAGAAGGACAAAAACGCATGAAAGTCCTCTCCACAGCCATCATTAGGGATCAAGGGGTCTTACCGGGTTGTTGCCCAAAAGTTTTTATCACTATTTATTTTTGACCAACCCATCTCCATCCAACAGAAATAATTACCAAAATCAAAGTATGAAAAAGACAATAAATGCTGTCTGACATATAACTTACTAACTAGTAAGTAATAAAGCAGGGAGATTGTTGCGCGAGTTTCTGGATGAAGGGAGGCGCAGCGGGTCATTTCCATTTCCCGGAACCCCCCGGGATCAGGCAGTTGTCGTACTCGCAGCCATGCAAGGCGGACTGCAGATGACCCGGGTTATGGATCAGCCTGTGTTTGATTCAGCAGTAAGCCAGGTACGCCGTTTGCGCGGAGAATAAACACATCAGGAGGCATGCATGGAATTTTTTTTCAAACCGCAGGGAATTGCCGTCATCGGGGCCACGCCGAACAGGCAAAAAGGCGGGAATTCGATTCTGAGAAACCTTATCATCGGATATAAAGGAGATATCTTCCCGGTAAATCCGAATTACAGCGAGATTGAGGGGCTTACATGTTATGCCTTTGCCGGCAAGATCAATAAGCCGGTGGATCTGGCCATTGTCTTTGTCCCAGCCGCAGCGGTACCGGATGCGGTAAGGGATTGTGCATCGGCTCATGTAAAAGGGGTCATCATCGAAACCGGCGGCTTTGCAGAGATAGGCTCAGAGGGGCGCAGGCTCCAGGAGGAGCTTGTCAGGATAGGGAAAGAGACAGGCATCCGTATCTGGGGCCCCAACTGCATGGGGTTGGTGGATGCGGTCAACAGGCATGTCTTTTCCTTTATGGACCCGGCGAATCTCCAGGCAGGACTCACCCCAGGCAACGTATCGCTCATCGTGCAGAGCGGCATGCTCTCAGCAGGCTTCCTGGTTGATATCATGAGCCACGGCATCATGGGCATCAGCAAGGTATGCAGCGTAGGGAACAAGATAGACGTGAACGAGTGCGATCTCCTTCCTGCGCTTTTTGAGGATCCTGACACGGCTGCAGTGGGGATGTACCTGGAATCGATCCCTCAGGCCAGACGCTTCGCAGAAATATGCCGGAGCAGCACCAAACCCCTCGTGGTGTTGAAGAGCGGCAAGAGCCGGAAGGGGGCCGAGGCTGCAATGAGCCATACCGCCTCAATGGCGGGCAACCATCGTGTAGTCGAGGGGGTGCTTGCGCAGACCGGTGTTCATGAGGCCAAGGATTTCAAACGGATGATGGACCTCTGCCGTTCACTGGCCGTGTATCCGAAGAAACCTGCCGGATCGGGACGTATTGCCGTCCTGACCTTCAGCGGCGGGGCCGGAATTGTCGGCGCGGATTTTCTTGAAGAGCACGGCCTTTCGGTTGCCGAACTCTCTCCCCGGTGTAAAGAAGACCTTCAGCAGCTGTACCCGTTATGGATGCCGGTGAATAATCCGGTAGATATCTGGCCGGCCATCGAACGGCACCTGGGTTCGGACGTGGATGTGTATAGCAGATCTATCCGGAGCCTTTTCAATGACCCGGGGGTTGATGGTGCGCTCATACTGGTCATGGCAGGGAGCTCAAGGATAGGGATGAACCTGAAGGATATTGCCGAACAGTCGCGCAGCAGCGGCAAACCGGTCTTTATCTGGCTCCTGGGGCGCCGCGATGCCGCGTTCAGCGTGTTTGAAGAGGCCAGGCAGTACGGTATCCCCGTATTCCAGGAGTTGTCCCGCGCCGTTGAGTGTATGTCAGCTGTCTTCAGAGGAAAGCCGGAAGAACTAGGAGGCGGGGTTATTGCACCGAAACGATGCAACACTGAAATCGATCATGCAGAGCCGGGGCCTCTCGACGAGCATGCTGCAAAGGCTCTGCTGCGCGCGAACGGCATACCCGTGGTTGAGGAAATACTCTCTGAAAGCCAGGATGCCTGCATAGCTGCAGCAGAGAGGCTCGGCTATCCGGTGGTCTTAAAGGGCCTTAAGCCGGGCATTACTCATAAGACCGAGCGCGGGTTTGTGCGGCTGAATATCGACAACCGCCATGCAACAATCAGTGCTTATAAAGAGCTCATGCCTGCAATGGATGGGAAAGGCACGGTGTGCATCCAGAAACAGCTGGGCAAATCAGTGGAAATCATCGTGGGTATGTTCCGGGACAAACAATTCGGCGCATGCGTGATGGTCGGGCTCGGGGGGGTAATGGCTGAGGCCTTTCAGGATGTCGCCTTTGCCGTTGCGCCCATCACACACGAGGAAGCGCTCCGGACCATCGGCAGGATCAAGGGGCAGCGATTGCTTGACGGCTTCCGCGGCATGCCGCGGGTCAACCGCGAAGAGCTTGCCGACATCATCGTAAAGGTTGGAGCACTCGGGGCCGCTGGGAACCGTATATCGGAGATCGACATCAATCCGCTTATGGCGACAGACAAGGGGCTCATTGCGGTAGATGCCGTAGTAGTCCTCCGGTAGGGAAAATAACTAAGGAGAATGTGTTTATGGACAAGGTCTTTTCCAAGAAGAGCATCCTGTTCGGGTTCCTGCTGGTGGCGTTCATCATCGTCTTCGAGATTATCCTTGCCCACCTGGGACTGCGGGCATGGCCGGCATTCATGGTCATGATCTTCTTCTTCGTGGCCCATGAGGATGTGAGTCTTGCACCCGACATCCTCATCGGCGGACTCTCAGGCATTGTCTGCATCATTCTCAGCAAGGACTTCATACACCTTGTGGGGCCATCCATCGGAACCGAGGCGGCCAAGCTTGCCTTTGTCTCTTCGTATATGCCATCGTGCTTTTCAAGGATGCCATACCTTACGTCTTCAACAGCTATGCCTTCATGTTTTTTCTCGTCTCCGCCATCGCCGCTCAAGAACCCGGCCAGAGCCCATTAGTCTGGATGGGGGTGGAACTGGTAGTCGGCGCTGTCTTCATCGCCGGTATCCTTAGTATCAACAAGATTGTTCTTGCTCTCGTCAGGGGTGGTGAGGGATAAGGGACATGGTGAAAAATAAATCCCCGTTTCGTCGGAAAATAAATGTTCCCCTTTTGTCTAGAAACCCGCCGGGTGACGGCTGGAGTATCATGGCGCGGTGGTATCAACAAGAATACTGAATAGTCTCTGACTTTAGTTATCCCCCTTGCGTTATTTGAACGTATCGTTCAGGACGATGCTGCCGCTTGACGGCGTCATGACCGTGCGGTTAGATCCGCTCTCCCAGATGATGCTGCCGTTCGACGCGCGCTTGATGTATTTGTATTGAAACTGCGTGGAGGCCGGCAACGAGATGGTTTCCGACCATACGGGGTAGCCCGTGGGGGAGAGCAGGATGCCTGAATCGGGCACCCAGTTGCTCAGCAGGGGCGTGCTGCCCACAAGGCAGACGTTCTCCCCCCACCGGGCAGGGGCCGTCACATTGAAGGTCACCGCAGCCTGGGGCCTGTCACACAAATAGCGCTCACAAACCACCGAGGGCGCATCGGTCCGACCGTTCTTCATTGCTGCCACGAGATTGATGTACTCCCCCATGGCCCAGCTCAGCGGCCTCATGGACCGTGTCGCCGTGCCGGGTACGCAGCCGGGAGGTGTTTCGGTTACCCACCCGGTTATGTTCGCCGTGGTGTTCCACACCTGTTCGGGGATAAGACCGGCCTGAGAGGAAAAGGCCTTCAGCGCCTGGTGGTATTGCGCACCCGATGCACCGTTACCTGACCTGGCGATCTCATAGATCCCGCGCTCCGCCGTGAAGATGGGCCACAGACGCCCTCTGCCCGATCCGTCAAAGCTGCGACCATCGTTGTATTCTCCGTAGGCATCATAGTTATACCTGAACCATGCGTCGCCTTTGCCCGGAATGGTCTGCTTCAGGATGGCGTCATACTCCGGCAGGGTTTCGATGATGGTCCAGTCGGTCGGGCTCATCACGCCCATGCGCACCAGCTCCAGGAAGCCGCCGTCGATAATGGAACGCTCATCGTGGGTTCCGGCCCCGTTTTTGTAGAGCAGGCTCAGGCCTTCATTGGGATTCGGGTTGGCTGCTATGCGTATGTAGTACTTGGAATCGCCATAGAACCCGGTGGTGGTGAAGGTCCAGTTGGCAACGTTGTTACGCCACTTGTCGGCTGTCTTAAGATAGAAGTCGGCTGAGCCGGTGTCACCGGCATCCCGGGCGAGGCCGGCCGCACAGACCAGTCCGGCCACCTCCGCCGCGATGGTGGACGGTGAGTATCCGGCCATCTCCTCCCAGCGCTCCTGTTCCGTCCAGGGCCCTGTCTTGGCCAGATATTCAGCCGCCAACTTGATCTTCGGCCACAGATCGACGCGGTGGAGCCTCCACGCCAGGATGATGGGCATGGCGACCTCATCCATCTGGATGCCTCTCCAATACGGAGTGCCGTCCACAAAGCTGTTCTGCGGAAAACAGCCCGGGTTGGACGACAGCATCTGAACATTGAACAGGAAATCCACCGCCTTGTCGGCCGAGGCCGTGTCGCCCGCAGCGATGAGGGCGCTGGCGAATTTGAACAGGTCGCGCGCCCATACCAGGTGGTAACCTCCCTGGTTACTATCGCCGTTGGATTCACCCCAGGGTGTGCCCGGCCCGGCGATCATGGCGCCGGTACTCTTATCCTGGATGCACTTGAGGGTCATGGCCGCGAGGTAGTACTGGTCGTCCGCCATGCCCCCCTGATCGTCAAGGCCAGAGGTATAAGCAACCCACTCGTTCCGGTAGGTATTCGCCAGATTTGTGAGGTTGCTGCCAAGCGTGGCGTTCGCCATGCTCATGGCCTCGTCCTCGTTGCGGCCGAAGCCCAGCACCACGGTGAAGGTGGTGCTTTTGATATTGGTGCTCGGCAGGGAAATCCATCCCATCTGGGCCACGTTTCCGCTGTAGGCTCCGCTGTAGCGCCAGTTCATGGTGAGGTCTGAACTGCCCCCAAACAGGTCGGTGTAACCGTCGTTGATGCCCACGAAGCCGTTGGACACCATGGCGTTCCCACCCGACATCACCCACGGCCGGGATACGGCCAGGGAGGAGGAGGTGGAATTTGGCTCCGAGGCGACCAGCATGGTCCGGCCGCCTTTAACGAGCGTGCGGGAGTTGTCGCGGCCCTGGGGATAGTCTGCACCTCCGCCCGAGTTATTGATGGCCGGATTGTTGAGCACATAGAGGTTGTAGTCGGACACCCGCTTACCGATTTCGAGGGTCTCAAAAGTGACAAGCTGGATCACCGAGTTCCGCCCCGGGTCGCTGAATATGATCTTGGTAATCCTCCACTTTTTGTTGTCCGCCGTGGTGACCACCTTCCATTCCATGGCCCGCTTGCTGACCTGGCTTATGTCATGCATCTTCTGCCGCTTCTCCTCGTCACCCCAGGTTTTTGCCTTGTCCGTGACCAGGAATTCCATGTCCACATTCTGCACACGGTCCGGAGTGGGGTAGAAGACCTCGGTGAGTATCCCCTGCGCACCGGTGAAGTATACCTTTGAAGCGGCGCTTGCGGAGGTCCCGATGAAGTCCTTGTCCGCCCGGGCCCACACCGAGGGCATACCCGGTCCGTTCGGTGCGTCCAGCGCCGGGACCGGAACCGGGACCGAAACCACAAGTGCGGCAATCAAACCGAAGATGATGCCTGAGGTTCGAAGATGCCTGCGAGTTATTTGTGAAAAGTGTCCGTATAACCACCGATACGATACGACAGGAACCTTGTCCTTGCGCATAGAGCCCTCCTCTCTCTTCTTTGACAGGCCTCGATGAGCCTGATGCTATGGAATTAATTGATCTGCTGCGGTGTGATGGTGCCCGATCCGATGCTTGAAGCCATGCCAAGATCATGGCCGTGCATGTTCAATATTTTATTATGCGCTGGATTTTACACTTGTCAATGCAGGAGGAGAGATTATCATGTTTCATCCCTTGACTTCCCCGGTGCCGGGCGTATTACTATGAGGTCTCACTACGGAATGTATTATGTATTTATGCATGCAATGATGTTTCACTGATCACACAACATTGTTACTCTGATAGCACGACCTTTTGATTACCCATTTTATATTCGCTGCACTGGGATGAGCCCTGAATGAGGACTTTCCATACTAAGGAGAAAGGGGGTGAATCTCCACGGTCTTGCCTCATGGGGTATCCCATGGGGAATACGAAATGGAAAAAGGAGGGAAGCAGGTATGCCGAAGATTCACAGCAGTATAGAGATAAAGGCGCCGGTCAAGAAGGTTTATGATTACCTGGACAATCCGGAGAATGCCCCGGAGCACATCACGAATATGATCGATGTAAGGGATGTGAGGGGTTCCGGATCGGGAAGACAGTTCAAGTGGTCCTGGAAGATGGCCGGCATGAAGTTTGACGGAGAGACTACCGTTACCGAGGATGTCCCGGAGAAAAAACTCGTGTTCAAGAGCAAGGGGGGCATCGAGAGTATCTGGACCTGCAAGTTCGAGCCGAAAGGAGATTCCACGGTCCTGGACCTGGACATCGATTATTCCATCCCTGTGCCGGTGCTGGGCAGGTTCGCAGAGAAGGTCCTCCTGAGACGCAACGAACGGGAAACCAAAATGAATATGGAGAACCTCAAGGATAGGCTGGAATCGTAAGGCCGATATCCAGATCCCCCGGAGATTGTGGAGTCGGCCGATATAAGGAACGCCATGGATGATGATGGCAGGGTCGAAGGCTCTGCCATTATTTTTACTGGAAATCCGGGGTTTCTTCTGAGATAACATTTTCATGGTGTCCCTGGAATTCTCCGGGGAGATCACCTAACCGGTTTCTTCAAAAGGGGAAACGCCATGAAGATTGCTGCAAAGATCGCTGCCGGAATCCTTGCCGCGTTGGTGCTCGTGGTTGTGGTATTCGTAGCCGCCACCTTCGCGCCCGACCGAACGGTTTCCGAACTCCAGGCACGCTGGGCCCCGGCTCCATCGGTATTCCTCGATGTGGTCGGCATGAAGGTGCACCTGCGCGATGAAGGCCCGCGGGGTGACCCTTGTCCCATCATCCTGATACACGGCACCTCGTCGAGCCTCCATACCTGGGAAGGGTGGGTGCACTCACTCAAGGGGCAGCGTCGTACGATCAGTTTCGACCTGCCCGGATTCGGCCTTACCGGTCCTTCGCCGGACGGTGACTATACGATTGCGAGCTATGTGCGCTTCATGAAAGCGATGCTGGACAGGCTCGGCATACGACACTGCGTACTGGCGGGCAATTCATTCGGCGGCTGGGTGGCATGGGAGACCGCGCTTTCTTTACCGGAGCGCATAGACAAGCTTATCCTGGTGGACGCAAACGGTTACCCGCGGAATTCCACCTCGATCCCCATCGGATTCCGCGTAGCCCGGATTCCGGTGCTGAACCGGTTGCTGGACGTAACACTGCCGCGCCATATCGTCGCATCCAGCGTACGCGAGGTCTACGGCGACCCCCGCCGGGTGACGCCGGAGCTGGTGGATAGGTATTATGAGATCACCCTGCGTGCAGGCAACCGGCACGCCCTGGCTGAGCGGTTCAAGCAGGCGCAGCCGGGACAAGACGCATACCGCATCCGGGAACTCAAGCTCCCGACCCTGATTCTGTGGGGCGGGCGCGACCGCCTGATTCCTCCCGACAACGCCGCGCGGTTCCACCATGACATTGCTCTCAGCCGGCTCGTGATATTCGACACGCTGGGCCATGTACCGCAAGAGGAAGATCCGGTTCGAACAGCAGCCGCCGTGAAGAAGTTCCTCGATATAAAGTGACCGGACCGAGGATCATGAACAGAAAGCCCGGTTCTTTACGAAGTATGTAAAGGAAGACCCATCCTCTTAAATGAAGACAACTGAACAAGGAGGCAATGGATGTTCGACGAGAAGGCATGCACACGGTGCGGCATCTGTCTTCACAAATGCCCCTTCATGGAGCTTCCGCTTACAGAGGCGAAAGAAGAGATAGTCCGCGCAATAGACTCTTCGCCCTCGCCGCGACTTCTTCAGAGCTGTGCGAGCTGCCTGGCCTGCACGGAATTATGCCCGCAGGGGAACGACCCGTACGACTTGATACGGAGCCTGCTTGAGAAGAGATACCGGGAAACAGGGATGCCGAGAAAGGGCGGGGTGCTTCTTCCTTATCTGCAGCCGAACCTGTGGAGTTACGTCCAGGCACGTTTCCCCGCGGATGAGAAGAAGCTGATCGATGAGTGGGAGACCCCTTGCCAGGCGGACGAGATCCTCTTCCCGGGCTGCAACACCTCCTTGGTGCCCTTCATCACGCAGACAAAGCTGCTTGAGGATATGAAGATCCACGGCAGCCAGAAGCTCTGCTGCGGGACCTATTACTACCAGATGGGTCTCATGGACGCGACGAGAGAGATCGCCGAGCGCCTCCAGGCCCATTTCAAGAAGATGGGTCTTCAGCGCATGGTCACTTTCTGCGCCGGCTGTAACTACATGTTCGGCAGATTCCACCCCGAGAAGCTGGGAGTGGATCATGGCTTCGAGGTGGTGCACCTGCTGGAGGTGCTGCGTGAAAGGATCGACTCCGGCCGCATCAAGATAACGAACAGTCTTTCAGGGACCGCTGCTATACACGACCCCTGTTTTTTCAGACCTTACAATGACAAGTTTTACGACCTGGCCCGCGACCTTTTGAGCATGCTGGGGCTCACCCCGGTGGAGATGAGGCATAACCGGAAGACGTCCCTGTGCTGCGGCTTGGGCTGCGGATGCACGACCTTCGAGGTTGAGCGCATGGCAA
>Ga0326727_10017863_pt1 | contig 14607 bp, 14 predicted proteins | sample MB2enrmetagenome_FD_207643 | JGI IMG/M metagenome (GOLD analysis project Ga0326727, IMG submission 207643) | Lab enriched peat soil microbial communities from McLean, Ithaca, NY, United States - MB29MY | ecosystem: Environmental > Terrestrial > Soil > Wetlands > Peat | place: USA: New York... | reverse complement strand
AACGCGGCCAAAACGCTCGTCCAGACCTACAACGAAGTGATGGCGCAGGGCATCGTGGACAAGGTGATCATCGTGGATGACGCCAGCCGCGACGACACGGTGGCGGTGGCGAAGAAACTTCCCAACGCGGTCCTGTTTTCGCACTCGACGAACCTGGGCTACGGAGGAAATCAAAAAAGCTGCTACCGCCTGGCCATGGCGGAAGGGGCGGACATCATCATCATGGTGCATCCGGATTCGCAGTACACGCCCAAGCTCATTCCGGCGATGGCTTCGCTCATCGCGGCCGGTCTTTATCCGTGCGTGCTGGGCAGCCGCATTCTCGGCGGCTACGCCCTGCGCGGCGGCATGCCGTGGTGGAAATACGCCTCCAACCGGTTCCTCACGGCGGCGGAAAACCTTCTCCTCGGCGCCAAGCTCTCCGAATACCACACCGGTTATCGGGCTTTTTCGCGGGAGATATTGGAACGGCTCCCGCTGGCGGGCAATTCGGATGATTTTGTATTTGACAACCAGATGCTCGCGCAGATTCTCTGGGCCGGCTTCACCATCGCGGAAATCAGTTGCCCGACGCGCTATTTCGCCGAGGCCTCCTCCATCAATTTCCGCCGCAGTGTCAGCTATGGTTTCGGCTGCCTGGCCACCGGCCTGCGCTTCCGCCTGGCCAGATGGGGCCTGCTCTCCTCGCCGCTGTTTCCGCCCCTTCCTCCGCCAACCCGATCTTAATCCTAATCTTAATCTTAATCTTGACCGGAGATAATTGAAATTTCAGATTTGAAATTTGAGAGATATTTTCCCATGAGCTCCCCATTACAAGTGGCCGTCACCGGCCCGTTCGATGACCAAGGCTCGCGCACGTTGCGCTTCCTGCAGGAAGCCGCCCGCCTCGGCGAAGTCACCGTGCTCCTTTGGTCCGATGACGCCGCGCTGACGCTGGACCGCAACCCGCTGAAATTTCCGCTGGCCGAGCGCGCCTATTTCCTGCAGGCGCTGCGCTATGTCAAACAGGTTGTTCCGGTGACGGGTGAGTTCCTTTCCCACGCCCTGCCAACTGTGCCCGGCTTCACTCCCGATCTTTGGGCGCTGGACGAAACGCGGGCCGGCCCGGCGCAACGGGCCTTTTGCCAGCAGCAGGGATTGCTCTATCGCGAGATGGGCGGACAACTGTTGCGCGGATTTCCACTGCCGGCCAAAGCGCCCGCTCCGGCCGGCGCCGCCCGCAAAAAAGTCGTCGTCACCGGGACCTACGACTGGCTCCACTCCGGGCACGTCCGCTTCTTTGAAGAAGCCAGCAGCTACGGCGATCTTTATGTGGTGGTGGGGCACGATGAAAACATCCGCCTGCTCAAGGGGCCGGACCATCCGATGTTTCCCCAGGAGGAACGGCGCTATGTGGTGCAATCCATCCGTTACGTGACCGAGGCGCTGATTTCCACGGGGAAAGGATGGCTGGACGCCGCGCCGGAAATCGAGCGGATCAAGCCGGACATTTACGCCGTCAACGAGGACGGCGACAAAGGCGGCAAGCGGGAATACTGCCGCGAACACGGCATCGAATACCTGGTGTGCCTGCGCCTCCCCGCGCCCGGCCTGCCGCGGCGGTCCAGCACGGATTTGCGCGGGTTTTAATGCCGACAAAAATGCGCCCTTGAGTTGACCGTTCGCGCGAAATCCGCCATGCTGCACACACTATGCTGAAAACCGGAATTCTCAATCCGCAACTCAACGATCTCCTGAGCCGGGTGCGCCACACCAACACGCTCGTCATCGCCGACCGGGGGTTTCCCTTCTGGCCGCAAATCGAAACGGTGGACATCTCGCTGGTGGACGGCATCCCCACCGTCTTGCAGGTGCTCGCCGCCGTTCGCGCCAATTTCAAGGCGGGCCATGCCTGGATGGCGCGGGAGTTTGTCAAGAATAACGACAAAACCGTCCAGGCCGCCTTCGCCCAGGCCCTGTGCGGCATTCCCTTGACACACGAGCCGCACCTCCAATTCAAACAGCGCGTCCCCGCCGCCATCGGCCTCATCCGCACCGGGGACACCATCCAGTACGCCAACCTGATTTTGGAATCGGCCTAAGCGTCCGCGCAAAGACAAGTTCCGATAATCGGGCGCAATTCAAACAGGACCGAAGTGGTGCCGGGAAAGCGCAACTTTGATGGCAATTGAGAATTGAAAATTGAGAATTTGTCATTGGCTATTGGGGGATTTTCGATTGCCAATTACAAGTTTTCAATGACCAATAACCGATTTTCGGCAACGGCCCGGGTCCAAAGGTCCACGGCAAAGCGGAAGTTATTTTACACGGACCCAAAGCGCGTGTTGAGACGGAGCGGCCTTTCAAGCGACGGCGTCCTTGTCCTCCAGTTTCTGCCAGAACAATCCGTAGAGGGCGATTAAGACGAAGCAAACCAAGGGCACGGCAAAGCCGACGCGCATCGAACGGGCGTCGGCGATGCGGCCCATCCAAGGCGGCGCAATGGCCCCGCCCACGATGGACATGACGATGAGGGAAGCGCCGAGCTTGGTAAAATCACCCAGGCCGCGGATGCCGAGCGCAAAAATCGTCGGGAACATGACGGACATGAAGAAGAAAGTGGCGTACACCGCATACAGGCCGGGCATGCCGCCGGTCATGGCAATGGCGCTCAGGACCACGTTGATGGCCGCGTAGGCCGCCAACACCAAATGCGGCTTTGCCTGGCTGATGACGGCGCTCCCGCATAAGCGTCCGGCGGCAAACAAACCGAAGCCGATGGTACCCAGCATCGAGGAAGCCTTCACCTTGGTCACGCCAGGATCATTCTCCAAAACGTAATTGACAAAGAAGCTGAAAACGCCGGTCTGGGCGGCGACGTAGAGGAATTGGGCGGCGATGCCCAAGGTGAAATGTCTCCGCCGGAACATGTCCCAGTTCTTGTGGACCATAAGGAAGGCGGCGATATAGGCAGCAACCAGCAAAGCGATAGTCGTCGGCAGGAACAGGCTCTTGTCCCACTGGAGCAGGTCCCAGACCAGTTCCAGAATCCGGGAGATGAAGAAATAGAGCAGCCCGCAAACCACTAAAAGGACCAGGCCAATGATCGCTACCTGGCCGCCAGTCGGTTTAATTCGGACGATTTGTCCCGCGGATTGGCGGCTTTCATCCTGGGTGCGCAAATCGGGTATTTTGGAAAATATGAAAATGACCAGGAGAATGGAAACGAAGGCCGCGATGCCCAGGTAGAGATGTTGCAGGCCGGCATTCCCGGCGGCAGCGGCGGCGGCAACAGCGGCCGCGTCGGTGTTGGTGGTGCCGGTCTTGTCACCGGCAAAGACGAACAGCCCGCCAATGGTTGGTCCCAGAATCCAGCCGCCACCATTGAAGGTCTGGGCGATGTTAATGCGAGTGGCCCCGCTTTCTGGAGGTCCGAGGACTGTCGTGTAAGGATTGGCGATGGTTTCCAAGCAGGTCATCCCTAACGCGATGATAAACAGGCCCGCCAGAAAGGCTTGATACGTTCCGATGTCCACGGCATGCACCACCCAGAAGGCACCCGCGGCAATGAGCACCAAGCCCGAGAGAATGCCACCTTTGTAGCCGAATTGCCGCGCGATCAGACCGGCTGGGATTGCCATGAGGAAGTAGGCGAGGTAATTGGCGAATTGAACGAGACCCGATTGCTCTTTGGTCAACTGGAGGGCGTCCTGAAAATGCTTGTTGAGGATGTCAATCGTGCCATTGCAGAAACCCCACAAGACGAAAAGCGATGTCAATAGGGCGAAGGGGACGAAGCAGTTCTGGCCGTCGGCGGTTCGGAAGAGGCTGGCGCCTGTGGTGGCGGGAGTTGGGCTTGGCGGGTTTTCGGTCATAAATTATTTGTGTGAAGCCGCGATTCTCCCAAAATTTCCGCCGTGGTCAATACTGAAAATTCTCCTGAATGTTTTCCTTGTCGAAAAATGATATTCAATTCTTCCGTTCAAAGCAATGCGACGGGATATTGTCTTACGACAGAATCCTCATTTGCCTTCAAACGCCTGCAATACGTCATCCGGCAAGGGGGCATTGAAATCATCCGGCACGGTGAACTGGCCCTTGGCCAGGCCAATCGGACGTGGCTGCGAAAGTGGTGGCGGATTCAGGATGGTGAGCAAGCCCAAGGCCTTCTCCGGCAGGGCTTCGGTTCCTTTCGACGAAACGCACCCGTGGTCAATTTCCACTTCAAGCGTCAGATAGCTCATGGCGCCAAATTACACTGCGATTCACATGGCTGCAAGAAGCGAATGCCAGCCTGAAACAGCCTGAAAAAAAACGTGCAATCCGGCCCCCATCCGCTTAGTCTTTCAGCCATGCTGTCAGCCACCGATACCCGGCAACCCCGTTTGGTCGAAGCGGAGATTCGCGCGGCCCACCTGGCGATGTTCCCGGATGCTGACCCGAATTATGCGAGCAAGATTTTCCATTGGGCCGCGGCCTGCTTCGAGGGGCGCTACCTGGATTATCAGCCAATAGACGCCATTTACCACGACCTGGAACATACGTTGCAAGGGGCGTTGTGCATGTCGCAATTGCTCTGGAACCGCCAGCGCACGGGAGCCGAACCCCGCCTGACCCGGAGAATGTTCGAGCTGGGAATGCTCGCCATCCTTATGCACGACACCGGCTATCTCAAGAAGAAGGGGGACACCGAAGGCACCGGCGCCAAATATACCCTGATCCACGTGGACCGCAGCATCCAGTTCGCCGGCGAACTGATGCGCGCCCGGGACTTCCCCCCGGAAGACATTTTGGCGGTGCAAAACATGATTCGTTGCACCGGCGTCAACGTGAAATTGGACGCGATCCAATTCCAGGACGGAGCGGAGCGCATCGCCGGTTTCGCCCTGGGCACCGCCGATCTGCTCGGCCAGATGGCGGCCGCCGATTACGTGGACAAGCTGCCCATTCTCTACTCGGAATTCGCCGAGTCCGCCCGCTACAACGAAGGCAAAATGAAGGCGGGCGGCTTCTTCAGCAGCGCCCAGGATCTAATGCAAAAGACCCCCGCCTTCTGGGAAATATACGTCCAACAAAAAATCAGCCGCGAGTTCCTCGGCCTCTTCAAGTTCCTCAATGTGCCCTATCCCGACGGCCCCAACGCCTACCTGGAGCGGATTGACGCCAATATCGCTCGGCTGCGACGGCAACTGGGCTTGCAGGACAAGCCAGCCTGAGCCGCCAGCTTCCCCCGTGCCTCCGGTCGCATCTCGTTTCTTGGTTGGTTTTTTCCGATTTCTTAATCTTAATCTTAATCGTAATCTTAATCCTGATCGTGAGAGATTAAGATTATGATTAAGATTAAGATTATGAGGGGGAACCAAAAAAACTGAAATGCGCCCCATGCCTCGCGATTACGTTTTGCAACCTTTCCGTCCTCCGGTTCAACTGCACATCAACTACCAACGGGAGTTGAACGAACAGCAGCACGCCGCCGTCACCGCGCCGCCCGGACCGGCTCTGGTCATCGCCGGGGCGGGTTCCGGCAAGACCCGCACTCTCACCTATCGCGCCGCGTTTCTGCTCGAACAGGGCATCCCCCCGGAGCGCATTCTCCTCCTCACCTTCACCAACAAAGCCGCCCGCGAAATGATGGGGCGCGTCAGCCAACTGCTCGGCGGCGAGCTTTCCGCCCTGTGGGGAGGCACCTTCCATGCCATCGGCAACCGGGTTTTGCGCCGCCACGCCGGCCTCCTCGGCTACCAGCCCGGCTTCTCCATTCTCGACCGCGACGATGCCGAGGCCCTGATCCAAAGCTGCCGCAAAGAATTGAAAATTGACCTCACCGCCACGCGTTTCCCCAAGGCCGCCGTTCTGGCCGATATTTATTCGCTGGCGGTCAACAAACAGCAGCCGGTGGCGGAATTGCTCGCCGAACAATTCAAATACTTCATCAACCTCACCGACTCCATCGTCACGTTGCAGAAAAGCTACCAGGAGCGCAAGTTCGCCGCCAACGCCATGGACTTTGACGATTTGCTGGCCCTCTGGCTCAAACTGCTGGAAGAACATCCCGAAGTCCGCGAAGAACAACAGCGGCGTTTCCAGTTCATCCTCGTGGACGAATACCAGGACACCAACAAACTTCAAGGCGCCCTGATTGATCTTCTGGCCGCGACCCACCACAACGTCATGGCCGTGGGCGACGACTGTCAGAGCATCTACTCCTGGCGCGGCGCCCATTTCCTGAACATTTTGAAATTTCCCGACCGCCATCCGGGCGCCAGGATTTACCGCATCGAAGCCAACTACCGGAGCACGCCGGAAATACTTCACCTGGCCAACGCCGCCATCGCCGCCAACGTCCGGCAGTTTCCCAAGGAATTGATAGCCGCCCGCCCCGCCGGAGTCAAACCGATTATGGTCGCTTGCGGCGACAGCAGGCAGCAGGCGGCGTTTGTCGCCCAGCGCGTCCTGCAACTGCGCGAGGAAGGCATCCATCTCAACCAAATGGCCGTCCTCTATCGCGCCCATTTCCATGCGCTCGAATTGCAATTCGAGCTGACCCGGCGCAACATTCCTTTCAGCATCACCAGCGGCCTCCGTTTCTTCGAGCAGGCCCACATCAAGGATGTCACCGCCTGGCTCAAATTCATCACCAATCCCCGCGACGAGCCGGCCTTCAAGCGCATGATCCTCAACCTGCCCGGCATCGGCGCCAGGAACGCGGACAGGATTTGGCACGCGTTTCGCGCCGCGCCGCGCGACGGCCGGCCGCCCTTGGCGGCGGCCTTGCAAAAAATCACGGCGTCCGTTCCCAAGAAAGCCGCCGTGCCCTGGGCGCAATTCACCGCCACCATCGCCCAGTTGGAGGACCCGGAAGTCCGGCGCAGCGCTTCGAGCATGATCCATCTGGTGCTGGACGCCGGCTATGAAGATTATTTGAAGGCGGAGTACACCAATTATCAGGCGCGCCTGAGCGACTTGGAGCAGATGGCCGCCACCAGCCGCCAATTCGCCTCCGTCGAGGAATTCCTCGCCCAGCTCGCCCTGCAAAGCAACGCCGAGGCCGAGGACAACGCGCCCGCGCGCGAGGAGGAGGAACCGATCCGGCTTTCCACCATCCACCAGGCCAAGGGGCTGGAATTCGAGGTGGTGTTCGTCATCATGCTCTGCGAAGGCGCCTTCCCGTCGGCCCGCTCCCTCGAAGTGCTGGACGGCGAGGAGGAGGAGCGCCGCCTGTTATACGTCGCGGTGACGCGGGCGCGCAGCCATTTATATTTGACATACCCCCTTCTCCGCGTCACCGGCAACCGCGACGAACTCTCGCAAAAACCCTCCCGTTTCCTCTCCGAAATCCCCCACGCCCTCGTCGAAGCATGGAATCTGAGATTGCCCGGCGGCTTCTGAACACCCCTTGACTCTTGGGGGAGCGCGACCGTCCTCGGTCGCACCCGTCGGCGTCCCGCCGGCGCCTCTTTCCTGCCCGGGGAGCATACGCGCCCTCGCGTGTTGCGGTTGGCGCCCTCGCCGACCGCTTTCCTCCATCTGAATAATTGTGAAAATGGCTGGATATTCCCCCGCAGATTGGATAAAGGTAATCAAGTGAGCAACCACGGAAAGCACAGAAATAACCTCTATTACCTGCTCCCAGGCATGGGACACGGGGCGCGCAAGCGTTTTTGGCGCAATATGCTCGTCGGCGTGATGGTCGGTCTTCTTGCCTCCGGGCTGATGGCCTTGTTGTTCTGGCTCACCAATCGGTGACAATCCGAACCATGCCGATCCTCGCCGTTTCCGACCTGACCGTGTACCGGGAGGACACGGTGATTCTTGATAAAATATCCTGGCAAGTGGCCCGAGGAGAACATTGGGTCATCCTGGGCGCCAACGGCTCCGGCAAAACCTCCCTCCTCAGCGCCCTTACCGGCTATCTCACTCCCTCCGCCGGGAGGATGCAACTGCTGGGCAAAACCTACGGCGCCGCCGACTGGCGCGAACTGCGCCAACGCGTCGGCCTGGTCAGCTCCGCCGTTCGCCAGAGAATCCCGGACGCCGAACCGGCCCTGGAAACCATCGTCAGCGGCAAACTCGCCATGATCGCTTTCTGGGGCAAAATGACCGCCCCCGACCGCCGCCGCGGCTTGCGCCTGCTCCGCCAGATGGAATGCCATGACTTGGCCGAACGCCCCTGGCTTTTCCTTTCCCAAGGCGAACGCCAACGCCTGCTCATTGGCCGCGCCCTCATGGCCCGACCGCCGCTCCTTATCCTCGACGAGCCTTGCGCCGGGCTTGACCCGGCGGCGCGGGAACATTTCCTGCAATTCCTGCAACGCCTGGCCTCCCGCAAAAACGCCCCCACCCTCGTGCTGGTCACCCATCACGTCGAAGAAATCATGCCCGTTTTCAGCCATCTCCTGATCCTTCAGCGGGGCCGCGCCATCGCTTGCGGTCCAAGAAAAACCGTCCTTACCTCCGCCATGCTCACGCGCGCCTTCCAGGCCCCGATCCGCCTCCAATCCCGCGGCGGCCGTTACACCCTTCAAATTCTGCAAAAAACCCGCAAGCTCATGTAATCCGCTCACTATTCTTCCCCGCGCCGCGACCAATAATAAACTCCGGCCACAATGCCGGCCCCGGCCAGGCTCATCCAGACCGCCGAGCTCAACATAAAATAAGAGATTCCCATCAAAGCAATCCCGCCCAAAAGCGCCGGGGCGGAACGCTGTTTTTTTCCATAGACAAAAAAGCCCATGCCCAGCCCGCCCCAAATCACAGAGGCAATCAACCCGCCCGCATTAAAAGAAGGTAATAAGTCCATCGTCAACCGAACGGAACATAACACACCGGCGGCCAAAAGCGAAGCGGCGCACCGGACCTTAGCGGCTTCTTGGGGAGCGCGGACGTCTCGACCGCAGCCGTTGGCGTCCCGCCGACGGCATCTTCCGTCACAAATTGACTCGCCCTTTAGGTGAGTTCTCAAGCATGTCGCTGATGATTGTGGAGCTGCGCCCCCGACGCTCAAAAAAACTTGCCACCCGATTGACGCGGCCATAGCTTGGATTCAAGCTTGATGCCAGTTTAGCTCAGTTGGTAGAGCAATGCTTTCGTAAAGCATGGGTCGCCGGTTCAAGTCCGGCAACTGGCTCTCGCCTTCGCGCTTCGCGCTACGGCGAGTGTGCCCGCCTTCGGTTGGACTCCGTCAGCGCGCCAATCGTCGAACGATGAAAAGCGAAGGCGACCCGCCATAGCGCGAAGCGCGGCGGCGGGCTTCAACGATGAACCATTTCCATTACGCTTATGTCCAGCAATCGCTCTCCAATCCGAACGAGATTTACACCGGAATTACCGCCAATCTGAAGAAGCGCCTCGTGGAGCGCAATGCGGGACGCGTTGCGCACACTTCCAAATTCACGCCCTGGGAGATTTGGACTGTAGCGGCGTTCAAAAGCAACAAGCCCGTGCAGCCTGTCCAAGCGCATTCCGCTTTGGCAAATCCGCTTGCAAGTCGTTTGGCCTTGACGGGGTTTGGAGGGAGGGTAGTCTCATGCCCATCCGCACACCTGTAACGGGCGCGCAGTGCGAAAGCCCGTCGTCCATGATCCCGTGACCATGTCGTTGAAATTCTTGGAGTCCAAGGCCATGATCCATAATGTCACAGGCAGCGCCAGGATCGTTGTCATCGGGGTAGTATTGACGTTGTGGTCGCGGCCGGCTCTTCTGCCCGCGTCCGCGCAAGCGCCGGCGGGGGCCGCGGCGGCGACAAATGCCGGGGTGGCATCGCCGCTCGCGCCGTTCGTCATCCAGAATGTCACGTTGCACGACCCGTCCACCATTGTCAAATGCAAGGACGAGTTTTGGATTTTTTATACCGGGCGGGGCGTCCCGTCTTACCATTCAAAAGACCTGGTGAAGTGGGAGCGCGGGCCGGCCGTCTTTACCAACGCCCCGGGCTGGGTTGCGGAAAACGTCCCGGCCAACCGCCTGCTGGATTATTGGGCGCCGGATGTCGCCCGGGTGGGCGGGCGGTATTTGCTCTATTACTCCGCCTCCAGTTTCGGCAAGAACACCTCCGGCATCGGCCTGGCGTCCAATCCTACGCTCGACCCCAACGACCCGGCCTATCATTGGACCGATGAGGGCCTGGTCATCAAGTCGGGCACGAACGATGATTTCAACGCCCTGGACCCGGCCATCTTCCATGACGCCGACGACAGCCTCTGGCTCGCCTTCGGCTCCTTCTGGAGCGGCATTCGGATGATCCAGCTTGATCGGGACAGCGGCCAGCGCATCACGCCGGATTTCCCCGTGTTGTCCCTGGCGCATTACGACTCCATTGAGGCGTCCTACATTTATCAGCACGGCGGCTATTACTATTTGTTTGTGGATTGGGGGATGTGCTGCCGGGGGGCGAACAGCACCTACAACATCCGCCTGGGACGGAGCCGGAAGGTGACCGGGCCGTACCTGGACAAGGACGGAGTGAACCTGCTTTATGGCGGGGGCAGCCTGTTTTTGGATTCGACGGGGCCGCTGATCGGGCCGGGACACGCCGGGATTATAGTTGACAATAGCACCAACTGGTTCAGTTGCCATTTTGAGGCCGACGGCACGCGCCGGCGCGGTTCCGTGCTGGCCATCGTCCCGCTGCGTTGGAACGCGGACGGCTGGCCGGAATTGGAGATGAAGCCGGTCCGGTAGGGCGGCATAGGTGGAAAAGGCGGAATCGGTGCCGCCGGTGGGGCGCCGCAGTTGACTCCTCCGATGGCGATATTACCTTGGAGTCGTGAAATCCGGTAACGCCATAGACACCCTTGTCCCGCCGGCTTTGCTTCCCGAAAGGGTGCGAGGCTGCGCTATTGTTGTAACATTTCAAGATCGCTTATGAATCGGCTTGCAGAACTTTGTGCCATCACGGTTGCCCTCCACGGCAGTTGTGTTTCTGCGGCCGTGGGCGGCTGGCAATTTGCCTGGAGCGATGAATTCGACCGGACCGGCACTCCTATTGTCAGCAATGTGTGGAAGTGGGATGGCGGCGGCTCCATGGTTCGCGACGCCAGATTGGATCGGTCCAATGGTTATTGCACCAATGGAGTTCTTGTCCTGGAGGCGAAACGGGTGGGAACCAACCAATACACTTCCGCTGCCATCAGCACCATCGGACTTAAATCCTGGTTGTACGGCAGGTTCGAAATGCGAGGCCGCATTGACATTCGTTCGGGAAGCTGGCCGGCCTGGTGGACCACGGGGGTTTCGGGAGGCTGGCCCGCCGGTGGGGAAATAGACATGATGGAATACTACACCGACAAGCTCTTGCTGAACGTCATGAACGGAAAAAAAGAGTGGGCCAATCCGCACCTTTCCGCCAAGGCTCTGGGGGGTCCGGGCTGGGCGTCCCAATTCCATACCTGGATCATGGAATGGGATTCGACCAAGATTGACCTCTCGTTGGATGGACAGTTGGTGAACCATTACCTTCTGACCAACGCGGATGGAACCGGGCCAAACGGCGCCAACCCATTCAAAGCGCCGCAATACATGCGGGTCAATCTGGCGATTGGGCAACTGGGAGGAGACCCGTCCGCCACCGAGTTCCCGATGAAATTTGAGGTTGATTATATCCGGACCTGGCAGTGGGTGGATTCAACAGCGTATCTATGCACGGTGGAGAGTGGAACTGGCGCCGGTCCGTACCTGCCCGGGACGATGGTCAGCCTCACGGCCAACATGGCCCCGGCCGGGAAGTCATTCGAGAAGTGGGTTGTCTCTTCCGGAGCTGCGCTTATCGCTGCCGCCAATAATCCTGTGGCGACTTTCACGATGCCGTCCTCCGATGTAAAAATAACCGCCACGTATAAACCTGGGGTTGCACCGGTCCCGCCAACTCCTTGATCATGGGGCCGCAATTCCCTTGGAATAAATCATTCCAGGAACTTGCCTGCATCTTCAGAATTAAAGGGCCGGCCGGGATATTATTCATTCCACGGTGTATCGCGCCGCCCAAACAGGCTCTAAGCGCGTCAATGCTCAATAGAGGTTCAGGGGCCATTCGTGACTGGCCGCCCTCGCTGAGGGGGAGAAGTGTATGTTTCAGCGGATTCGAGGCCGGTGCCTGTGACGTCGTTGGTGGCGAGCAGCGCGCCGGTCCAGCCGGTCACCTGGATGCCCTTGAGCACGGCGTTTTGAACATGCTGAAGGGTGATGCCTTTGGCGCAGGTGCCGGTGATGTTTTCCAGCACCAGGCCCTGAAGCGGTTTTTCGGCGGAAATCTGCGTGACATCGGCAAGGGTTCCGCCGGCGACGCGGATGTTGGTGAACTGGAAATTGCGGCCCTGGGGAATGCCCAGCGGCCCCGTCACCGGATCGTCCGCGGTGTTGCTGTTTCCGGCACTGACCAAATTGATGTGCAGGAAGCTGCCGGCGGACAGTTCCAAGTCATCGCCCACAATGTTCTCGGTGAGACCGGAGCGTCCGATTCGGGTCTTGATGTAAATGGCGTAAGAGCGCGGGGCGCTGAGGCGGCAATGTTCCACGCGCACGTTGCGGATGCCGCCGGAGCTTTCGCTGCCGATACCGATGCAGGCGAAGGAGCGGCAATTCAAGACGCAATAGGAGATGAGGACGTCCTCGGTCGGTTTTCCGATCCGCGCGCCGTCCAGACCGCGGCCGGATTTGAGGCTGATGGCATCATCGCCCGTGTCCAGGTCACAGCCTTCAATGCGGACATTTTTGCAGGAATCAATGTCAATGCCGTCGCGGCTTCCACGGATGTTGACGTTGGTGATTTCGACGCCGGAGCAATAGGTGGGATGGGTCGCCCAATTGCCACCCTGGGTCACGCTGAAACCCTCCCACCGCACGTCGTTGCAGGAGATGGGCTCGAGCACGACGGAGCCGCGCGGGTTTTGCGGGGCGGCCACGCCGGGATTTCCCTCGATGCGGCCGGGGCCGATGATGCCGGTGTGGTCCACATTGGCCGAGTAAATGAGGGCGCGCCGTCCCGGCTCCCAACGGCCTTCCCAACGAACGTCCAGCAGCGGATAATCCGCCGCGTCAGGGCTGCCGGTGAGCATGCTGTCCGGTTGCAGGCGGAGGATGGTGCGATTGCCCATCTGGATGCTGCCGATAAGGTATCTGCCCGCCGGCACCAGCACCTCGCCGCCACCGGAGACCGCGCAGGTGTCGAGCGCTTTCTGAAAGGCGGCGGTGTCCTTGTTGGTTCCGTCGCCCAGGGCGCCAAAGTCGCGGACGTTAAACGTCCGCGGTTCACTGGCCGGCTGTGCGGGACAGAAGGGGGCCGCGCCCCCCGCCAGGAGGGCGAGGGCGGCAAGAAGGCTGCGTCCGCGGGAATTTCGCTTCATTTTGTTTTCCTCTTCACTGTCAAAAAACTGGCCGTGCCGCTTGTTCCATTGTTCGGCGTGGCGACTTTGGAGCCGTCGTTCATGATCATCGGGTCGGGCATCTCCGGGCGGACGGGCAACTCATTCACGCCGGGCATTTTGCCCAAATCGGTTCAATGCATCAGACGCTGATCGCCCGGTTTTGACAATTCAATTGCGCAAGACAAGGCGCGCTGGCGGTAGGCCTCGTCGGGACGGCCTGCAATGCGCTCAATGTTCTCCTTGGTGAAGAATACGGGGCCGCCAAGAGCGGCGGCGCCCATGAAGATTTTGGCGGCTTTCTCCGCCATGAGCATGGCGGAAAGAACGGATTGCCAGGTGGCGCCCAGCGTGATGAGGCCGTGGTTTTGCATGAGAACAACCCGCGGCGGGCGCTGTTGCCCGCGAATGAACGCCTGGGTTTCCCGGCGGATGGCCTGCGCCAGTTTCAGGCCGGGATCGGTGTAGGGGACGAAGACCGAGGCAGGCCCGCAACAGACGATTTCGTCGGGAAACATGCGGTGTTCGCTGAAATCTCTCGCACGGGACGAGCAGAGGATTTGATTGACAGCGGTGGCGTGGGTGTGGCCGGCAAAATTGATGCCAGGCAGGGATAGCAGCCACGCATGGAAGATGGCTTCGACGGATGGTTTCTTCGCCGCGAGATCAACCCGCGCGGCCAGCAGGGTGTCGTCCACCTGCTGGTCGGACAAGTTCCCGGTTTCCAGGATTGGCAGCAGTGCGGAGAAACGGCACTGGACAACGCCATCTTCCTGTAGAGCGCCAAGGCAGGCGCCGCTGGCTTTGACGAGAAAGGTGTCCTCGCTCAGGCGCGCCGAGGTGTTGCCTTCGCCGAGAATGGCCAGGCCGCGGTCTTCGCGGCCCAATTGGCGGGAAAGGGTGAGGAGGTCTTGCAGGATGGGATTTTCCATATTGATTGGTGTTGTGACACGGAAGTTCTGAGAAATGTGGCCGGCATAATTTATCTTGCTTAATCTTGGCGATAATATCGCCGGGCGCAACCCTGGAAGCAACGAGACCAGCGGTTGACAAATGCTCCAGCGACAGCCAACATGGCGCATACCCAACATGACCACCGAGGCATTCAAAGACAAGCCAACGAACGTCCAACCAGCCTACCTACTCGCCAAAGAACGATATCTCCAATGCGGCGTGGATACCGAAAAAGCTCTCCAAGAACTCGCCCGGACGCCGATTTCACTGCACTGCTGGCAGGGCGATGACGTGGGGGGATTTGAGCATTTCGCCG
>Ga0326727_10017861_pt1 | contig 14608 bp, 15 predicted proteins | sample MB2enrmetagenome_FD_207643 | JGI IMG/M metagenome (GOLD analysis project Ga0326727, IMG submission 207643) | Lab enriched peat soil microbial communities from McLean, Ithaca, NY, United States - MB29MY | ecosystem: Environmental > Terrestrial > Soil > Wetlands > Peat | place: USA: New York... | reverse complement strand
TGATTCCTTGGCGCCAGTCATCTGCAACTTTGTGCGGAGCGTCTCGAGCAGCGTCTCGGAGGGAGCAACATCGCCCCTTCCATCGCCGATCGAGAACTTGAACTTTACGCCATTAATCGTAAGTGTGATTTTTTCTTTCGCCACTAACTTGCTACTACTTGAAGAAACAGCACTCTTTGTAGCCATGAGGACGTCCTCTTAGGTGATTTAAAAAAGTCAACCCGACGGACTGACGCGGCTGAGCTCAACCGCAGAATTAAGCTGCCGGATGCTCGGGGGGGATAAGAAGCAATTGATCTGCCAAGTGGCATTGCTCTTATGTAACTGGTAACTCGTCAGGTGACTCGCGGCGCACATTGCAATCTTGTCAGTTGTGAAGTTTGACATGTCATTTTTGCAATGCGCGGAAATCGCGCCTTCCGACTCGCAAAGGCATGCCCCAAGAGCCACAAAGGTGGCGTGCGCCGCCGTTAGCAAGTAAACTTTTCAGGAATCTTCGAAAGCTGGGAGGGGAACGGATCGCGGCACCACACGACACGGTGGTACCGCACAATACGCAGGAAAGTCGGCAGCGCCATCGCTGACCAGGTGCGGCAGGCACTACTGGTGAGGACGCTGCGACCTACGGGCGCTTCGCCCGGGCAGCTCTAGAGCACGCCTTCGATCGGGGCGTCGAGCGCTCTTCTGACCACATGCTCCCGTTTGCAGTTCCACCACAGCATCGCATGACTGTAGGCGTTGATGATGTGTCGCCGTGGCACGGCGAGCAAAAGTGCACATTCGGAAATTGAGGCACGTTGCATACCTCTAAGCACCAACACGGAGCGGGAGAGGGGATCAAGCTCCGTGCTGACCTCCCGGGGATTGACTTGATACAAAGAGCGGATTTCTTCGTCAGGAAGCACTTTGAAGTCGAGACGCTTGGAGGAGGCCACGTCATGACTGCTGGCCGATGTCGAGATCAGTCGATGAACGGTTCTTACAGCGCTGCGTGCTGTGAGCGCTCGAGCTTTGCGAATGAGCCGGTCGCAGAAAACGCCACCCGCGCCAGCCGACAACTGACTCGCGCACAATATTGATTCGTTCGCGGCAGCTGCCTCTCCTGTGATCAGCAGCGCGATCCAGTAGACGTCCTCGAAAACTGTTTCCATCCTGCGGTTCGGAGCTACGGCACTGTTCCCCGTGTTTCCGGAGTGCCCTTTCCAATCTAGTGGCTCCATAAACAACCTCTACTTACTGACTTCTCATCACCGCCCCTGGATCTTGCTCCTCTCCGGGCGGCAAATGACTCGGGAGGGTACAGAAGCATGCGGCTCTGCAACTGTCCTTGGCTCCTGTGCATGAGTCAAGGCAACGCTGCAGGTTATTCGAATGCGGATACTCCAGCTGGACTTTCGCGATTCCAATTTCCTTCAGAATCCTCTTCACGGTGCATGACGATGTACCAGCGATCCTCCCGCACTCGGATATGTCCAGCACCGTTTCGTCTTTTGCGCGGATGCCATATAAAAGACACCCAAGATCGTGAGGACGCTGTGAAAGGGCAATTGTGATGCCGTACTTGCAGACCGCAAACCTCTTGTACTCGGAGTGCAGCTCGTCTGTGTCTGCAGGCCCACTTCCTCCATCCCGCCGGCAGGCAAGCCGGGGCATCACCCACAGCCCCGGACTCCTGCCCTCGGCCTCGCTGCTACGCCTGACAAGGACCACGTGCCATCTGCTCTCGTCCCCGGTGCTGTATCCGAGCATCTGAATCCGTCCAGACTCTGTCGGAATCCAGGTACTCCACGCTCGCTCTAGAGACACGCAAGAGGACATACACCCTTTCGCTGAAGCAAGGTTACAGAGCCTTCTGACGCCCGGCTCCGCAACCCTCGCCATCGGCATGCCGATGGCTACAGCACGCCTTCGATCTGAGCGAAGATCTGCTCATCCGTGAAGTGCCGCACTTTGATTGCCCCCGCCGGACATGCCGCTGCACAGCAGCCGCACGCCTTGCAGACCGCGCTAATGATGTTGCTGACGCGCTTTTCCTGGTTGAATTCAATCGCGCCGTAGGCACACATCCCGATGCAGGTCTGGCATCCGGCGCAGAGTCTGGGGTTTACTTCGGAGTAGATCGCATCGACGGCAATCTTGCCCTGGGCTATTTTGGCGAGAATCCTTGCGACGGCGGCGCGAGCCTGCGTCACCGACTCTGGGATGTCTTTGGGGAACTGACAGGCGCCGGCGATGTAAACTCCATCGGTCGTTGTAGCCACCGGGTCGAGCTTCGGGTGCGCTTCGATGAACCAGCCGTCTTTATCTCCGCTGATGTTCACGATGCGTGCGACATCGGAGGAGTCGGCACGCGGCTCCATGGCGACCATGAGAACAACCAGGTCGGCAGGGACCTCGATGTCCTCCCCCGTAAGCTCCTCGTGCATGGAGATCAACATCTCGCAGCCGTCCGCCGCCGTAGCCTTGCGCACGGAGGGGAGGTGATGCTTGTCAAACATGAAGAATGCAGTCTTCGCTTCCGCGCAGCGGCGGTAGAAGTCTTCACATCCCTTGCCGAAGGATTCCATGCCGGTGTAGAGATTGGCGACATGGGCTTCGGGAAGAGCAGACTTCACCTCAAGCGCATACTTCAGTGCCGTGGTGCAGCAAACGCGCGAACAGTAGCGATGATGCTGCTCGCTTCGCGCGCCGACGCAGTGAATGATTGCCACGTTGCGCGGCGTTTTGCCCGACTTGGTGACGATCTTTCCACTTCGTAGCATGGCCTCAAACTCAAACGAGGTGATGACGTCCGGCAGACGGCCGTGGCCATAGGATTCGACCTGCGAAGCATCGAACTCCTTGTAACCGGTGCAGACCAGGATGGAGCCAGCTTCGAGTTCGAGCATGCTGCCATCTTCAGTCTTGACGCGCGGTTTGAAGTTGCCGTTAAAGCCCTTGAGCTCGACCAGTTCGCTGTTGAGAAAAACACGGATGAAGGGATGGCGCTCGACCGCCGAAATCCACCGATCGAGCACATCCTGGGCGGAGTCCAGATAGGGTGCAGTCAGGTCGAGGCGACGCACGTTTCCGCCGAGCTGGGCCTGCTTTTCCACCAGGAACACCTGTTGCCCGGAGTCAGCGAGTTCGAGCGCCGCAGCCAGTCCAGCCACACCACCGCCGAGAACAAGGCTGGAGGGGCACATGGGAGCCGTGCGGCTCTCCAGTGGTTCGTTGAACTTGACACGCTGGACAGCCGCATGGACAAGGGCCTTGGACTTCTCGGTGGCCGCAACGGGATCTTCGTGAATCCAGCTGCACTGCTCGCGGATGTTGGCCATCTCCAGCATGTACGGATTGAGGCCGGCGCGTCTCAGGGCGCCGCGGAAGGTGGCCTCATGCATGCGAGGGCTGCAGGAGGCGACCACCACCCGCGTCAGCGTGTGCTCAGCGATATCCTGCAGGATCATGTCCTGACCAGGGTTGGAGCACATATATTTATACGAACGGGCGATGGCGACGCCGGGAATCTGCAGAGCAGACTGCGCGACCGCCTCCACGTCGACCACTTTGGCGATGTTGGTCCCGCAGTTACAGACGTAAACTCCAATACGCTCTTCGGCCATGGTTCCTCCTTTAGTCCGCCGGGGCGGCGGCCTGAGCCACAGCTGCGGGATGTTCGGCGCGTGCTGCTGCCAGCAACTGCGCGAAGTAAACAGCCAGCGGTCGATATGCCAGGTGCGACCACTTGCTGAAAGGCACCTCGAGGCCAAGCATGGGAACCACGCCCATCAAGTGCACAACATAGGTGATGTTGGCGGCCATCGGCATTCCGGCGCGATGCAGGATGTGCTGGACGACTCCGGTCACGGAGACGAAGATCAGCAATGCAAGGAACATCCAGTCGGACTCGTGCGAATGACGGTGATAGGCCGCGTCCTTCTGAATTCGCCCGCGAAGGTGCAGGATCGAGGCAACGACCAGTCCGAACGCTGAGAGATAGCCAAAGCCGTGGGCAAACCAGTTGATCTCCGGGCCTGCTTGCACGTACTTCAGGAAGAACATGATCAGGATGAGCATGGTCAGGTAGCTGAGCATGAGCCAGAGATGCAGTGCCCAGGGCTTCTTGTTCTCGCACTTGCGGAAGCGCTCCTGGGTAAAGAAGTGCACCGGCAGCAGCACGAGATAGCGCAGGTAAAGAGACAAACCGACCTGCGGCGCGCCTTCACTAAGCACGGTGAACCGCCACATACGCACAGCGTTGATGAAGAGCAGCAATCCGAGCGTGGTGCCCATCGTCCAGTCAAAGATATGGATGTAGTGCGCGGGCAGGAAAGCATTCTCCCCGTCATACACGGCAATGTTGCCGCCGTGCATGAATCCAAAGGCGAGGAATCCGGCGCCGGTGAGCAGGGCGACGATGAGTATCGCGGTCAGCTCTGCCGCCCATGAGCGGTACAGCAGGCGCGAGAGGCCGGTGAAGTCATACTGCGAGGTGAGCCAGCGACGGAGCGCCATCATCGTCTCGCCGGGCTCGGCGCCGCGCGGACACTGGGTGGAGCAATCGCCACAGTAATAGCACAGCCACGGATCGAGCGAAGAGCGCAAGGGCTTCTCCTGCCCAGTCTGGAGCTGGTGCATCGATTTGCGCGGAAAGACGTATGGGTTCTCCGAATGCGGACAGGCTGCGCTGCAGTTGCCGCACTGGTAGCACTTGGAGACGTCCTGCGCGCCATAGTGCTCCAGGTCATCAATCAGGTTAGGATTAATACGAACAGCCATCTTGGTTTCCTTTTCCCTTGCCTTCTTAGGAGCGAGCGAGTACGCCCGTCTCGAGTTCATCGCCTTCTGACGGCTCTTTAAGGCTGTTGGCGGCGACGATTGAGCTCAATACGTAGGAAGCTGCGGCTGAGGCCTGCGCCACGGTGTCGGGAATATCCTTTGGTCCCTGGCAGACGCCGGCGACGAAGATTCCGGGCCGGGCGGTGCAGTTGGGCTCGGCATTGTAGTCGAGCTCGCGGAACCAGCCATCTTTGTCGCGGCTGATGTCGAGCTTCGCTGCCAGCTCCCCCGAGCCCGGAGACGGCTGCAGACCGACGGAGAGCAGAACCATGTCAACCGGAAGCTCGATAAGGCGGTTATTCGCTATATCCTCGCCCTTGATGTAGAGCTGCGAGTCGCGCTCCTCGACCATGGCCGAACGGCCCTGTACGATGTGCACACCTTCTTCGTGAACGCGCTCGAAGAACTCCTCGTAGCCTTTGCCGTAGGCGCGCATATCGATGTAGTACTCGTAGCAGGTCGCTTCGGGACACTTCTCGCGAACCAGGTGAGCGAACTTGAGCGAGTACATGCAGCAGACTCGCGAACAGTACGAGTTGTGGTTCTGATCGCGCGAACCAACGCAATGCACAATGGCAACGGACCTGGGCTTTGGGCCATCGGGCTCGAAGACCCATTCTTCCTGCTTGCTCTTCTTGTTCAGCCGCTTGGTCTTCATCACGATCTTGCCGCCGGTGGGGCCACTGGCATTGGTCAGCCGTTCGAATTCCAGCGAGCTGAGAACGTTGGGATGGCGGCCGTAGCCATAGCGCTCGATGCGGCCGGCATCGAAGGTCTCGTAGCCGGTTGCCACGATGATATTGCCAACTTCAAGCTCGACAATTTCATCCTGTGCATCCAGATGGATGGCGTTCTTGGCGCACTTCTTGGCGCAAGCACCGCACTTCTTGCCTTCACTTTGCACCCACTGGCAGTGTAAGGCATCGATCATGTACGTATTTGGAACCGCCTGCGGGAAGGGCATGAAGATCGACTTGCGGGTGGCAATCCCCATGTCGAAATCGCTGCTGGTGGTGGTTGGGCAGAAACGCGCACAGTCACCACAAGCGACACAGGCACTCGCATCGACGCGGGTGGCGTGCTTCAAGACTTTCACCTTGAATGCGCCTGCTTGCCCGGTAACCTGCTGGACTTCGGAGAGAACCAGAATTTCGATGTTCTTGTTCTGGCCGACGGCGACCATCTTCGGGGTCAGAATGCAGGCCGCGCAGTCCAAGGTGGGGAAGGTCTTGTCAAACATCGCCATGCGACCGCCGATCGTGCCGGTGCGCTCGACCAGGTAAACCTTGTTCCCGGATTCAGCGATCTCAAGCGAGGCCTGGATTCCGGCCACGCCTCCGCCGATGACGAGGGTTGCGGGGTTGCACGTAGACGGTTGAAACTTAGAGGCGCCCGCAGCCGGGTACGCGGCAACAGACGCCGCTCCGGCCTCTGGCGCACAGGCGCCGGCAACGATCTGCTTGGCGCCTTCGGTGGTGAGGCCCGAGCTGCGCTCGGCAAAAGAGGCGAGACGAATTTTCTCGCCATCGCCGCCCGCAAGCGCCAGCGCACGGGTGAAAGCTCCCTTGTGCCGGCCTGGACGTTCGCCCGCAAGCACAACGCTGGTCAGCTTCTCCCTGGTAATTTCGCGGGCCAGTTCCTCAGGATTCAAACGCCTCAAGAACTCGAGGGTGCGGACCACGGCCACGCTCTTAAGCCCTGAGGCAAACTGGGCAACGGCGCGCAGGTCGACGGTGCTGTCTTCGATGTCGGAAAGGAGATAAACTCCGATCCGCTCGGCCGCCGGCTGCATGCTGCCCTCGGTTGATTCCGGTTTACTCATCACAAAGTCTCCTGAACTTGTTGCCAGCCTCTAGAACTCCTGTGGCATCTGGCGGATCTGCGCCGCCGTGAACACGGGGCCGTCCTTGCAAACGTAGGTACGGCCGATGTTGCAGCGTCCGCACTTGCCGAGACCGCACTTCATGCGGTTCTCCAGCGTGGTGTAGATGCGCTCCTCCGGGAAGCCCAGCTTAGTGAGCACCGGGAGGGTGAACTTGATCATGATCGGCGGTCCACAGATCACCGCGAAGGTATTCTCGGTGTTCGTAACCGACTGTTCGACCGCGGTGGGAACGCGCGCGACCATGCCCTTCCATTCCGGGGTCTCGCCGCCGGGATCGACGGTGGTGACCAGCTTCACGTCGGAGCGATTGCTCCACTCTTCCAGTTCGCGCTTGTAGACGAGATCGCCGACCGAGCGCGCGCCGTAAACGATGATGACGTCATTGAATTGATCGCGCTGGTCGAGCACGGTCCAGATCACGCTGCGCACCGGAGCCAGGCCGATTCCGCCGGCGATGAAGACGATGTTTTTTCCCTTCATCAGATCGAGCGGGAAGTGATTGCCGTACGGCCCGCGGAATCCGACGGTGTCGCCCACGGCCAGGCGGCGGAGGGCCTGCGTGACCTTGCCGGAAGCCTTAAAGCTGCACTCGATGTAGCCCTTGCGGGTCGCCGGCGAGGCGATGCAGAAGGTGCTCTCGCCTTCGCCGAAGACCGAGTACTCACCAAACTGGCCGGCCGCGAATTGGAAGCTCTCGGCCACCGCGGGGTCCTTGAATTCAAGCTTCATGGTCCGCGTGTCCACCGTCTCGTCGGTGATCTCGCAGATGCGCATCAGATGGGGTTGATAGAGATTCATTGTGCGCCTCCTTCAGGCGCAGCAGTGGCGAGCGAGCGGAACTCGCCGACAACTTCCGCCAGGTTCATGCCGCCAGGACAGATCCTGGAGCAGCGCCCGCAGCCCGTACAGAGGATCTCTCCGAAGCGGCTGGGGTAAATGGAGAACTTATGCTCGACCCGTTGCCTGAAACGCTCAGTCTGCGAACCGCGCGGGTTATGCCCGGAGGTATGCACAGTAAAGCGCGCAGTCTGGCAGGAATCCCAATTCCGGCGGCGCACACCATGCTCGGCGTCATTGTGTTCATCGACGATATCGAAGCAATGGCAGGTGGGACAGACGCTGGCACAGGCGCCGCAGCCGTGGCACCGAAGCGCCATCGTCTTCCACAACGGATGATCGAAGTTGCGCCCCAACGACTCGGCAAAAGCCGCTGGGATCGCCGGCATGTTGGCCTCGACCTTTTTGCGTGCTTCCGCTCCAGCCTTCTCCGCCTGTGTATTCAGGGCATCACTGACCTGGTCCGTGACGTAGTTCTTGAGCAGCGACTCGCCTTTTGCTGTGACGACGCGTACAACATAGCCGCCCTCGACCGGAACCAGCATCGCGTCGGAGCCTCGTACCGCATCGGGCCCCAGACCGACCGCCGTGCAGAAACAGGTGGCGTCCATCATGGAGCACAGCATGCTGACGATGGTGGTGGCTTCGCGACGACCAAACCACAGCTCATCGCGATAGTCCCAGTTCATCACCTTGTCGACGATCTCCGTCGCGGCGACATCGCACGGCGAGGGACCGAGAATCACCTGCGGCTTTGCCGTGGTGGGAACTGACTCGATCTCGAAGCCGTCCTTTTCGTAACGATACTTCAGCAGCACGTCAGTCGCTGGAAGGAAGAATTCCTTCGCCGAGCGACGCGGTAGCCGCACGCCGAAGCTTGCTTCTTCAAGCTTCTGAATCGGTAAGTAGTCGATCTGCGCAGCATCGTCGTTAGTGCGCACAGGAGCGATCACGCGTGTCTTCGCCGCAGCCAGGTCCGCGACCAGTTTCGACAGATTTTCATGAGATAAGAAACGATTGGTCACCGGATGAACTCCTCACCGTCGTCGGTACGGAAGACGCCCAAAGGTGCGGGCACTCCCGGATCGTCTGTGGCTTTGTAGCCGTACCGTTGCTCGACCGAGTCGGCGATATAGCGTGCCAGCAGCCCGAGCGGAATGCCCTCAGGACAGGCGCGCTCGCATTCCATGCAGTCGACGCAGCGACCGGCCTGGTGCATGACGCGCATCATCGTCCAGCCTCGATTGGCGCGCGGCGTTGGCGAAAAATCGATCCACTGCGGCAGCGCGCGCTCGGCCCTGCACTCCACGCAGAAGCACATGGGACATGCTTCCCGGCAGGCATGGCAGCGAATGCAGCGGTCCAGGTGCTGGTTCCAATACTCCATGCGCTCGGCCGCCGTCATCTTCTCGATGGCGGCAATCTGCTCGCTGCGGCGCGGATTCACCGGCGGCTCCGGCGGCAGTTCGCCCAGCAGGTGGTCGTAAAGTTTGGGTTCGCGCACCTGGCAGTGACCGCAGCGCGGTGAAGTAGTTTCCGCCGTGAGTTCGGCGGTCGAGATGGGGTCCTCGAGCACGCCGCCGCAGCGAACGGCAATGATGACGAGACTGTCACGCGTGATCTGTTGTTCGCGAATCAAACCGGCAACCGCGCGGGCATCGCAACCTTTCACCACCACGGCAGCTTTGCCGAGAGCAGCGATGTGCTTACGGCGCGGGTTGAGATATGTAGCAAGGTTTTGCGTGCAGCGGCGGTCGAAGATGAGCTTCGAGCTCTGGGCCGGATCGGTGATGAAGGCCGGGCGAACGCCGAGCGGCCCCTGCTCGTATCCGATCACAACCTTTACCGTCCCTTCGCTGAGCAGCTTAAAGGCGAGTTCCTGTAGGGATTTCATTGTGCCTGACCGACTTTCCCCTGGGGATGATAGGCGCCGAGTGCTTTCACCCGCGCCGTTGTTTCGTTCACTACCTGCTGCCACTTATTGCCTTCAGAGGCCGAGACCCAGGAGAAAGTGACGCGATCATCCTCGATACCCATGAACTGCAGAAGATCGTGAAGAATGGCGAAGCGCCTACGGGCATAATAATTGCCCGTGCTGTAATGGCAGTCACCGGTATGACATCCGCTCACGATGACGCCGTCGGCGCCGCGCTCGAATGCCTTGATGACGAATAGCGGATTAACACGACTGCTGCAGGTCAACCGGACGACCCGCACATTGGGATCCATTTTGAGACGGCTGGTTCCGGCCAGGTCGGCGCCGGTATACGTACACCAGTTGCAAACAAAAGCTACGATCTTAGGAGACCAATCCAACTCACACCTCGCGTAATATCAACCTTCCCGTCGACTCCCGCATCACTTCTGCCCTCACTTACTTCCGATTCATCTCGGAGGTATCCGCCACGCCGTAAACGCCAAATCCATATTGCTGATTGGGGAGTGCGGAGGGCCATTCGCGGAATTTCGCGCGCAAACCAAGGGAAACATCCGAAAAACGCCAATCCACATACAGCGCCGATACGTAGTGCGGCTGATCGGGGCACCACACAGGACCAGGAGGCATAATTAGGGCCTCCACGCCACGAATCGGAAAATACAATTCGCAAGAAAGCTCCTGGTCGCCTCTCACGGTAGAAGACCCGATCGAACGGCAGCAGCCCAATCCCCAGGAGCCTCTCGCGATTGGAGCACTTACTGCATTTGAATGTGCAGTTCCGTATCCTTCGTGATGTCGAACTTCGCCGCCGCGAAAGCCGGCGCATGCAGGGCCGCATGCGGATTGTTCGACATGCCCCACTGCTCGGTCGGCTTGCCGACGAAGTTCTTGTCCAACTTGCCGTTCTTGTTCGTATCGTGGCACGAGCTGATCGCGTAGGCGCCTGCCGGAACTCCAGTGATGACAAACTTCACCGTTCCCTGCTGTGCGGGTTGCTCGACATCCTTGAAAGCAGCGGCATGATTGTCAGGCCACCCCTTGTCGTTCTGGAAGAGCATGATTCCGATGTTGCCACCGGTTGCATTCAGACCCTCGACGTAGACCGTAAGGGTGTATGTGCCTTTCGGACTAGCGGCATTCTCACAGAATGCCACGCCACAAAGGACGGCGGTTACAACCAGGCTTGTTAGAAAAGTGCGCACGTATTCCTCCTTGAACTAGGAAATCCTGACCGCCTAAGCCTTTGCGGCCGCCTCAAGCGCCTTCAGGCTATGCTCCCACGACTCCAGGAGTTTCGCGCAGGCTTCCTTCGCCGGTTCGACCTTGAACATCTTCGCGGCCTTTTCAAACAACTGCTTGGCTTCCGCCCTGAGACTGACCACCTCCGCTGGCACACCGATATTCAGTTCCTCGAACTTCTTGTCGAGCACCTGATCTGCCAGGGTGTTGGTCTTTTCCAGTTCCTTCTTCTTCGCCGCAAATTGAATGGGGCTCCACTTGAGAGCCTCGGTCGTTAACTTCTGGGCTTTTTCAACTTCAGCAATCTGCATAATGAGTTCTCCTTGAGGATACGACCTCGTTGTTGCGAATAATCAAAATATAAAAAGACTAATGATGAGACTTGATGGAAGATGGCCCATGCGAATCACTTCGCGATTTGCGACCCACCGTCCTCATCTCTTCGGGGGAATCTCCGGCAATTATCCGCGAACCAGAAGTGTGCGCGGCATTGGAATGCACTACGAAGCACTGCTGGCCACGGCTAAAACGCCGCCCTCGACGCGCTCAAGTGCTGCAACTTGCCTGCCAAATTAGAGCCTGCGGCAAGTCACTGAGCCCGGGGCCCCCGTAACCGACTCTTGCGTACCTGTATTCCACTTCTGCGAGCAGTGTTTGTCAACATTTTAGAGAAGAATGAATTGCATTGCCGCGGCTCCGGAAGGCTGTTTAGTGTTTGCCATGTATCGGTTACAGCTACGAGAGTGCCGCGCCTCTTGTTTGCATAAGTGACAATCGAGAGTTGCAAAAATGAAAGATGCAACCGGGGCCGGGAGTAGTCCGCCATGGCCGCTTCCTGTTCTTCGCCAGCGGAGGACTAGCGCGCGTAACGTGCCAGTCGATGGTGGTTCGGTCACGGTTCATCTTGCGGTTCCAAGCCCAGCCTCCCGCGCGGGTCGCCGATCGACGAGATTCTGGGCTGGCCCATCAGGAATCCGAAATAAAGACGTGACAGTCTGAATTAACGGTGTTCAGTCCGGCTTACCGATGTTCTTGATTTTTATCGTGCTCTCCGCCTGCTCGTGGGCGTGATAGCTGGAGCGCACCAGTGGGCCGGATTCCACGTGCCGGAAGCCCATCTTCATCGCCTCCTGCTTGAGGAAGGCGAAATCCTCCGGCGGATACATTCGCTTCACCGGCAGGTGATTCCGCGAGGGCGCAAGGTACTGCCCGATGGTGAGAATATCCACCTTGCGCTCGGCCAGATCGCGGCAGACCGCCAGCAGTTCGTCCATATCCTCGCCTAGACCCACCATGATTCCGGTCTTTGTCACTGTCTCAGGAGAGAGCTCTTTTGCGCGAGCCAGCAGGTGCAGCGTGCGCTCATAGCGCGCTCCGCTCCGCGCCACGCGGTAGAGCCGCGGCACCGTCTCAATGTTGTGATTGAGGATATCCGGCTGTGCGTCGAGCACGGTTTGCAGGCAATCTTCATGTCCCTGGAAGTCCGGGATCAGCACCTCGACCGAGCAGAGCGGCTGCAGCCGCCGTATCTCCCGGATGGTCTCGGCAAAAATCTTTGCACCGCCCAGGTTGTCATCGTCGCGATTGACGCTGGTCACCACCGCGAACTTCAGTCCCAGCCTGGCTACCGCCTCGGCGACGCGGCGCGGCTCGTCGTAGTCCAGCGGCTCCGGACGCCCCTTCGGCACGGCGCAGAATCCGCATCGCCGCGTGCACAGGTTGCCCAGCAGCATGAAAGTCGCCGTGCGATGATTCCAGCACTCGCCGATGTTCGGACACTGCGCCGACTCGCAAACCGTGTGCAGTTCCAGTCCGCGCGCCAGTTTTTTCAGCTCGTGATACTGCTCGCCCATCGGCGCACGGGCCCGCAGCCAGCGCGGCTTAGGAGCCGGCGCCGCAGGGAGGGTTTGAATCTGGATCAGCTCAGCGCTCGCCATCTTATCTTAAGTTTACGATGCCGCCGCCCCGGCGGGCGACTCGGAATCTCTCACAGCGTCTTCAGATACGCCAGCAGAGCCTCGATCTGCGTCTGGCTCAGCTCTCCGCCGAAGCCCGGCATCTTCGCCCGCCCGCGCATAATCACCTCGGTGATGCGGTCGTCGTTGGCCGGCATGCCGCTGGGAAGATATGGCTTCTTATAAACATTATGGAGGCTCGGCCCATGCAATCCGCGTCGCGAGTACGGCTCGTGGCAGCGGGCGCAGTTGGCATCGAAGAGCCGGCGGCCCATCGCCTGCGTGGGATTCAGTCCCAGCTCGGCGTCTGAGAGCCGGCGCTCTACCTTGCATCCTGCCAGCGCGACCAAAAGCGCAAGGAGGGCCAGCGCAGTTCCGCGCTTCACAATTGACTTGCAGCTCAAAGAAAATATAGGGCGCACCTGCGCAGTCCTGACTGGGATCAGTTAACATCTTAGCGCAGTGAACATAGTGCTCAAACGCGTCGGCGACGAGATCTCCCCCGAGGATGGTGCTCGCGTCCTCGTCGAGCGCCATCGCCCCGCCGAACTCAGCGAGGAGAAGTTGCAGCTCGCCGCCTCGTTCCCCATGCTTGCTCCCAGCGCCGGGCTGCTGCGCTGGTTCGGAGCGATGCGGCAGCGCTGGCCACTCTTTCGCCGCCGCTATCTTGCCGAGCTCACCGAGCCCGCCAGCGAGGAGCCGCTCATCCGGTTGCATCAGCTCGCTGCGGACGAGCCGCGCGTCACCCTGCTCACCGACGCCGCCGACCCCGAGCACAGCCACGCCGCAATTTTGCGCGATCTGATCCAGGGCGTGCGCAAGCCTCCTGCAACCAGCGGCCCTGCCCGCGTCGCCGCCGGAAGCGTTCAAGCGAGAAAACCGCGCCACTGATCTCCCGTCTGCAATTCGCAAGGCGATCCGCGCCCGGTCTTTGCGCAGTGGGCCGGAGCCTGGCAACCCATCGCGTCCGGCTCTCGGGCCCACTGCCGCAGGCTATCACCAAATTTGGCAGGCCTTCTGGGGCACCATCGCGTCGCCCCGCTTGCAGCCAAAAGCCTTGGGGAACTCCGGCGAGTTTGTCACCGTGCCATTGACGCGATACTTTCCCGGCGAGTGCGGGTCGATCAACGCAAGTTCGCGCGCCCTTTGCGGCGTGATGTTCTCGCACCAGACCTGGGCAAAGCCGAGGAAGAAGCGTTGCGCCGCGGTAAAGCCCTCGATCTGGGCATCCATCTTGTCGCCGAGTTGCTGTTGCATCGCCATGAAGGCCAGCTTCAGGCCGCCGTTATCGGCCGTATTCTCGCCCAGCGTCAAATCGCCCTTCAGATGCACCTCACCCTTGTCGTCCTTGACGGCGACAAAGCCCGAATACTCGTTGGAGAGGCAGGCGGCGCGCTGTTCGAATTGGTGGCTGTCATCCGCTCCCCACCAGTTGGTGAAGTTGCCGTCGCCATCGAACTTGCGCCCCTGGTCGTCGAAGCCGTGCGTCAACTCATGTCCGATCACGACGCCGATTCCGCCGTAGTTCACCGCCTCGTCCACCTTCGGGCTGAAGAACGGAGGCTGCAGGATTCCGGCCGGGAAGTTGATGTTGTTCTCGCTCGAGTCGTAGTAGGCGTTGACCGTCGGCGGCGTCATTTCCCACTCGCTCCGGTCCACCGGCTTGCCGATCTTCGCCAAGTCGCGCTTGTGCTCAAAGATTCGGGCAGCCAGAACGTTTCCCACCAGGTCGTCCGAACGCGTCTCGACCGAACTGTAGTCCTTCCACTTCTTCGGATAGCCAATCTTGTTCGTCACCTTGCCGAGCTTGTCCTTGGCGGCTTCCTTCGTCTTGGGACTCATCCAGTCGAGGCTCTCGATATCTTTGCCCAACGCGCTCTCGATGGAGCCTACCAGCACATCCATGCGCTCCTTGGCTTCCTTCGGGAAGAA
>Ga0326727_10017859_pt1 | contig 14608 bp, 7 predicted proteins | sample MB2enrmetagenome_FD_207643 | JGI IMG/M metagenome (GOLD analysis project Ga0326727, IMG submission 207643) | Lab enriched peat soil microbial communities from McLean, Ithaca, NY, United States - MB29MY | ecosystem: Environmental > Terrestrial > Soil > Wetlands > Peat | place: USA: New York... | reverse complement strand
TATGTTCATCTTCTACTATGCGCTCCTCTCAGAGGTATCTCCCCCTACGGCGCTCTCCTGTTTCGCCGCGGCGGCCCTCACGGGCGGGAACCCCTACAAGACGACTATGATGGCCTGGAAGTACACGCTGCCCGCTTTCCTGTTCCCCTTTACATTCGTCCTCGACCCGAGCGGCATAGGGCTGCTCCTGAGGGGACCGGTCCCCAACATGCTTTGGGTAATCCTTACGGCCTTCGCAGGCATCTTCTGCCTTGCCGCAGGCGTGGACGGCTGGTACTTCAAGAAGGCGAACCTGATCGAGAGGGTGATACTCATAATTGCCGGGCTCGCCCTCGTCTATCCTTCCCCCATGGGGGACGCCATCGGCTTCGCCCTGCTGGCCCTGGCCACCATCTCACAGAAGCTAATAAGGAGGGAGGCGGTAGAGACCGCGGCCAGCCCTTGAGACGACTTGTCAAAGCTAAGCGGCCGGACATAAGGCAGCCCGGCCACTTAGCTTTGACGGTGTCCGTCGGCCGGAATCCTTTCGCGACGCTGCGCGCTAAAGCGACCTTTTACCAGGCGCGAAGCGCAGGCCTCCGCTTCGCGCGTCCGCCCGGAAAAGCAACGCAACGACCCACCCTCCTTTCGTCGGGCGGGTGCCACGTCGAAAATCTCCCGGCCGGGGAAACAACCTACCAGGTACGCCTCAAAACTTGGGCGGCGGCGAAAGTATTTCAGTACCAATGGCCGGAACGCGTCTTCTAGCAAGTGGCAAGGGGGTAGGAAGATACGGCCTTCACCTACGACCCCGCGCCTCCGTCAAATGAAGCCAGGCGCAGGATGCCACTTGAAATAAAGAGGTCGTTTTCTCCATTGACACAACTTTTCGTTTGACGGGCAGGAGCCAGGCGGATACCATTAGAGAAGCTCTATCAAAGCAAACTGAGGAGGGAACCCATGACCGACAAATCGGCTGATGCTGATACTGAAGAATTTGAAGGATTGCCCTTGCGGCTTGCCTATAGTTTTCTTGCAGAAAAAGGCTTCAATGCAGAAGCCGTAGAAATCAGGCAGTCAAAGGACAGGTACAGGAGTTATTCATCAACCCTTCGGCGTGGCAAGATTTTGGACCTCCTAGAAAGGAACGACCTCCTAAATGAATTCATAAACACGTGTTGGCGATTCGGAAGCACTGACCGAGGTAAACGTAAGACCCAAAGGTACAAGAGGATACTTGACGCTTTCCGGGCAGGTGGCGGACCTGAAGAAGAGGAGGAAAACGAAAGTATCGAGGAAACAAGTTTTGCCTATGAGGAAGACCTAAGAGATTATCTTTCAAGCAATCTCACCGTGATTGATCCCGGCCTAAAGCTCTTTAAGGACAACAATCAGGTGGAAGGGGTCGAATATAAAATCGATGACGACAACAAACGGATCGATATTCTGGCAATCGATAAGAACAAGGTCCCCGTTGTCATAGAACTGAAAGTGAGCCGAGGATACGAAAAGGTAATTGGACAGTGCCTTTACTATAAGAATAGAGTCAAGGAGATTCTCGGGGCTAATAAAGTAAGAATTTGCATCGTCGCCAGAGAGATCACTTCGCAGCTAAAGATCGCGACGAGGGATTTGCCGGATGTCGAGCTATATGAGTACACTCTTGCCGTCAAGCTGAAAAAGGTATGAACGATGCGACGGCAATAGCCGTTTCGGAACGCGACGAAGATCGGATTCAGACTATTTTCTGTAGCTTCTTTATTATGTTTTCCGCTCTCTTGATGTCTTTTCTCTTGGATTGCTCATCGGCGCCAATCTTGCTGAGGCCAAAATCGATTAATCGTACTCCTACCGTTTCGTCCGTCGTTTTGACCATTACATTTGCTTCCCTGATATCGCAATGGGCAACCCCACATTCATGCAAACGGTCTAGACGTCTCCGGAGCTTCCTTACGACCTTGGGGATAATTTTCTTGTCAGTACAGTTCTTTATAAAATCATCTAAGGGCTGGAATTTAGGCCAGGTCAGATATTGCAATAGAATTGTCCAAAATCCGTCATATTGCCGACCATCACTTTTGATGACAGTGGTATTGTGATCGAAAGCTCTCATTTCCGAATAGTATCTGCTTTCATATCCCCTATTCTTCAGGCAAAGATATACTCTAAGCTCGTTTAAAGCCCTCTTGCGTTTTCGCGTAATTTTAGCAACATATTCCTTGCCGTTAGTGGTGTTCCTTACAAGCCAGGTTCTGAACTGAAAACCCTTTAAGGGTGCCAAATTCTTTATAAGTTCATATTCTTCGTCCCAAATCTTAATCAGATCATTCCGCCCAAGCTTTACATTTTTCATGTCTTAAGATTATTACCCTCCCTTGGGGACGTGCCTCACATCTTTCACTTGTTGGGGCCGGCCCCGTTGATCTCTCCCCACCTTACCACTCGCATTCAGGCTATGCAAGAGAAACTTGCAGATTATCGCCTTCAGGAAGCAGTTAAACCGTAGCCCATGCCAACATTTACGCAAGGAAGGGGCCGGGAGATTTTTGATGGATTTTACGTTGTTTTTCGATGGCGCCCGCCGAAATAGTACATTTGAAGTACATTGAGGCGGCGCGCCGAGAAAACGGCGGAAAAGGCGCAAAAAGGTCCCGGCCCCATCCCTCTCTACCTTTACCCTTTCCTCTTTCGCCTGCCTATCGCCACACCCACGATCCCCATGCCCAAGACAAGGATGCTGAGAGGCAGGCAGGGGTGCTCTATACCGTAGACCATCGGTGTGAGGGCCCATCTTGCAGCCGCCCTTAATCCGTCGTTGCCTGATATGAATCTGGCCGCAGGGGGCGAGTGCCTGTAGTAGAAGGCTATGAAGGCCCGTCCGGGCGCGTTCGTGAGGAGGTGCCTGTCTCTGAACGCCCGCAGCGCCGCCACGTGCGGGTCGAGATAGGAGCCGTAAGCGGCCGTGGCGATGAAGCAGGTATTGCCGCTCCCCCCTGCCCCGCCAGCAGCGGTTGTTGACGAGGGGACCGTTGCCGTCAGAGTGCCCGTCAGGGTCGGATCGGCAGGGTCGTTCGTGCTGACGGAGACGTAGGCCACTTTCACCCCTCCGGACGTAGGGGTGAAAGTCACGGAGAACGTGCAGTGGCTCGAGCTGAGGGTGGCGCCGGAGCAATTGTCGCTTGCGCTCGGAATGGAGAATTCCGACGCGTTGGCCCCCGTCAGGGTGACCGCCCCGAGGATGAGGACGCCGCCGCTCGTCTCCGATATCGTGAAAGTCTGGGAGGACGACTGCCCGGTGGAGACGGTGCCGAAGTTAAAGCTCAAGGGAAGGGATATTGCAGGTATGGGGTCGGCTACGCCTATCGGATCGACTATGACGCCGTTCTGGGTACCGTCGTCGTCCCCCGGGCTGCCGTCCGTCAGCGTCAGAGTTACCGTGTTGCCCGATATGCTCGCGTGGCTCGTGCTCGTGAAGTCGTAAAAGCCCGAAGAGCCCACCTTATAAATCTTAGCCTGCGAGGAGATAACCGTCGGGAAGGTGATCGTCGCGGTGATCGCCTCCCCCGGCGTAAGCCCCGTGACCTGATAGAAGACCATGCCGTCGGGGAAGAGGAAGCCGGAGGGCTTGCCTGCAGAGTTGAGGGCTGCGTTGCCGTCCGACACCGCGTGTATCTCGTAAAGAACACCGGAGCTGACGCTAACAGTGATATTGCCCGTACCCGTGACGCTCCCTACGGTTGCACTGGCCGTGCCGCTGCCAGTGGGCGTGGAGGTATCCACCGTAGTAAACTGCCAGGAATAGGGCGTCATGGCGTTGCCCGCGAGGTCCTTAACGCCCGTCGTTATGGTCGCGGTATAGTCGTAAGGGTAGCCGATAGGGTTTGTCGGGGTGAAGGTGGCCAGGTTGCCCGCTACGCTCACCGCGCCGGCAACGGACGCGTTCAGCCTGTTCTGCGTCAGGAGGAAGGTGGCCGTCGTGACGGTCGTCGGGTCCACCGCCTCGTTGAATCGGGCCTGCACGACAGTGTTGGCCGCCGCGCCCCTCGAGCCGCTCGCCGGGCTCACGATGGTGACGTAGGGCGGCGCGGTGTCGCTCGTCGCGCCCGTAGTGAAGGTCCAGGTGTACGTTGCAGGCAGGGGGTTGTTCGAGGTGTCGGTGACTCCGGTCGTGATGGTGGCCGTATAGCTGGTGTTGGCTGCGAGAGTGGCGGAAGGGGTGAAGGTTGCGATGTACGTAGTGCTGTTATAACTGACGCTGCCCGTGACGCCGCCGCTCAGCGTGAAGCTCGTGTTGCTGATAGTCGATGCTTTCATGGCGGTGCTGAATTGGGCCTTCACAAGGGCATTCAGGGGCACGCCGCTCGTGCCTGCCTGGGGGGAGACGATCGTCACCGACGGGGACGTCGTGCCTGCCGTCGCAGTCGTGAAGGTCCAGATTACCGGCGCGGCCATAGGGTCGCCATTGGAGTCCGTGACGCCCGTTGAGATCGTGACCGTGTAGCTGGTGCCTGTCACAAGGCTGGCCGAGGGGGTAAACGTCGCCGTTTTCGTTGACGAGTTATAGGCGACGCTGCCTGCGACAGGGGAGCCGCTGCTGGTGACGGAAAACGTCGAGGTCGTTATCGACGATGAGGCCATGTCCGCGCTGAAGGTCGCCGTTACAGGGCTGCCCACCGGCACGTTGCTGCCCGTAGGGCTTTCCGCGGTTACCATCGGGGCAAGGGAGGTCGTGAAGGTCCACGTAACGGGGGCCGACGCGAGGGCCGCGCCGCCTGCGTCCGTTATGCCGCTCGTCAGGGTGGCAGTGTAGGTCGTGGCCTCGCTGAGACCGCCTGTGGGCGTGAACGTGGCCGTTAGGGTTGAGGCATCGTACGCGACAGTGCCGGCCACGGCCGTCCCGCCGTTCGTCACGTTGGTCAGCGTGAAGGTAGCGGTGGTGATCGTGCTCGCACCCATGGCCGCGTTGAATGTGGCGGTCACCAGGCTCGTCGTCGTGACGGCTGTCGCCCCGGAAGCGGGGCTTGTGGAGACGACGCCCGCCGAGCCGAGCGAGAAGATCACGCCTTTGGCGCCGGTGCCGCCGGCGTAGGTCATGCCGTAAAGCGTGCTGCCCGAAAGAAGCAGGGAACCGTAGGGCAGTCCGCCGTCGGTCGCCGATACGTTGAAGGCGTGAAGCACCTGGAAGGTCGGCCCGCCGCTCGTCGCTATCTTGAAGATCGTGCCGCAGCCGTTGCCGCTGCAGCCGCTGCCGCCGCCCGTCAGGGTCATGCCGTATAAGGTACTGCCGTCCGCCGATAACGTGAGGGACCCCCAGGGACGTGCCCCGTCCGCTGCACCCCCTGCGAATGTGTGGAGCAGGCTGACATTGCCGTTAACGTCCGATTCGAAGATCGTGCCTAGGCCATTGGCGCCGCCGCCTGAAGTCATCCCGTACAAGGTACTGCCCGAAAGGACGAGGGCGCCGACCGGGTTCTGTCCCTTGATCGCCCCGTCGAAGGAATAAAGCACGGAGGTATTCCCGCTCAGGTCCGACTTGAAGATTGTGCCCACGCCGTTGGTCCCGCCGCCGGACGTCATCCCGTATAATGTAGTGCCCCCTGAGGAGGGCACGAGCAAATCGAAGGGTATCGCGCCGTCGCCCACAACGACGCCAAAGGGATGAAGCACGTTGAGGTTCCCGCTTGTATCGGATGAGAAAAGCGTGCCGTAGCCGCTGACGCCGTATGTCGATCCCGTCCCGGAGCCGCCGGCGGCCGACGTGCCGTAGAGCGTGCTGCCCAGCCTCAGGAAGGAGCCCATAGGCAGGTGCGGGTCGGTGGCCCCTGTCAGGCTGCGGAGCATGCTGTAGCTCGACCCGCTCGTCGTGTCCGACTTGAAGAGCGTGCCGCAGCCGGCGATATTGTTAAGCGTGTTCGAGCAGCTCCCTCCGCCCCCCTCCGGCGTCATCCCATAGAGGGTGAGACCGTCTGCCGATAATGTGAGCGAGCCCTGGGGCGCTGCCCCGTCGCTCGCCCCTCCTGCGAAGGAATGGAGCAGGGTGACGTTCCCGTTCAAGTCCGACTTGAAGAGCGTGCCGCAGCCGTTGCCGCCGCAGCCCGTTCCACCGCCGCTGGACGTCATGCCGTAGAGGGTGCCTCCCGAAAGAATCAGGTCGCCCATAGGGTTTGCCCCGTCCGACGACCCGCCCGCGAAACTGTGGATAATCTTGAAGGCCGTCTGGGCGGAAGCCGGCGCAGGCCACAAGAGCGCCGAAAGAACCGCAAGCAAGCCTAAGAACCATACAGTGCAGTGACGCCTTTTGCTCATCTGCGCCTTCCTTCTTGCAAATCTACGGAACTTGTATTACTTTGTCGAATTTCGGTGAGTCTAACATAAAGCGGCAGAAGCGGGCAAGGGAATTATGGCACTGTTCTCTTTTTTCGTTTTCCGGCGCACTTAGTATTCCGGGCGATGGGGGCCGGGAGATTTCGATCACATGGCGGAAAGGGCCGGGCGGTAGGCCCGAGGTTTAAAGGATCGGTGGCTACGGGCTGCGCAATTACCAAAATGGGGCCGGGCTATTGAAGTATGTTGAGCCGGCACGCCGAGAAAACGGCGGAAAAGCCGCAAAAAGAGACAGGCCCCCCACTATATCAAGCGCACTTCTGGAGGAAAAGGTGCGCCTGAAGTGCCGCTTTGGCCCCCTCCCCCGCCGCCACCACTATCTGTTTCGCCGGCACGCTCGTCACGTCCCCTGCCGCGTAAAGGCCCGGTATGCCCGTCTCGCACGAGCAGTTTATCATGATCTCGCCCAGCTCGTTCAGGGTCAGAAGGTCACGCACGAAGTCGGAGTTGGGGATCAGCCCTATCTCCACGAAGATGCCCCCCACCTGGAGGACCTTCTCTGACCCGCCTTTCAGGTCCTTCACGCGGATGCCTGATACGAAGCCGTTCCCTGTAACCTCGACCGTCTGGTGCTCCGTAGCCACGTCGATGTTGGCCGCCTCTGTCACCTTTTCGCGCAGTACGTGGTCGCCCGTCAGCGGCGTCAGCGAGACGAGATGGACCCGGCTCGCGATCTTCGACATATCGATGGCCGCCTCCATCGCGGAATTCCCGCCGCCTATGACGGCCACGTCCATGCCCGCAAAGAGCGGGCCGTCGCAGACCGAGCAGTAGGTGACGCCCTTGCCGCGCAAGCGTTCCTCGCCGGGCACGCCCAGCATCCTGGGGCGCTTGCCGCTGCAGATAATAACCGTCCGCCCCGTGTAGCGCGCCCCTTCCGCGTCGCCCACCTCGAAGCCGCCCCCGTGCACCTTGATGAGCGACTTGACCTCCCGGCCCGTCTTGATGTCTATCGGGAACTTCCTCACCTGCTCCTCGAACTTGGCGATCAACTCGATGCCCTCGATGAACTGGTAGCCCATGTAGTTCTCTATGCCGAGTGTCCAGTTGACCTGCCCGCCCACTTCTTTGGCAAGAAGGAGCGTCTCCTCCTTCTGGCGCGCGGCATAGACGCCGGCCGTCATGCCGGCCGGGCCTGCGCCGATGATTATCAGGTCATACATGGCCCCCACCCCTTGAGGCTAAAGTCCCAGCGCTTCCTTGATGCGGTCTTCGTCGAAACCGACCACGATCTTGCCGTCAACGACCGTGACGGGCACGCTCATCTGCCCCGTCAACTTGACCATCTCGTCCTTTGCCGCCTTGTCCGATGCCACGTCGATGCTTTGAAAGGAGACGCCCCGCTCCTCGAGGAACTGCTTAAGCCTCTTGCAGTACGGTCACGTCGGGATCGAATATACGAGCACTTTCCTGGAAGTCTCCATCGTCCGCCTCCATCAACTTGTGGATTCCCAGTAGCTTGCTACGGGGATACTCAGCGCCCCCTCCACGAGCTTTGCTCGTGGAGCCTCCCCGCTCATCAAATGACCCTGCTGCTTGCAGCAGGGTAATGCATTTCGAATGACAAAAGGGTCCGGCTGGTTTATCTTAAATATTATCTTCCGCCGTCCGGTTGTCAACGCGAAAGGCGCCGGGCCGGCCGAACGACGGCTGCGGTCGCTGCTTCAAGCGCCCGGCGGCGGCAAAGGGGGCGAAGGAACACATGGCTTCCATATTCAAGGCATACGACATAAGGGGGCATTACCCCGACGAGGTCAACGAGGAGATAGCGTTCAGGATCGGGGCCGCCTTCGTCAGGCTGCTCCCCGCACGAAGGATCGTGATCGGCTACGACATGCGCCTGTCCTCGCCGACTCTGGCCGATGCCTTCGCTGACGGGGCCATGTCGGCCGGGACCGACGTCATGAACATAGGCATGGTGACGACGCCGCTGCTCTATTTCGCCATCATCGATGGGGGATACGACGGCGGGGCGATGGTCACCGCGTCGCACCTGCCGCAGGAATCGAACGGCTTCAAGTTGTGCAGGGAGAAGGCGATACCGCTGTCCGGCGACGCGGGCCTGCCTGCCCTCGAAAAGATGGTCGCCGGGGCGGACGGCGCAGCGGCAGGGCCTATTAAGACGGGGCATTGCGGCGAAAAATCGATCCTCCCGGCCTACATCGACCGGCTTAAGACCTTCGTCCACGAGCCGGCCCCCCTCAGGATGGTGATCGACGCGGGCAACGGCGCAGTCGGGCCGGAGGTGCTGCCCCTGACGCAACCCTTCCACATGTGGCAGTTAACGTCCATGTACATGGAGCCGGACGGCCGCTTCCCGCACCACGTCGCAAACCCGCTCATTCCAAAAAACACCGAGGACCTGCGCGCCGAGGTAGTGCGGCAGAAGGCCGACATCGGCATCGCCTTCGATGGGGACGCGGACAGGTGCGGCTTCGTTGACGAGAAGGGCGAAAAAATCCAGGAAGACCTCGTGACCGCCCTGATAAGCCAGTTCTACCTGGCGAGGTCGCCGGGCGCGACGATCCTCTACGACCTGCGGTCGAGCCGGGCGGTGCCGGAGACGATCACCGCCCTCGGGGGACGCGCGATCAGGACGCGGGTAGGACATGCTTTCATCAAGGCGGGGATGCGGGAGCATGATGCGATCTTCGCGGGCGAGCTTTCAGGCCATTTCTACTTCCGCGACGCGGGCTTCACGGACAACGCGCTGATGGCGATGATCCAGATGCTCAACCTTCTCGCGCTCAAGCGTACGCCCGTCTCCGACCTGATAGCCCCCTTGCGGAAATACGCGGCAACGGGGGAGATCAATATGGAGGTCCGCGACAAGGAGAAGATTTACGCAGCCCTTGAGAAACGCTACGCGGACGGCAGGCAGGACCACCTGGACGGCCTTTCGGTCGATTACGACTCGTGGTGGTTCAACTTGCGGGCTTCCAACACGGAGCCTGTCATCCGGCTCAACCTCGAAGCCGCCGACGCCGCCGAGATGGAGGCGCGGAAGGCCGATGTCCTCGGGGCCATCGCCGGGGCAGACTCTACCATGAGGCTGGAAGGCTAGGGCGCCGGGCATCCCGGCTGACGGACCAAGCAGACGATGAGCTGCGTCGCCGCCCCTATCTTACGGGGTACGCCGCAACGCAGATGAAGAAGGTGTTGTCCGCCGTGTTGTTCACGAGGCGGTGGGGCTCCCCGGCGGGAATCCAGATCGCGTCCCCCGCCTTGACCTCTTTTTCTTCGTCCCCCACCTTCATCAGCCCGCCGCCGAAGAGGATGAAGTAGATCTCCTCCACCTCGTCAACGTGCTCCTCGATGGTGTTACCCGCGGGCAGGGCCGCCCAGGCAAAGAACTCCATCGACCGCAGGTGCTCCCTCGTCAGCACCATCCGCGCCACGCCGCCCCAGTGCGCCCTGTACGTAGTCGCCCGCACTACCGGGTCGTCTATGTTCCTGACAATCATGGCAGCATTATATCTCTTTCAGCCGGACATTTCCCGGCGATTTCTCGCCGGCTTCGGAGATCTCCCTCAGGTAGGCCGATATCCTCTCCGCGTCGGCGTCTGGCAGGCGCTCCGGCAGCCTGGTGGTCCCCATCTCCTCGTACTCGTCGAGGACGGACTTGGTCGTGATGTCGTCGATCGCCCGCGCAGGCTGAAATGCGGAATCGCCCTTCCCCTCCCTGGCAGTTTCGACCGCCAGCCCCATCTCCGCAAGCTCCCGGAGGATCGTCTGCACGAGCCTCAGCGGGATCTCCAGGCTGCGGGCGATCTGCTTCGCGCCCGCCGGCTTCTCTCCCTGGGAAAACCGCTTCGCCAGATAATGGAAGACCCTGAGCATGAGGAACCTCATCGACGAGACGCTTATCCGGGAGTAGTCCGGTCGGAAGCCGTAGGTCTCGTAGTGCTCGCTCACGTAGGCAATCTCCGCGCCGAAAAGAAGGATCATCCAGCTTGTCTGCAGCCAGGCGAGGAAGAGGGGGAGCGCGGCGAAGCTGCCATAGATGGCACCGTAGCTCGCCGCCCCTATCTGGAACCTGATGTATACGCACTGCACGACCTGGGCGATGGTGCCTGCAACGACGCCCCCAAGCACCGCGGACCTTGCCGGGATCGAGGCGTTCGGCATAATCAGGTAGAGCATCGTCAGTAAAACCCAGATGGAGACATACGGCAGCAGGCCCAGAAGGAACATGATGACGTGGCTGAAAACGCCGAGCAAGGCTATCTTGTTTACAAAGACCGTCACCTGGCTCGCCACGAGGACAGTCGCGCTGCCAGATACGATGAGAAAGACGGGCCCGAGGACCATTACGGCCAGGTAGTCGCCGAATTTTGCGATGAGTGTCCTGGCCCTTTTTATCTCCCAGATGTCGTTGAGGGACTCTTCGATCTTTCCGAGGATCGATATGATCGTCCACAAAAGCAGGATAATGCCGACCCCGGCGATCAGGCCCCCTTTTGCATGATCGAGAAGGTTATGGGAAAACCCGAGGATCTGGCCTGTCAGGTCCGCCTCCAGGTTCGCCTTTTCCGCTATCGCTATGATTTGCTTCTCGATCAGCTTTTCGACGCCGAACCCCTTGGCGATGGCGAAGGTGACGGCCACTACGGGCACGATGTTGAGGAGGGAGTAATACGTCAGGACGGAGGCGGTCTTCTGGCACTTGTCCGATACGAACCTCCTGGACGCCATGATAAAAATACGGAGAGCCTTGATGAAGAGCTCATTCGGCGAAGACAGCTCTTTCAGCCGCACTTCCCAGACACCTTCCTTTAAGAAATGGGTGATCCTCTCGACGAAGGCCCTGCTATGGCCGCCTGGCGCCTCCGGACGGGCGGCGAGTGAATCGCTGCGCGGCTCCATCGTTACCCCCTGATTACCTTATTGGCTTGTCCATTCCGATAGCTCTCTAAGGGATAATACCAGCTCCGCATTTGGTATTCTCCCATCATAAAAACTCTTTTACGCGCTCTTTCGCCCGCGCGCTTTTTGCATCCGACTATCATCCTTGGAGCTTTGGCACACTTTCCCACAGGCAATTTATGGGGCTCAGCGCCCCCTCCACGAGCTTTGCTCGTCGGGGTACCCGCTTGCGGGTCGTCCCCCCTCACAAAAGCGTTCAGTGCTTACCCTGCTTCGCTGCTTCGCTGCTTCGCGGCCTACCCGTTACTTCAGCTTGAAGTCCACGCGGCTCTCTTTGGCCTTTTCCTTTTTTTCCGGCGCAAGAGATTTCGGCTCGACGATGAATACCCTCTCGGGCTCGACCTGTCCGGACTTGAGTATGGCGTCTTTCACGCGCATGGCCCGCTGGGAGGCAAGGACCCTCAAGTCCCCGTCGGTGACATCCGTGTGGGCCAGCATCAGTTTTTGCATCTCCGGGACGGGGATATCCTTCGCCATCCCTATGATGTTTCTCGGCTTGGAAAATTTTTCTTCCCTGTAAGCCCTTTTCAGGTATCCGGCGTATTCGGAGGGCTCGATCCGCACGTCATCGACAGGGACGGCGGGCTGCCCTGTCTTCGTTATTGCGTTCAGCTTCTGCGCCTTGATTTTCCTGGTGAAGAGGACCTGCCTCAGCCCTTCCCTGTCGCGCTGCATATCGACGTGCCCCTCGATGTCGAGCTTGAGGGAAGGCCGGTCATGGAGGGCCTTGGCCACGGTAACCATCTTCTTCATGCCGGCGTCCGGAATAGCGGTGTTGCCGTAATCGAACTCTGCATAGCTAAGCTCTTCCCCGCCCCCGAAGACCGCGCCAAGGAGCGCGAAGGGCGATGTCGCGGCCTTGGCGATCAAGTTTACGATGACGCGGAGGATGATCCTCCCCACGCTGAACCTGGGGTCGTCGAGGCTCCCGCTTACGGGGACCTCCAGCTTGATCTCACCTTTCCTGTCTTTCAGGAGGGAGACGGCGAACCTGACGGGCAGCTTAGTCGCCTTTGGGCTATCGACCCTCTCGCCGAAAGTGAACTGGTCGATGAAGATGTCGTTCTCCGCGTCGAGCTTGCGCTTGGCTATCGCGTAGCTGAGGTCGAGGGAGAGCTTGCCCTTGGCGATGGTGTAGCCCGCGTACGTCCCCGCATACGGCGTCGCAGGACTGAGGTCAAGGTCCTTCAAGCGGACCTTCAGGTCTACGTAGAGGTCGTTCCTCAAGGGGTTGATCTTGCCCGTGATCTCCAGTGGGGCGTAGTCGTCAAGCTTTGCCCGGAGATCGACGGCCGCCGCCGTGTTCTGCTCTGCCGAAAGCCCCGACACCTTCCCCGCCATCTCGGAGATATGCGCCGAGAAGCGCGGCTTGACGGAGGCGTCGGAGAAGTCTATCCTTCCGCCTTTCAGCGTGACCTGGTCGATCTTGATCGCCTTCGGTGGCGCTTCTTTTCCGGCAGAGGGAGGCACGGCTTTCGGCGGCAGGGGCTGCGCGGACGCGCCAGGGACCGCCTGGGCCAAGGGCGCCGGGGCCCCCGCGCCTTGCTGCGCGGACTGCGGCTGGGCCCCGGCGTCAGGTCCTTTCGAAGCCAGCATCTCCTGGAGGTTGACCTTCCCTTCCGGGCTGATCGATACGAGGGCATAGAAATTCGCCAGGGAGATCCCCTTGATATCTACCGAGAACGGCTCGGTGTTGACGGCCATGCCGCTCAACGACAGGGATTCGAGCTTGAGGAGGTCCTGCCCGCGCGACTTGTCGATGGAAGAGAAATTGACCACCGAGGCGTTCCCCTTATACGCGGCGTTCACCCGGCCCTCTTTGTCGGAGGCCATGGAAAATGCGCCGGCAGTGGAGAGGGAGCCTCCCGTCACGGTCATCGTTACCTTGTCCGCGAAGTAGGGCTGGAAAGGCGCAGTCTCGACACCTGCGACCGTCACCCGCAGGTTTGCGAAGACAGGCTCTATGCCGAGACTCCCCGAGGCGGAGACTTTTCCCTTCCCGTTCAGGAGGCAGGATACGTCGATCTTCCCCCTGGCGTTCTTTGCGGTGGAGATATTCTCTCCCTTGACCCGCAGGTTTTGGGCGACCAGAACGGCCGGGGTGGGCGTCGTCCGGTCTTCCACCCGGACGGTATATTTATCGACGAGCACCTGCTTCAGAAGGACGAGCCACGCTTTTTCCGGCTCGGCTGCCTTCGTCCTGCCCGCCGCCTTGCCGGGCAGCGCCTTCGCGGTCGCGTTGGCCGCCGCCCGCTTCTGCCCCGCCGGAGCAGCCGCCGCAGTTTTCTTCGCGGCCTCCGCTCCTGTCGCGGCCGTCTTCTTCGGGCCTTCCGCGGCCCCTGAACCGGAGGGGATGAGCTTGAGGAGGCTCAGGTCGCCGTTCTGCAAGCGCTCGACGAGGATCTCGCCGCCCCGCGTGGAAAAGCTCCCGACCCGGAGCGCCCTTTTCGCGAGGTCCAGCTCAGTATGGTCCACCGTCAGGACGGGCAGCTTGAAGAAATCGGTCTTCTCTCCCGGCTTTCCGAGACGAAGAGAGCGCAGCGACAGGGAAAAGCCGGAAAGGTCGATCTCCGGCTCTTTTGGGCCCTGCGCATACTTATAGAGCGTCGAAAGGTCGAGGCGTCCGTCCCTGATGTCGAAAAGCACGATGTTGCTGCAAAGGGGGCCGTACTTCTTGAGGACGACGGACGAGACCTCCACCATCCCTTCAGACTCTAGGGGGTCCAGGCAGAGCCGCCCCTGGGCCTTTACGGTCTCCTTCGCCTCGCTCTCTACGGAGAGCGCGTAGACGGCCCGCTGGTCCCTGCCGTTGCCGAAATGATCGACCTTCAGCTCCACAGGGCTTAAAACCGTCTTGAAAGGCTTCTCCCCGGACAGGTCCGAAAATGCGATCCTCCCGTCTGACAGCGTTATGGCGTCGATGTCCAGGGAAAGCGCAGAACGCGAAGCTTCCCCGGTCTTGCCCGTCTTTTCCGGTTTCGCACGTTTCTCAGCCTCCGCGGTCTTCTTTCCGTCCGCCTTCGCCTCCTTTCCTTCAGGCAGCAGGGCCTCGACATTGAGGACGCCCTTCGCGTCGCGCGTGACCTCTAAGTCGGGGGACTGGACGGAGACCCCCGACAGATGGATGATCTGTGAAAGAGGCTCCGACGGGGCGATGCCGACATCGAGCAGAGGAAGCTTGAAGACAGGCTTCTTCTTCGCATCGTTCACCACGAGGTTCTTCAGGGCGAGCCTCCCCTGGACCGTCAGGTAAGATTTCTTGCCTTTCGTCTCGATAAAGGAGACCCTCGCCTGCGTATCGACGAAGGCCGAGGCGATC
>Ga0326727_10017858_pt1 | contig 14608 bp, 13 predicted proteins | sample MB2enrmetagenome_FD_207643 | JGI IMG/M metagenome (GOLD analysis project Ga0326727, IMG submission 207643) | Lab enriched peat soil microbial communities from McLean, Ithaca, NY, United States - MB29MY | ecosystem: Environmental > Terrestrial > Soil > Wetlands > Peat | place: USA: New York... | reverse complement strand
CATGCAGAATCACAAGACTTGCGCGCAGCGCGAGGCAGGTATCGATGGCCGTGCGGCAGGCCGCCTGGGACGCAGCCGAAAAATCGGTTGCGACAAGCAGTCTGTCGAAGGACGGCATCGTATCGGTCGCGGATGTTGGCATCAGAGGCATCTCTTTTCTGACAAGCGGCGGCGTATGAAACTGGCCGCTAGAAACTATGCAGCCTCAAACAGGAATGGGAAGTCTCCGGGATCGAGCTGTCGAAGAGTTTGAACGCAGGTTGGCAGATGGGATTGACGAGATCGTTAACCATCAGCCACCTCCTCGAATCCAAATCTTAAGAGGTCTCAGGGCTGAAAGCTGTGATATGGGTCACGGCTCTCGAATGGGGCGAAGAAGTCAGAAGTTGAAAAAAATGAGTTCGATAACCAGGTCACAGCCGGCTTAGACCGAGATCCGCTCCAACCTCTCCGGGGAGAGAATCAGGATGGAGACGCCGTGGATCTGGATCAGCTTCTCGCGCTTGAAGCGTCCCAGCATCCGGGTCATGGTCTCGCGCGAACAGCCCACCAGGTTGGCCAGCTCCTCATGGGTCAGCGCCATGGTGAAGCGCATCTCGGATTTGCCGCAGGACTCCGCCCTGCCCCAGTCCAGCAGCACCGCCGCCAGCCGGCCGGCGGTCGATCCGGAGAGTGCCAGCCGCCGCGCATCGAAGAAGGCCGCCTTGTACTCCTCGCTGAGAGCCTTGGCCGCATGCAGGCTGGCATCGCCATGCTTCTTCAGGAAGGCGAGAAACTCGTCGCGCCGGATGCTTTTGATCTCGGTCGGCTGCACAGTCTCCGCCGTCACCTCGTACTTGGAGCCGGAGATGACCGCGCCCAGGCCGAGAATGTCGCCCGGCATGGCGATCTTCAGGATCAGCGTCCGGCCCTCCTTGGAGGAGCACGACAGCTTCACCTGGCCGGTACAGACGACAAAGACTGCCTGGCTCGGCGCATTCTCCAGAAACAGCGTTGCACCGCGCGGAAGCGTCGTACTCACGCCGATCAGATCGAAGTCCGCGAGCGCCTCGTCGTCCAGGCTGCAGAACATGCGCAGCGAACGAAGGTCGCAATTTACGCAGTGGCGTGCCGGGCGAATTATGGGCGAGAGAGGCATGTTGAGTCTGGCCTCCCCGCCATGACGGCGACGGGGGGATGCGACCGTGGCAATAAGGATGCGACTGAGCTTGGGCCCCTCGATCACATCGTCTGTGAAGGCGAGATACAACTGTCCCGTCAGGGAATTTTAGCACACCGTCATCACTGGACAAGTGGCCTCGGCCAGCAGGTCGGGCGTCAGGCCATGCTCCACGTGGGTCAGCCAGAAAGAAGCTTGGAGGCCGATGCGGTCCTACGCGGGCACCCGTTCCGCCGGAGGGGGCGGGTTGATCGCCATGGCGCGGATCGACTCCGGGTAAGGCGCGCGCAGCACGCCGCGCTCGGTGATGATCGCCGACACATACTTCGTCGGCGTCACATCGAAGGCCGGGTTCTCGATCGCCACGCCTGTGGGCGTCATCTGCCTGCCGTTGATGTGCGTCACCTCGCTGGGGGCGCGCTGCTCAATCGGGATCAAGTCGCCGTGGCCCGTCGCAAGGTCGATCGTCGACCACGGGGCCGCAACGTAGAAGGGAATCCCGTGCTCGCGGGCCAGCACCGCAAGCCCGTAGGTGCCGATCTTGTTGGCCACATCGCCGTTGGCCGCGATGCGGTCCGAGCCAACGATCACCGCCTGGATGCGCCCCTGCCGCATCAGCGCGGCAGCCATGTTGTCGCAGAGCACGGTGGTGGGGATGTTGTCCTTCATCAGCTCCCATGCGGTGAGCCGCGCGCCTTGCAGGAAGGGCCGCGTCTCGTCGGCGAAGACGCTGAGCTTGTGGCCGCGCTCGATGGCCGCGCGAATGACGCCCAGCGCAGTGCCATATCCGCAGGTGGCCAGCGCGCCGGCGTTGCAGTGGGTGAGCACCGCGCCCTGCATCGGCAGCAACGCCGCGCCGTGCGCCCCCATCTGCTTGCAGGCGGTAATGTCCTGGTTGTACATCTGCCGGGCGCGGGCGACGACGGCGGATTTAATCTCGGCAATCGGCGTTCCCTTCGCGGCCAGCGAGTTGAAGAGCGAGCGAATCTCGTCGATGCCCCAGAAGAGATTCACCGCGGTGGGCCGCGTCTCGGCCAGCGTCTTCGCGATCGCCGCAACCTCGGCGGTCAGCTCCGGCAGCGTCGCCGCGGTGCTGCGCTCGATGCCCAGCGCCATCCCCATCGCCGCCGCCACGCCAATGGCCGGCGCGCCGCGCACGATCATCTCGCGGATGACGGTCGCGACCTGCCTGTAGTCGGTCGCAAGGACGTATGTCTCCTCCAGCGGGAGCTTGGTCTGATCGAGAAAATTGATGCCTTGCGGCAGCCACTCAAGGGTGGGAATCATAGAGTTTCCAGTTTATCGCGGATGGAGAAAACCCAAGCAGGTTGGGTATACAATGACGCATGAGTTCGCTGCGGTTCGATGGGATCCTGTTTTCGGCTTATCCGAACGACCATCTCGCGAGGCATGTTCACGCTTACTTGGGCAACATCAGCGCTATCGTCGAGATTCGGGCGGACCGAACCGTTGTGCTCGAGGCCCGCAAGGATGCGACATCTCCCCGCAATGCAAAGCGGAGCAGCGTGAAGAAGATGCTGGATGTGGCGGCAGAGAACTTCGATGAGTTGTGGGCGTTATGGGAGGAGATGCATGAACGCAGCCAGAGTAGCGACAACGGACGCTAAGATCGACGCGGCCATTGCGCGGGCCGCAAAACAGGACGACGGATCGCTGATCGAGGCCGCGTCTTACAACCGCGCGCTCGACGCGCTGGTGCTGCGCCTCCACAACGGGCGGCGCGTGCTCTTTCCTCGGGAAGACCTTCAGGGCCTGCGCGACGCCCCGGCGGCAAAGGTGGCGCGGGTTGAGGTGCTTGCGGGGGTTGGCCTGCATTGGGAAGAGTTGGATGTGGACCTCTATGGCCCGGCATTGCTGGAGGGAATCTATGGCAGCAAGCGCTGGATGAGCGAGATCGGGCGCAGAGGGGGCGAGGCAAAATCGGCAAAGAAAGCGAAGGCGGCGCGCAGAAATGGGGCCAAGGGGGGCAGACCGCAACGCGCAGTTGCTGCCTGACACAGAAGCGATAGCCTGCTGGCAATTCCATTGACCCGATGCTGTGGTCGGGGAGTCATTTTTTCGCGTTGAGGGCCATATGCGCCTTGCGGACGTCGTTGGCGGTGAAGACGCAGATAAATGGCAGGTCCTCCTCCGACGGCACCTCGGCCAGCGCGCGTTCGATGATGAGCCGCCCACCCTGCTCGCGGTCCACCAGGCAGAGCACTCCGGCAACAATCATTCCCGCCTCGCGTGCCGCCTCAATGGCGGTGACGGTGGAGCCGCCTGTGGTGCATACGTCGTCGAGGATCACCACCTGCGCGCCGGGCTGCAGGAAGCCTTCGATACGCCGTCCCGTGCCGTGCGTCTTCTCTGCCTTGCGCACCAGGAAGCCGTGAATCAGCTTGGGCGCGGGGCTATGGTCCTGCTCGTCGAGGCCGAGCTCGCCCGACAGCCGGCGAATCTCGTTGTAATCGGCCAGTGCCCACGCGCTGGCGCTGGCGACGTTGGAGACCAGCGGGTCGGCCCCCATGGTCAGCCCGCCCACCGCTGTCGCCGAAGGCATGTGCTCGCGGACCAGTTCATACAACACCAGCCCAGCGAGCCGGCCTCCCTCCGCATGGAGCGTGGTGGTGCGGCAGTCGACGTAGTAATCGGACTTCAGTCCGCTGGCCAACGTGAAGTCGCCCAGCTTGAACGAGTGCCTGGCAATCAGGTTGAGCAGAGCGCTGCGGGAGTGGGTGGTCATGGCTGAGCCATTGTAGCGGAGGAGATGCGCAGTACTACAGTTGTACTTTCTTCAGATACTGGAAGAACGACAAATGCCCGGGCCTGAAGGCCCTGCAAATTCGCACTCTTTCCGGGGGCTGAAGCCCCCGGCTCCCTCCGGAATCCTCAATCTACAACTGTAGTACCAGGCCACCTTGAATTTTTCGTAGGGGCGCTGCGATCACTGCATCATGCGCTCCAGATGCCGGTATCCGCCGGTTGCGATCATCACCGTAAGAAAGACGAAACCATTGTAGGCGGCATGGACCAGCGCGGACGCAGCCACCGACCCGGTCTTGACGCGCACAAAGGTCAGCACCAGCGAAATCGAGAACAGCACCAACAGCGCGAACCACAGATGCGCCACCTGCTGCGTGTGCATCAACGCGAAGAAGATGCTGGACAGCACCGCGGAAAAGATCAGTGCCGCCGGGGTAAGCGTCGTGGTCGTCTGCCAGCGCGTGCGCGCCTCGGCGGTGCGCGGCAGACTCAGCCAGTCGTATGCGATGGCGAAGGCGGGCAGCAGAAGCCCGCGAAAGCATACCTCCTCAAAGACCGGCGCCACAACGGTCCCGAACAGAGTGATCAGCCACGCATCCAGCGGCGTTGAAAAAAATTCATCGATGGGCAGCGTCTTGGGCGGAGTAATGAAGTAGGTGACCATCTTCATCATCACCCCAAGCAGCAAGCCCAGCGTGAGCAGCCTGCCTGCCTGGTTGCGCGCAGTCGACCAACGCCACTGGAGCCCATCGAGAAAGGTGCGCTGCCAGAGCTGCGGATAGAAGAACCACGCCGCCAGCAGGGTCGCCAGATAGGTCGTCGCCAGCAGTGCGATCTGCATCTTGGGATGCAGCACCGCGGCCACGCCCCCGCGCACCACCCTCTGCTCTCCTCCTAGCGCCAGAAGCACAAGCTCAAGAAGAACCAGCAATAATCCCGTGAAGCTGACAAACACAAGCGCGTGTCCCAGGTGAGGAATGCGTCGCAGCGGCGCTTCGCGGTCCTGTCCGATGGAAGGCTCTACGCTCGCTGAGTCCTCTGGTCTCGGCGCGTCTTCAGGACCGTTCGCGGGGAAGAGACTCATGCCAAATCCCCTCTCTTGTGGGACGCGTTCTTCGATGCCGCCTTGGCCGGAGCGCTCGCGGACAGCGATCTTCCAGCCGCCTTGATTCCCGGTTCGGCCAGTCGCGCAGATGCTTTAGCTATGCGCGCCGATGGAACGCCGGTCTTCTTCACGGGCGCGACAAACTTGCCTCGCGCCGCTTTCACCCGGTCGGGCGTCGCAGCAAGTTCCAGAGGCTGCGGCCCGGCATGGTTCACGCGGCCGCTTCCGTTGGACGAGATCCGATTGGCCCAATTCGATCCTGCGTGGTCCGCCCCATAGTGCCGCGCCAGAAAGCTGCCCGTGTGCGATCCGGCGACGGTGGCAATCTGCTCCGGCGTGCCATGCGCAACGATGCGTCCGCCGCGTTCGCCGCCCTCCGGCCCCATGTCCAGCACATAGTCGGCGTTGCGCACGATGTCGAGGTTGTGCTCAATAATAATGACCGTGTTGCCCAGATCGGTCAGCCGGTGCAGCACCTCCAGCAGCTTGCGCACATCGTCGAAGTGCAGCCCCGTGGTCGGCTCGTCCAGCAGATACAGCGTGCGCCCGGTCTGGCGTTTGGATAGCTCGCGGGCCAGCTTCATGCGCTGCGCCTCGCCACCGGAGAGCGTGGTGGCGGACTGCCCCAGATGGATGTATCCCAGCCCCACATCCACCAGCGTCTGCAACTTCGCCGCGGCGGTGGGAATGTCTTTCAGAACGGGGAGCGCATCGGCGATGGGCAGGTCGAGCAGGTCGGCGATGGAGTGGCCGTTGAAGCGCACGGCGAGCGTCTCCTGGTTGTAACGTCGTCCGTTACAAACATCGCACAGCACATACACGTCGGGCAGAAAGTTCATCTCAATGCGCCGCTGCCCCTCGCCCTGGCATGCCTCGCAACGCCCTCCGTGGACGTTGAAGGAAAAGCGCCCGGGCTTGTATCCGCGCTCGCGCGATTCCGGCAGCATGGCAAATAAATCGCGGATCGCGGTGAAGACGCCGGTGTAGGTGGCGGGATTGGACCGCGGCGTCCGCCCAATCGCCGACTGGTCGATCTCGATCACCTTGTCGATCTGGTCGATGCCGACGACGCGCCCATGCGCTCCCGGCTCCTCGCGCGATCCGTAGAGTTCGCGGGCCAGCGCGCGATAGAGGATGTCCGTCACCAGCGTCGATTTGCCCGAGCCCGACACGCCCGTCACCACCGTCATCACACCCAGCGGAAAGTGCGCCGTCAACTGTTGCAGGTTGTGTGCGGTGGCATTCTCCACCGTGATCCACTTGCCGGTGAGCGGTCTGGGCTGGGCGCGCGCCACGATCTCGATCTTCCCAGCCAGATACTGCCCGGTGAGCGAGGCGGGATTCGCCATCACCTGCTGCGGCGTTCCTGAGGCGATCAGCAGGCCGCCGTTCCTGCCCGCGCCGGGGCCGAGGTCGAGCACGTAGTCAGCCCTGCGAATGGTGTCCTCATCATGCTCCACCACCAGCACCGTGTTGCCCAGGTCGCGCAGGTTGGCGAGCGCCTGCAGCAGCCGCCGATTGTCTCGCTGATGCAGCCCGATCGAAGGCTCGTCGAGCACATACAGCACTCCGCGCAGGCGCGAGCCGATCTGCGTGGCCAGTCGGATGCGCTGTCCCTCGCCGCCGGAGAGCGTCGCTGCCGAGCGGTCCAGAGAAAGATAGCCCAGCCCCACCGCGTTCAAAAACTCCAGCCGCTCGATGATCTCGCGCTGCAGCCGGTCCGCCACGATGCGGTCGCGCCCAGTGAGGTGCATGGCCCGCGCGCCCTCCAGCGCACGCTCCATGGAGAGCGCGGTGAACTCCGCAATCGAGCGGTCCTCGCCGCCGATCTGCACGGTCACCGCCAGCGACTCCGGCCTCAACCGCCGTCCCTGGCAGCGCGGGCACTCGGTCGCCGACATGTACTGCATCATGTACTCGCGGTAGCCCTCCGACCTGGTGTCGTCCAGGTTGGCGCGCAGATAGGCAAAGATGCCATGAAAGCCCGTCCGGCCCAACTCGTTCTTCGGCGGCCCATAGAGCAACAGGTCCTGCTGCGGCTTACTCAGCTCGGCGAAGGGCAGCTCCAGGTCAATCTTGTACCGCTCCGCAGCCAGCTTGATCAGCCGCTGCAGATACGCCGATCCCGAACCCGGCCCCATCGCTCCATCCAGCAGCGGCTTCGACCAGTCGGTAATTGTCTTCGCCGGATCGAAGTCGTAGGTGCTGCCCAGCCCGTTGCACTGCGGGCAGGCCCCGTAGGCCGAGTTGAAGGAGAAACTGCGCGGCTCCAGCCGGGGCACGTCGATGCCGCACTCCGGACAGGCCATCGACGACGAATACAGCGTCTCGTCCTGCGCGCGGTTCGCCCCCTGTATGCCGATCAGCACCAGTCCCTTGGCCATCTGCAGCGCCTTCGCCACCGAAGTCTCCAGCCGCCGCGTGTCGAACTTGGGTGTTTGTGGCGCTTCCACCCACGTCTCAGAATCGAGACGTGGGGCACCCGGATTCGTGGCGGGCAGGGGTTTCAGAATGATGCGATCGACCACCGCTTCCACCGTGTGGTTCCTGCGCTTGTCCAGGCGCATGCCCTCGGTCAGCTCCGTCATCACGCCGTCGATGCGCGCGCGGAACCCCTGCCGGTCCAGCGCCTCCAGCTCCTCGCGGAACTCGCCCTTGCGTCCGCGCACCAGCGGCGCAAACACCGTAATCCTCTCGCCCGGCGCCTGCGCCACAATGCGCTCCACAATCTGCTCCGCCGTCTGGCGGGTGATCGGCAGCCCGCACTTGGGGCAGTGCGGCTGGCCCACCGACGCGTACAACAGACGCAGGTAGTCGTAGATCTCCGTGATCGTTCCCACGGTCGAGCGCGGGCTGCGCGAGGTTGTCTTCTGCTCGATCGAGATCGCCGGCGAAAGCCCATCGATGGCGTCTACGTCCGGCCGCTCCATCTGGTCCAGAAACTGCCGCGCGTAGGCCGAGAGCGTCTCCACATAACGCCGCTGCCCTTCGGCGTAGATGGTGTCGAAGGCAAGCGAGGACTTGCCCGACCCCGAGAGCCCAGTCACCACGGTCAGCGTATTGCGCGGAATGGAGACCGAGAGGTTGCGCAGGTTGTGCTGCCGCGCGCCGCGCACCGTGATGTGAGTGATTGCCATGCGGATCGGTTTGGCCGCCGCACTCCACAGAGCCGCGTGGGAGTGAAATGGCCAATCCTCAGGATACGGCATCGGGCCACGCCAGGTCTTGCACGCGGTGGAAGCGCGGCCAGCCCTTCCCCGCCAGAGTGTACCCGAATGGGTAATAAGCAATTCATCAAGGCTGCATTGCAACCGATTCAATCTTTGTAACAATTAATTTGGTCCGGCCGCGCCTCGAGTCCTTGGCATCTCATAAGAGGGGCAGGCGAAAGTTGAGGAATGTTTCTGTGAGTGATTCTGCGGTTCTGGTCTGTGCGGTCTTTGCGTCGTTGGCCTCTGGCGTCCTGCTGGCGTACGGCGTCTGTCAGGCGGTCTTTGCCCTCTTCCGCATGCACACCCGCCCAGCGCCCGCGCCCTCCCAGGCGCGAGTTGCAGCCTCTGCCAGCATCGTCGAGGGCTAATCTCGTCCGCTTTTCGTCCTTTACCTGTTCTCACACTGCCACATCAATGCTGTTTACGCGCTGACTTCGGCCCATTTCGGCGATAATCACTCTCGTGACCTCTGCAGCCAAGTCCGCCCCCACCATCTCCAAACTCCGCCTCATTCTCGCCGTCACCGGCGCCAGCGGATCAATCTTTGCCGCTGAGATGCTGCGCGCCCTCGATGCTGACCCGCGCGTCGCCAAAGTTGATTTCATCCCCAGCGAGGCTTCGCTGCGCGTCTTCGCCGAAGAGATGCACCTCAGCGGCCGCAACGCCCTCGCAGAGAAACTCCTCGGCCCCGGTCACGCCTCGCCCTCCAAGATCACCCAGCACGCCGAGGCCAACATTGGGGCCAGCATCGCCAGCGGCAGCACTCCCTCCGACGGAATGATCGTCCTGCCCTGCACCATGGGAACGCTGGCCGGCATCAGTAACGGCATGGCCTCGAACCTGATCGAGCGCGCCGCCGACGTCTGCCTGAAGGAGCGCCGCCGCCTCATCCTATGCGTGCGCGAGACGCCCTTCAACCGCATCCATCTGCGCAACATGCAGCTCGCCTCAGACGCCGGGGCCACCATCTTCCCGGTCATGCCCACGCTCTACAACCAGCCGCAGAACACCACCGAGATGGCGCGCCAGTTCGTGGACCGCGTGCTGGCCCACATCGGACTGCCCCAGCCCAATGCCTACCAGTGGAAGCCCGATTAGAGCGCTTCTAAGAGACTCGTCCGCGAAGCCGCCATGCTATACGGGCGCGGCTTATCCATTGCGCACGGGTGCGGCTTCTTCATTCCATAAGAAAGCGGCGAATTCAGTCGGGACTGTGCGGCTTATATGCCGACGCTGCAGTCACCGTCGGGCAGCTGGTCGCCGGAGTGGGCGTAGAGATCGTACGGAGTGCGGTGGTTGAACTTGTAACGCTGGCGAATCTCGCGGCCCACGATCAGCCCCAGCGCCACCGCTCCAAGCGCGGCCGAGACCCAGCCGATGGTCTTCAGCAGGTGGGACTCCTCGGCGCAGGCTGGCTCGCCACCGGCGAGTTGCTCCTCCCGCGTGGCGCTTGTGTCCGCAATCTCACCAATCGCTCCGCAATCGTTGGACGACCTTCTGCAGCAGCCGAGTTTTGGAAGGAACCTCATGCCATCATGATAGCGCAAGCAGGATGTGGATCGTGCGTGAAATTCGTTGCACCCGTACCAATTGGGGAACTCTGCGCCAACCGCCTCCTTTACTTGACGTCAACCTGCTCGAAGCCAAGCGAATCGAGCAGCGCGGTCACGGTGGCGCGTGCGTTGCTGCGCGCGGCGTCCAGGATGCCGTCACCGAGCGCGGCCTGCTGCAGCTGGTCCTGCGCCCTGGCGAGGGTCTCGGGCCCCAGAGGCCGGTCCATCGGGACCAGCAGCCCGGTGGAGCGCACATAGATGCGCGTGTGCAGGTTGTCCAGCGTAGTGGAGAAGAGCTGCGAGGCCGGCAGCGAGACGTGGATGCCGTGCCCGCCCGCGTCGATGCTCACGTCTTCCGGCTTGAGCTGCGCCAGATCGATGCCCGCGATCGACTCGCCGTGAACCACCAGCAGGAGGCGGTCGCCGCCCGACGCGTCGGGCGCAGTGGCCAGGGAGCGGCCGTCCGCGACCACCGTGTCCAGCGAGTAGACGACGGTCTGCAGGCGGCTGAGCCGCTGGATCTTCGCCACCACCGCGGGAACCGAGGTGTCGAGGCCGGCGGCGCGCCCGGTGATGCGCGTAATGAAGCTGCCCATCTTGCCCGTGGTTTCATGGCGCGCGAAGACAGTGAACGCCGCAGCACCCAGAACCAGCGCCAGCAGGAAACCGAGGAATCTGCCGCCATAGTTTGGGCCGGTATAGTATTGCGTCGTCATCGCAGCTCCAATCCCATTCATCATAGTCCGGTTGCCCTGGCTGTGGAATGGAGTGGCCCCGGGCAGGGCTGTATCATTCTCTGCAAGTTGATGGAGGCCCCCGCATGGCAAACTTCGCTCGTCACACCCGATCCCGAAGACCCGCATTCTTGACCGTCTCCGCGATGGCCTGCGTGGCCTTCGCAACTGCTGCACACGCGCAGCAAAGCGCGGTCGGGGCCAACCGGGCGCAGGGCGCAGCCCAACCGGGCTATGTCATCCGCGCGCGCGTGCCGCTCACCATCGTTGATGTCGTCGTCACCGATGCCAAGGGCCAACCCGTGCATGGCCTCAAGCAGTCCAACTTCACCGTGCTCGAAGACGGCAAGGAGATGAAGCCGGCCAGCTTCGACGAGCATCGCACCGACCAGGCCGCGCCCGCCGCGCCTGCCGCGCCGATGCAGGCCAAGCAGAAGCTGCCGCCCAACACCTTCTCCAACGCCACCCCCACCCCGCCCGCAGCCGGCTCGCTCAATGTTCTGCTGATCGACAACCTCAACACGCCGATGGCGGTGCAGACCATCGTGAAGCGGCACATGCTGGACTTCCTGGACAAGATGCCCGCCGGCACGCGCATGGAGGTCATCAGCCTGGACACGCATCTCCGCATTCTTCAGGGATTCACCGACGACCGCGCATTACTGAAGGCCGCCGTTGCCGCCACCATGCCGCAGTTCGAGCGATGGGAAGACCCCCAGCAGGACCCCGCACAAACCGACCCATCGTCGCTCGAAGAAGAGGGCAACATGATTGCGATCCGCGCGGAGAACATAATCGGGGCGCTGAATCAGATTGCCCGCTACCTTGGCGGCATGCCCGGACGCAAGAACCTGTTCTGGGCCACCGGTTCAGTCACACTCGAGTTTCCGCCTGCGGTCCGCGACCCCGATGCGTGGAAGCCACTGACCACGGAGGAGTTTTATGACGCTTCCTCCACGATGAAGGCTGCCACCGACCTGCTGGCGCGCGCCCACGTCGCGGTCTACCCCATCGATAGCCGCGGTCTTTATAGGATCGTTCCGAAGACGCGCAAATTCGATCTGGTCAACGCAGAGCACTTCACCATGGAAGACATCGCCGAGAAGACCGGCGGCAAGGCCTTCTACAACACCAACGGTCTGGCCGAGGCTGCCTCCGAGGCACTCGACAGCGGCTCCAACTACTACACCATCACCTACACGCCGGTGAATCAGTCTCTGGACACGCGCTTCCGCACCATCACCGTCAAGGTCGACCGGCCCGGCCTCACCCTCACCTATCGCAACGGCTACTACGCGGTCGCCCCCGACGTTACGCTGAGCGGCAAGAAGGTAGAGAAGGTCAGCGCCATGCAGGAGGCCCTGATGCGCGGCGCCCTCGACGCCACACAAGTCCTCTTCAAGGTCACCGTGGCGCAATCCCCTGGCACCGAAGCCACGCTCCCCTCGGAGAACCAGCCGGACGCGAAGCAGATGAAGCCGCCCTACCGGCACTACACCATCTCGTACTCCATCGACGTGCATGGCATCGACTTCAACACTGCACCCGACGGCAGCTACCGCGGCAACTTCGAGTACGGCGTGCGGGTCTACAACGCCGTCGGCGACGAGATCGTCAACTCCGTCAGCACGACGATCAGCCCCATTCTGCCGCCCAGCGTCTACCGCTCCATGCTGCGGGGCGGCGCCAACACCAGCCAGGAGATCGACGTGCCTGCCACCGGCGATTACTTCCTGCGCATCGCCGTGCACGACCTGGCCAGCGACCGCGTGGGCGCCATCGAAGTCCCCACTGCGTCCATCGCGCCAGAGTCCGCCCCGGCGTTCGTTGTAGGAAGATGAAGATGTCAGAAGTTTTGATAGGGACGGGCTTTAGCCCGTCCGCAAGAGCAGCAGGATCAGCGGGGCTTTAGCCCCTGAGGGCTGTTTTGAAGGAGAACATTATGCGATTCCGCAAGACAACATTCACGGCAGTTAGCCTGACCGCACTGCTTGCGCTCTCGCCTGCATGTGTCCCGGCGCAGACGACGAACCAGTCCAGCGTCCCAACGATCAAGGTGTATACGCGGGAGACGCTGGTGGATGTTACGGTGACCGATGCCAATGGCCAGCCGGTGCATGGGCTGACGCGCTCGGACTTCAGCATCACGGAAGATGACAAACCGCAATCCATCCGCAGCTTTCAGGAGTTTTCCAAAGACACGCCAGTCACAGCGTCCACTCCGCGCAAGCTGCCGCCGAACACCTACTCCAACCTTCAGCACGCAACCGGCCCACTCACCGTCCTGTTGCTGGACGACGTGAATGGCGAGGACGGCGCCAAAGTCAGGGCCGAGGCGACAAAGTTCATCCATAGCATGACTCCCGGAATGCAGGTCGCTTTGCTTGCGATCGGATTCCGAATGACCGTTCTGCAAGGCCCAACCACCGATCCATCCCTGCTGCTCAAGGTGGTGAATGCTCAGGTCAAGCCGCTTCTCGTTCCACCTGAATACTGCATGGCGCAGACCGCAAAGAACTGGGCGACGCTCGAGCAGTTGGATCAGGTCGCGGCCTACCTCTCCGGCATCAAAGGCAAGAAGAACCTGCTCTGGATCAACAGTGGTGTTCCGAAGATCATCTACCCAGACCAGACCCAGGAGGGTGGTACACCTCTGTGCCTTCAGAACTTCGCGCCGCCCCTCAGCAAGACCTACGCTAAGCTGGCGGACGCGCAGGTTACGGTGTATCCGCTGGACCCGAAAGGCCTGGTCGTGCCACCAGCCACCACCACTCCGGCTCTTCTCCTGAGATGGTATCAAGATCAGTCAAAGCAACATCTTTCGATGGAGGCCGTCGCCGAGGCGACCGGCGGCGTGGCCTTCTACAACTCGAATGACCTGAGCGGGTTCATGGTCAAGGCATCCGACATTGGTTCCAACTACTACACCCTCTCCTACGCACCCCCCAGCGTCAAATACGACGGCAGATACCACGCGATCAGCATCAAGGTAGGCCGGCCCGGCGTGCATCTGGTCTATCGCAAGGGCTACAGCGCCGAAGACCCCACGCTGATTGAGCACCCGCCCGAAATTTTTCTTGGCCACGTCACCCGCGACACCCGCCCCACCGGCCCGCCAGCCGATCCTCTCGCCGCCGCCCTCTCGCCGATTGCGCCACCCGCTACCCAGCTCCAGTTCGACGTGCGCGTGGAGCCCAGCACCGAGCCGGCGAACCCCTTCGACCCGCCGGTGATGGGTCAGCTCAATCCCAAGCTCAAGCGAGTGCCGCTCACACGCTACGGCTTCCTCTTCACTCTGCCGCAGAGCCAGATCGCCTTTGCCGACGCGGGTGGCGGAACATACAGCGGCTCGGTGGAGTTCGACGTCGCCGCCTTCGACACAGACGGCAAGCTCGTGACCATCCTCAGCCAGACGCAGAAGCTGCCGCTGACCAACGAGGAGTATCGGGAGTTCATCGCGACGCCGTTCCAGTTCTTCCAACAGGTCGATCTGCCGCCCGGCCAGTTCACCCTGCGCGTCGGCGTCCTCGACGCCGTCTCCAACAAACTCGGCACGCTGGAGATTCCCTTGACGGTGGGCAAGAAGCCGCCTGCGCCGGTTGTAACGGACGGGGGAACAGAGAGCAAGTAGACCCTGCTTCGAACCGCTCCTCAGTGCAGTTGGTACGGCGCAACGGGCGGCGGAACCACGTCCGGCGCCTTCGGCAGCTTCGTCTCATCCAGCTTTGCCGCCCCAGCCAGCCCTGTGCCCGTCACATGCGCGGTCGCCAGCAGCGGTCCGTCGAAGCCCGTCACCTTGATGCCCGCAAGGTGCACGTTCTTCATGTACGCCAGTTCCATGCCCTTCTTGCAGGTCCCCGTGATGTTCACGAGCGTCAGCCCATCCAGCGGCTTCGCCGGAGTCAGCAGCCTCGCGTCCACCAGCGACGGCATATCGGTCACGCGCATGTTCGTGAAGCGGAAGTTCTTGAACAGCGGAATCCCCGCCTCGCCGATCACCGACGCCGCCTCGTCCGACTTGCCGGTATTCGTGTTCGTAATCTGCAGAAAGCCCTGCCCCATGCCGGAGACGTCGCAGT
>Ga0326727_10017857_pt1 | contig 14608 bp, 16 predicted proteins | sample MB2enrmetagenome_FD_207643 | JGI IMG/M metagenome (GOLD analysis project Ga0326727, IMG submission 207643) | Lab enriched peat soil microbial communities from McLean, Ithaca, NY, United States - MB29MY | ecosystem: Environmental > Terrestrial > Soil > Wetlands > Peat | place: USA: New York... | reverse complement strand
ATATAATATTACCCCCGAATGTTCAGTTGCATATGGATTTATACTTAAACGATGACCTTTGATTGGGGTTAATACATCACTTTTGTATTTAAACCCAGTTGCTATTATCCACAAACATTCATAGAACAAGCCAAGTATATTAAAAAAGATGTTAAATAGTTATAAAACGTGACGAAATTATGTTACAAATTTGTAAATATTTTGCTGCAATAGTTCAATGTCAGCAAATCACAGCAATTGGGATATCAGACAGAATCGTTTCATCGTGTGCTAAATAGCAGGCTTATTTCCTTGGCGCCATTAAGCCGAAAAATGCGTATTATCTGCGGAACGTAACATAATGTGGTAAATAATCCGCCGATTGTGTCGACAATTCATGAATGGAGAAAAAGAACCGAAGGTGTAATTTGCTTATTTGTAGCTTTTATTTATAAATACGCTCAATCTTCTTGGGTTTCGCCGTCGCCGAATTGACAAATGGAGAAGCCATATCCCGGTTATTTCAACCCAGATCAACACATTCGCTACAAGAATGCGTTCGTACAAACCAAACCAGGTTATATTTTGTGGCAGGAATAGTCTCCCTACTGCGAGAGTGAATGCCAAAATCCCAGTTACAATCGTATAATAGAATAACCCCCGCCAATTGGGATCGTTCCTGATGCTCGATAATAACAGCACTAGAACCACAGGGAAAAGGCCAAGGACACTATAAGCCGCCCAAACGTGGATTCTGCCTGACATTGTGGGCAATCCCCCAATTGGATCAGTCCGGAAAAGTCCAATCAACGCCAAGCCAAAACCAAAAAAAACAAGTAGGCCGATCCCGAGATCAAACAATTGTTTCCTGCGAATATTAAGGAAGAGCCCAGCAGTGAATATCTCCACCAATAAGCCAAAAACAACAAAACCGATCGTTTTGGATCCATCCCAATGAGGTCAATCCAAGAGCGCTAATTGAGTCGCGAACTAAATTGTACTTGGGTTCTGAGACAGCAGCGGCAATGTCCAATGCAACCAACACCAAAGGACCCACGATTCCACTTACAGCTAAAATACCGTAGGCATCAAGCATCCCCAAAATATGAGCTAAGACTCTTTCGATATTTTTCAACGTTCTCCAAAATTCAGGATTGAACTATATTGTCGATTCATCTAATCAATATTAAGTTTACGCTAAATATTGGTGGCGATTTTAGTTAAGATTAGGCCGACTAAAATATAATGGCTATGCATGATATAATCGGCTTCAAAGTCGAGACTCCAAATTATTTGGTCTATTAGCTGTTGGCCCACGAGTTGATCCGTAATCCGTGAATTCTACAAATTAGCTTCAAGTTGGTATTACACTGTATTACTTGGTCATTATCTAGACAATAACTTCAATTGTTCTTTGTCCAAAGAAATCCCATATCTTTGGAGTAAAAGGGAAGGTATTTCTGACCAAATTTTATGGATGTTCTTATTATCCTTTATGAAAGCAATAAAATCAGGTGTAGAAACATATTTATTATTCCTCACCCAGTCCGTTAAAGCCTCTCTCAAAATCTCTGAAATTCCTCTGCCTTCTTTCTGGGCTATGTCTTTTAGCATTGAGTAAATTTTCTCTTCTAACTTAAATGTCACTACTACTTTTGCCGTAAGTTTATGGTATTACACGGTATTACGTTTTTCAATCACCTCAAAGGTTACGAAAACGACGAATCTGCTTAGCTTTGTTTTCTTTCATATATCCACGGATTACGGTTGATATTTTGAATGTGTGGAAAATATTTTGCTATAATACATTGAAAATTGTGCGAAGGATTTACAATGAACCCCAATACCAAAACAATAGTTGTTATGGCTGATACACATGTGCGTACCGTGAAAGAACTTCCGAGAGAATTGCTTATAGCCATAACGGAAGCAGATTACATTATTCATTTGGGTGATTTTTACTCTCTTGAATTGTTCACCGACCTCAAAAAATCTGGTAAATTCTATGGTGTTATAGGAAATCATGATGACCTTACCCTTGGTTCGGAATTGCCGACAATGGAAGAGGTCGAGATAGGTGGTAAAAAACTTGGTCTTATTCATGGTTTGATCGTACCGATAGCCAGCCGCCGGCGCATGAAAAGTAATTTCTGCAAGAACGGGAGCTCCATTAATGCTATTCTTTACGGACACACACATATACCCACTATAAAAAATGAAAACGGTACATTATTTTTCAATCCGGGAAGCGTCGCAGGAAAATTTCCCGCTCCGATTAAGAGTTTTGGGCGCCTTACCATAGATGGGAATATTAATTGTGAGATTATCACTTTAGAAAACCACGGTTCGAATGGTCCTTTGATGTACCTCCCTACCGTTTTTATGCGTAACTTAATTCGTTTTGTGGAACCCTGGTTCTAATGATTGGCTTCATTTTAGGAGAGCTGTATGTTTTTCCGTGAACGGCCGATATAATGGCTTGGGTCAACTCACTGTTAAATTACCTCACTTCAGATGTTAATATACATCATCCCATAACGCTGCTGATCATTTTTACACTGGGCGCATTAAGTGAAGTGGGAGTTCCCCTATTTTTTTCTTTGGAAATATTGCTGTTTTTTATTAGTTATAACTACGGACCGCTATCCTCCCAATCACTTCTCATGGTATTAATGTTATTATTCGGCCGCGAAACAGGATCCAATTTACTTTATATTGTTACCCGCGGTCTGGGCAGCCGGTTTCTTGACTGGTTGGAAAAGCGGTCCTTACGCATGCTAAGATCTGTAGAACAATTCAAGGTCCGTCTAAACAAAAATCCTATAATCATGGTAGCGATGGTTAGGATAACACCTGGGTTTCTGCAGGTGCCATCAATAACCGCTGGCGCTGTCCGCCTGCACCCGTCGAGCTTCGTTGGAGGAGTAGCACTTTCCTCGTTGATTTATGATTCGATTCTCATTCTACTCGGGTTTAGCGCACGGTTCATTTTGCCGCACATGCATGCGCAACCAAAGACATACCTTTTCATAGGATTCTGCTGCCTGATAGTGCTAGTGTGGTTTATCCTCTTTTTATTATATCGCCATAATACCTCTAAAAACGAAAAACCGTAACAGCTTAGTATTTAAATCAGAGCCTCTATAGGCACAAAACGCGTCCGTTTTCATAAATGCCTCTATGGAGCTGACACAATTGTTGATTAATAATCTGGAGGATCAGCAGTTGATCTCCGTACTATGTATCCCTTTTAGAATAGCTCGGTGATAATGCTCACCGTTGTGTCTATTTTCATATTCAAACCCTTGGTTATCTGGCTAGGTTACGCGATCAATAAGCTCAACCCAAATAGTAAGTCTAAATATTGAGAAAAAGAAAACTATCCACCGTTGAACATCGATGTTGTGAAAGTGAGCAATAATGTCGTAGAATCATGATGGGTTCACTCGAATAGTGTAATCGAAAAAATAAACAAGCCACTCCCAACACTAATTTCGACTGTATGCGGTCTATTATGCCATTAACCACAAGATCGTAGATTTGGATTCCGACCTGGTCACCGTAACCAAGCTTTGACAAACTCACACTGTTGTACTTTACTTGAAGAAGACAGAACGGCTAGGTGCTAATTCTCACACAAAGTCAAAAGGAAAAGAAAACTTTTGGCCATTGGGGTTTGTGGTTGACTGATCTATTTTGGTTTTAATTGGCTAGTGTGTAAAGCCCCAAATAACCACCTGGCGTTTCTTAACAATTATATTAATGTGGATGAGCCATCGAGAGTCTTGCTGCTGGGGAGAATCTCATCTTTATCGGATAAGTGTTGGGGGAAATAAATAGATGTTTGCTTTGTCAATTGCCGCCTGTATAATAATTGGCTATTTAATTGGTGCCATCCCAACATCTTATCTTGTCGGCAAATACTGGGGCAAGCTGAACCTGTTAGATCAGGGAAAAAGCCATGTCAGTGGCACAGCCATTTATCGGGAACTCGGTTTGGTCCCTTTTATAGTTGTTATCGCCGTTGACGTATTAAAGGGGATCTTGGCGATTTACATTTGCCAGGTACTTAACGGGAACATATGGACGGTGATGGCCACTGCTTTGGCAGCGGCGATAGGACATTGCTGGTCGGTTTATATCAAGTATTATGGCGGACTTGGCGCCACAATTATTTTTGGCATGTTGTTTTACACGGGCATTATGTTCAGCAATACGCACATCCCTTGGGAGTTTGCGCTCGGCGGTGTCGCAGCGCTGATCACCATACTGACGGTTAAAAAGTCCACACTCGGCACTATTCTGTGGCTGGTAATAATTTCAGCTGCTCTTTTTATTGAGTTGCTCGCGTTTAGGAAAGGAACGTTAGCCATGGCTTTGCTTCCTTTGATACTATTGGGAGTTCAACTTACAAAACAAAGAGTCTCTCGCCGCCAAGGGGACGTTTATGAAAATAACCTCGCCTCGGATCTTAAAAGGGTAAATAGGATAGGACCTAAATAATCCGCGATATAAAATCGCAATTTAGCCTTTGTTTCCAAATGTTATTGATTGACTTGGACCACACAAGTGTCAAGAGTTCATCGATAAACTTGCCTTGAATGCACGTATGGCATATTTGCAAAATGCCCTTTACTCATTATTTGTCGATAGGCTATTTCATCTCGAGTATTTAAATGCGGGGTTTGGTCAGTCATTTTTGGTAGGTGATTAGTAATTAATAATTTAATAATATTATAATCTTGCTATGAACGGCAACCCAAAAACTAACACTATTGATATGACTAGGTTAAAACCTGGGCAGATACTTGCCAGAAAGTATTTTGAGTTTTTTGATAGGACATCGCTAGTATTAAGTAGTCCCAACACCGACTTTATCCATTATGCGATAATAGCCTTTCCCGTCAAAAATAGTGATGACTGGTTCACCTTTAATTCCTCAGTTGGGAGCACTATGACATTGGTTCCTCTTAGCCGCTATAGGGGGCAGACGGTGCGAATTTATTCTGTCATAGGCGGAGATAGCGAATTCGCCTGTTTTGAGGCTAACAGGTTATTGGAAACGCGTGTTCCTTATGAAGGGTTAAACGGTTGGAATTATGTGTTTAGAATCCTGCCGTCAGTAATATCTTACTGGATACGGCATGGCCCCAAACGGATTCCCTGGAACGAATTACCAAATGTAGACTCTTTGGATAGAATAAATTGCCTAGTATTAATCAGAAAGTGTTATCCAAACTTAATCCCGGCCGATTGTTGCGCATCAGCTGCTGCATACGAACAAGCTTATCGGGATAGGAAATTATTTCTCGAACAAGAAGGCATCATTTCTTAATTTCTTGATTGAATTCCCCTAATGCTGTGGCAGGCCAACAATAAATGTTTGCTGTTAGGTACTAAACAGCTGTGACTAAATACAGGTTTGCACCTACCAGTACCCTCCGATCACCTAAGCCCACTCTTGAAAGTCATTCGGACCCTGATTATCTATTTTTTAACCAAAGGGACTCTGCTGCGACTTGACATCTGATTCTCTATCTTATATTCTATCTATAATTAAATTACCTAGATTTACAAGGCATTAAATTGTTATTATGTTGGCTGCATGAATAATATAAAATCCAAACTACCAACCCTTGACCGTTTTCGTATGGTCAACAGAACTTTCCCCAAAACCCCGGAAATCATGGAACTGAAGCGCCGTGGTAAAAAAGTCTTCGGGTGGCTCTGCACCTATGTTCCCGAGGAGATTATACATGCTGCAGGAATTCTTCCCGTACGTGTCACAGGGTACTCCCAAGAAGAAGAACTAGAGGATGGCAATGCGTATCTTTACATCAATAACTGCTCTTTTTCTCGAAGTTGCCTCCAGATGGGCTTAAGGGGAGAGTATGAGCATCTCGATGGTTTGGTCGCCGGATCAACTTGCGATGGGGCTCGGCGGTTGTTTGACCTTTGGGTTCACTATATCAAGACGCCATTCTATCATATTCTTACAGTGCCTCGTAAATACACTGAGCCTGCCCATAGTCTTTATTATGAGCAGATAACCAACTTCAAAAAGCATTTGGAAGAATACCTCGATTTTGAAATAACTGATACTAAGTTAGTTCAATCTATCCAGGTCTACAATGAATCGCGGGAACTGCTAAAAAGACTTTACGAGTTGCGCAAACTCGACAGACCTCCGATTACTGGTGCCGAAACGATGGAAATACTTAATGCCAGTTTTCGTATGCCCAAGGAGATCTTTAACCAATATTTGCATCAGTTACTGATGGAAATAAACGTATCGGGAAGAGAGTATCCAAGCCGAGTGCGACTAATGGTAACTGGAAGCGTCATGAACAATCCTGAATTTATCCATTCCATTGAAGAGTTGGGCGGGCTTGTTGTGACTGATGAATTATGTACTAGTACTCGCTACTGGTCCGACCCGGTGGTGCTGGATGGCCGTTCTCCCCTGGAAGCCATATCACGGCGGTATTTAAGCAATTTCCCGTGCGCACGCATGGTGCCTTCAGATGGGCGGTTTGAACGCATTCTACAACTAGCTCGCGAATATCATGTTGATGGCGTAATCAGCCAGATTATCCGCTATTGCGTGCCCTATGCCCATGACCTTCCACTAATCACTGAAAAGCTGGAGCAAATCGGTGTCCCGACGCTTGCACTAGATGTGGAATATGGTACTTCTGGGTCAGGACAAATCCGCACCAGGGTGCAAGCTTTCGTGGAAATGGTCGAAACGAGGAAAAAATGACAACCACTGAGAATAAAAACGAAGTTGATTTGCTCATACGAAGCTTTCGATTGATGGCAAGGATGAGTCGCGCTCGACCCACTGTGCGTTCGAGTGAGACCCTGTATTATCAAATGCTTTCAGAATATTACACCCGTATCCGCAATGCCAACAAAGACGGCAAACTGCTAGCAGCTCATACTGTCTTTTTCCCCACTGAAATCCTCTATGCCATGGATATTGTACCAATGCATACTGAAATGACCACTTGGCTCACGGCCTTGTTTTTGCGAGAACAGGCGGAACTTCTCGCCAAAGGAGCTGAACTAGGGCTGGCTCCAGAAATCTGCTCCCCCCATCGTGGTGTTGCGGGTATCTTTGGTCTCGGTATTATTCCACACCCTGATGTTGTTCTGTGGTCTAACCTTATCTGTGATAACACTGCCAAATCGGGGGAACTGATGATGAAACTCAGCCACAGTCCAGGCTTTTTCCTGGATAATCCTTTCCAAAATTCCCTAGGGGAGATGAACTATCTTGTCGGTGAATTGCAGGATATGGTGTATTTCCTTGAAGAACGGAGCGGCAGAAAGATGGATTGGAACAAACTTAGTGAAATCGTTGCCCGTACCAATCTGGAGATGGAAATCTACCGAGAAATTTGCGAATTACGTAAAGCGGTGCCTTCGCCAATGTCCAATCAAAGTTATCTGGAATTGCTCTCTGCAGACTATATGTTTCCCGGACAACCGGAAGCAATTCAATATTTAACACAATTGAGAGATGAATTAAAGTTAATGGTGCAGCAAGGCAAGGGATCGGTTTCTCCCGAGCATTTTCGTCTGATGACATTGTTTATACCTCCCATGTATCTCACGAGTTACTTGGACAAGTTATTTGACGCGCGCGGCGCAGTAAGTGCAGTAGAGCCGCTCTTCACTCAATGGTCGGAGGGCAAGCTGGATCCGGCAAAGCCATTGGAAAGTGTAGCGATGAAATCCTTTCTCATCCCCGAGAGAAGAAGCATGTACGGACCACTCAGTGGGCAAGCATTGCAGGATATTAGTAACGCGGCCAAGCAATATAAAGTTGACGGGGCGATTTACTGGGCATTCATAGGCTGCCGCCATACTTGTGCCACTATAAAGGTGATTAAAGAAACCTTGAATGAAATTGATGTTCCTATGTTGACAGTTGACTGTGACATTGTCGACCCCACAATAAACTCCGAGGAAGAAATTGGAGATAAATTAGCTCAGTTTTTTGAGATGCTAGAAGATAGGTAAGTCATGAATACATTGGGAATAGACATTGGAAGTCTTAACATTAAAGCAGTTGTGCTGGGAGACGGAGGTATTCTTGGCACTAGCATTGTGTCTCCTGGTGATGACATCGCAGTCCGAACCAAAATGGCAATAGAAACTGCGCTCGGACAGGCTGGGTTAAACGTTGACAATCTTCCGGTTGTGGCAACTGGCATTGGGGCAAAACTAATTTCCTTCATTCCACAGCAGAAGTCTCTTACCACCTGCCTGGCCCGCGGCGTGCATTACATGTTACCGTCTGTCGCTACCGTGATTGACATGGGAGCTGAGAGTACCACGGTGATCAAATTGAACGAGCGAGGCCGATTGGTTGACTGGGTTAACCATGATAAATGTGCCTCAGGTACAGGAATTTTTTTACAACAGATGGCCAAGCTAATGGGTATCTCATTGGGAGAAATGTCGCAACTCTCTTTCCAAGCTCACGGTCATGCTGACATAACTGGCACTTGTGCCGTTTTTGCTGAATCTGAAGTGATTTCTCATGTTCACAGGGACCCGCCCACTCTGAAAGAAGACATAATAGCTGGTATCTATTTCTCGGTTGCAGTTCGTGCCGTATCCCTATGTAAACGCATCGGTATTACCAAAGATGTTACTGTTACCGGAGGCGTTGCCTTGAATGAGGGAATGGTCGCCATATTAGAGCATGAACTCGATATTAAGTTGATTAAAATGGATTCACCTCAGATCGTCGCGGCTCTGGGAGGGGCGATTATTGCTAGAGAGATCGTGGGGAAAGGTATTAAATAATCATGATTGTTGCAGGTATAGATATAGGCTCTCGATCCGCCAAAGCGGTCGTTATGAAAGATGACGCCATCATTTCCACAGTCATTTGTGACACAGGACCAGAGAGTGTCAAGACCGCTAACCGTGCGATCAATTCTGTTCTGGAGGGTACGGGGCTATCAATCAATGCCCTTGATTATATTGTCGCGACAGGTTATGGACGAATCCTGGTGCCCTTCGCTCAGGGGAATGTCTCCGAAATCAGTTGCCATGCCCGCGGCATTAATTGGTATTTCCCGTCGGTGCGGACAATTCTGGATATGGGCGGTCAGGATTGCAAGGCAATACGCTGCGATGCCCAGGGCCACGTAACCAACTTTGTGATGAACGATAAGTGCGCCGGTGGCACCGGACGTTTCTTGGAAATGATTTCGGAGGTGCTGGGCATAAAACTCAGCGACGTTGGGGACTTGGCATTAACGTCCAAAGAGGCTGTTCCCTTCAACACCATTTGTGCTGTTTTTGCTAAATCCGAAGCTCTCGCCAATTACCGGAAAGGTATCCCCTCTAGTGATATTCTGGCTGGTCTTAATGAAGCCATCGCTAGCCGTTGCCTCAATCTGCTTAAAAAAGTATCTATCGAGAAAGATTTCACCATAACCGGTGGCATCGCAAAGAATAAGGGCATGGTGGCCAAAATCACTAAGAACGTAGGTCTGGAACCACTATTGGCTAAGGACCCGCAGATTATCGGGGCGCTTGGCGCTGCTCTGTTTGCCAGAGAAAGGTATTTGGGCATAGAGTCCCATGGTGAGGCAAAGCTCCACTTCGGATACAGCGATGGAACAGGTGACTATTTTATTACCCTTGATTTGAGCAAGTGTAATGGTTGTGGAAAATGTATTGCTGTTTGTCCTGCGGCCGTATTTGAGTTAAATCGGGAGGATGGCTGCCAACCTAAAGCCAGTGTATCGGAGGCAGCACGAAAACGCCTGTCGATATTATGCCCCGGTTTCAATACCTGCAGCGGCTCGCAAGAAAAGAATTGTCGTAATGTCTGTGAATCTAATGCCATAAGTCTCAGCTGGTGAAGTGTCGGAGTGAAAACTAAATGGTCAAAATGACACAGCAAAAAATAGTATATGAGCAGATGTCCGTGGGCTATGAGTTCGTACCCAGCAATTTTCGCCTGGATGCCGAAAAGATGAAGGCCTTTCTTAATGCCGTTGACGATAATAATCGCATATATGAGGACAATAAAATCGTCCCACCAATGGCGATTGCCGCGCTGGCTATGGCAGAAATGGCGTTAAGTTTGTCTTTGCCACTCGGCGCCATCCATGTCACTCAAAATCTAGAGTTTTTACAAGTGGCTAGAATTGGAGATCAGTTCACTAGTCATGCTAGTGTCAGTCGCAAACTAGAACGGGACAAGTTTCATATGTTGACAATTAGTATCAATGTCCAGAATCAACATCATGTAAACATATTATCTGGGGAGACTAGCTTCATTCTGCCTCTCGCAGCAACGGAGGAAAAGCAATGAGCTTGAAACTTGAGGAATTAACGGTTGATACAAAATTGCAGGAGTTAAAACGGCAAGTTACACAGGAGCACATCAATCTATATGCAACTGTCAGTGGAGATTTTAACCCGATCCACATTGATCAGGAATTTGCCAGAAAAACACCGCTGCGAGGCACAGTTGCTCACGGTATGCTTGTTTTAGGCTATATTTCCGAATTCATGACCAATAACTTTGGTCAAAACTGGTTGAGGGGCGGCAGTCTAAATGCCAGATTCAAAGTTCCTGCTCGCCCGGGAGATTTAATTACCATAAGCGGTAAGATAAACGCAGTGCAAAAAGAAAATGAGTTCATCTCAATACTATGCGATGTCTTCTGCCAGAACCAGCAGAATGAATCAGTAATAATTTGCGAGACAAAAGTGAAGGTGAACGCTGATGAAGATTGCCGTTGATGCCATGGGTGGAGATTTTGCTCCTGCAGAAATTATTAAAGGGGCAATTATTGGAGCCAGGGAGTATGATGTTGGTGTTATACTGGTTGGACCGCAGGAACTTATTCAGGCCGAATTAATAAAGTACGATACTTTGGGACTAGATATTGAAATAGAGCACACCGATGAATACCTGGTCGAAGGCGAGCATCCTGCCTATGCAATGCGCAAAAAGAGAAAGACTTCCATCATGGTTGCTACTAAGCTTGTCAAAGAAGGGAGAGCGGCAGCGGTGGTGGGTATCGGGCCCACGGGCGGCGTGTTCGCTGCAGCTTTGCAAGTGCTAGGCACACTTGAAGGTATATCACGGCCAGTGATCGGTGGGCAGTTCCTTGGATTTGCTGCTGAAACCATCATGATTGACTTGGGTGGTAATGTGGATTCCCGCCCAGACCAGCTTCTGGATTTTGGAATTCTTGGCATGGTCTACGCGCGTAAATGGATGAATATACCAAACCCAACAATTGCTTTGATTAGTAATGGTATAGAAGAAGGCAAAGGCAATGAAATGGTGCGGCAATCTTACGACCTCTTTAAGAAGTCCGGTTTGAATTTCGTAGGTTATGTGGAAGGTAATGACGTTGCTCACGGTAAAGCTAATGTTATCATTTGCGATGGGTTTGTAGGTAACGTGATTGGTAAGTTTTGTGAAGGAATAGGAGATGTTACCGCCCAATGGCTCGAGAAGACCCTGCAGAATAAACTATCTCAAAATGAAATCGTGGAGATAGTGGCCGCATTAAAACGAGCGACCATTCCGGCTGACGCCAATGGTGGGGGACCATTATGGGGTGTAAATGGTGTTGTGTGCAAGGCTCACGGTCGGAGCAAAGCGCCAGAAGTAGCCAGCACCATCGGTACAGCCAAGCGAGCCGTAGAAATAGACCTGGTCGGAACCTTTAAAACAGATTTAACTGTAGTCAGAAACACTATGAATATTATTAATTCAAATTCTTAAGTTAGAGGAGTCGAAAAAATGTCTGATCATACGTCAGTTGAAGAAACTGTGAAAAGGATCGCAGCAAAGATACTTCGCAAGCAGGATATTGTTTTTTCTCCCACTACTACTTTTAAGGACTTTGGTGCTGACTCCTTAGACATAGTGCAAATACTAGTGGCAGTGGAAGACGCTTATGATATTGAACTGGACGATCAAGAATTACAGAACGTTATTAATACAGCAGGATTTATTGCCTATGTGGAACGTAAGATAGCTGAAAAAGAGCAAAAAACCAATAAATAATAGGGAAAAAGATGTTATTGAAAGGTAAAGTAGCCTTGATAACAGGTGGATCGAGAGGCATCGGAAGAGCCATAACCCTCAAACTGGCATCAGAGGGCGTTGATGTTATTATCAATTTCTTCCGCAAACGGGACACGGCTGAAAGTACCGCAGAGACAGCCCTCAAACAAGGGGTAACTGCTCATATCATTAAAGCGAATCTCGCGGAGCCAGAAAAGATTGGCCGGATGTTTGCCGAAATTCAAGAGAAGTTCGGACACATAGACATCCTAGTCAATAACGCTGCTTCCGGTGTTGCCCGTTCTGCCATGGAATTGGATTCTGACGCTTGGGATTGGACAATGAACGTTAATGCTAGAGCTGCCTTGCTCTGCTCGCAAAGAGCTGCCAGAATGATGAAGAGTGGTGGTGTTATTGTTAATATCTCAAGCCTCGGCTCTCAACTGGTCATGCCAATTTACACGGCGGTTGGTGTTTCTAAAGCTGCCTTGGAAGCTCTTACCCGTTACTTGGCAATTGAACTGGCGCCTCAAGGGATTAGAGTCAACGCAATTTCTGCAGCGGCAGTTGAAACTGAAGCTCTTAAATTATACAGACCTGATCATGGGATAAATCAGGTTATAGTCAAAAATACCCCGGCTGGTCGCATGGTTCAACCAGAAGATGTGGCGAATGTCGTCGCTTTCCTCTGTGATGACGCCTCCTACATGATAAGAGGACAAATTATCGTCATCGACGGTGGAGTATCGCTGACTTCACTAGGTCTTAATTCGATCTCAGCCGAAGGAGCTCAAAATGACTCCAAATAGAGTGGTGATCACGGGAATCGGCGCTATTACCCCTTTGGGGCTTACCACGGATGAGTTCTGGCAAGGACTGATCACCGGAAGGTCAGCTGTTGGTCCGATAACTAAATTTGATGCCAGCAAATATCCAGTGAAAATAGCAGCCGAAGTGAAAAGATTTGAGCCTACAGATTACATGGATATTAAACGTGCTGATCGAACTGCTCTTTGCACTCAATATGCCATTGCTGCGACCAGAATGGCCTTGGCAGCTGCCGGTTTGAAACTAAATCAAGAAAGACCAGAGAGAGTGGGCGTGGTCATTGCCACAAGTGGGTCTATGAACCAAGTAAAGGATCAGGGTGAAATACTACGAAACCGTGGACCAATGCGGGTAGACCCCTTATTAATAAGTAAAGTAGCCCCCTGTATGGTGCCGGCTATTGTTGCACTGGAATTTGGTTTGAAGGGTCCCAACAGCAGTTTGAACAGCGCATGTGCCAGCGGTAATGATGCCTTAGGTGTAGCCTTGAATCTGTTGCTCCTAGGACACGCCGATGTCATGGTAGTGGGTGGTTCTGAAACTCAAGTTAATGAACTGGCTATGGCCATTACCGGGCGTGTCGGTGCCCTCAGCCGCGAACCGGATCCGAAGAAAGCCTGCCGTCCTTTTGATCTTAACCGTGATGGAATGGTCTATGGCGAAGGAGCCGCGATTTTAGTATTAGAAACCATTGAGCATGCTCAACAACGTAATGTCCCTACACTTGCCGAGTTAGCTGGCGTTGGCTGGTCATTTGACGCTTTCAACGAAACAGCCCCTGAACCTATTCAAGAAGCTATTGCCATGAAAAATGCGCTCAGTAATGCGGGTGTTTCTCCTCAGCAGATAGACTATATTAATGCCCATGGCACCGGTACCAAATTTAATGATACTACTGAGACCAAAGCAATCAAGTTGGTTTTTGGGGAGCGTGCCTATAAAGTGCCGATTAGTTCAAATAAGTCAATGATCGGACATCTAACCTGTGCAGCCGGTGCAATAGAAGCTATTGCAACTGTGATGACTATAAAGGAAGGTATTATTCCTCCAACAATTAATTATGTTACGCCGGATCCGGAATGTGACCTGGATTATGTGCCAAATGTCGCCCGCCGGCAAACAGTTAATTTCTGTCTTTCCAACTCCTTCGGCATGGGCGGGCAAAACTGCTGTGTTGTTATAAAACGATTCTCCTAAGAAAAAAGAGAGTTGAATTGAACGATTCTGAGGAAAAAGTGGCCTTAGTAACTGGTGCGTCTCGTGGTTTAGGGAGAGCCATCGCCATTAAACTTTCGACTTGTGGCATCAAAGTCGCAATCAACTATCTGACCAACGACGCAGAAGCAAATAAAGTAATTCAAAAAATCGAGAGTTCCGGTGGAAAGGCTGTGTTGTGCAAAGCAGACGTGTCCGACGCTAGCGCTGTGCGACAAATGACTCGGCAAATTGTTAAGCAATGGGGTAAGATTGACATCCTGGTAAACAACGCTGGCATTGTCCGAGATGCTCTACTTCTCCGCATGCTAGACGATGACTGGGACGCTGTGATTAATACTAATCTCCGTGGTGCCTACTTGTGCACTAAATACGCGTTACGCACAATGATGGAGCAAAATTGGGGAAGAATTGTCAACATTGCATCTCTGGCCGGTATCGTGGGCAATAGTGGACAGGCAAACTATTCGGCAGCTAAGGGCGGTTTGATTGCCTTTACCAGGGCCGTCGCGCATGAAGTGGGCC
>Ga0326727_10017855_pt1 | contig 14609 bp, 15 predicted proteins | sample MB2enrmetagenome_FD_207643 | JGI IMG/M metagenome (GOLD analysis project Ga0326727, IMG submission 207643) | Lab enriched peat soil microbial communities from McLean, Ithaca, NY, United States - MB29MY | ecosystem: Environmental > Terrestrial > Soil > Wetlands > Peat | place: USA: New York... | reverse complement strand
TCCCCAAACCCGCCGCGCTCCTCGCCCAGCAGCTCAAAGCCCGCCAGGTTCTCGTCTCCGCCCGCCACGACAACCTGCGCGTCTCGACGCACTTCTACAACAACGAACAAGACGTCGACCGCCTGGCGGCCGAGCTGAAGACGCTACTCTAATGGATGGAGGCCGGACTCGTATGACCCGCAGGACCGTTCCGTACAAACACGTCAGCCAGCACCGCCAGGAACTCCTCGATCTGGCCGCGCGGGGAATCGTTCGGCTCCCTAAGAAGCCCTTCCGCGTCGAGGAAATCCTCGCTTTTCCCGGCATTCCACTCGACAAGCTCCTGGCTTCGCTCCAGGCGGACCGTGAAGAAGCCTGACGTCTCCGGCTACGTGAAGATCACCCGCCGGCCTTCGATGCGGAAACTGCCCGCCAGCGCCAGGTTGATTGCCTCGGTGTAGATGCGGTGCTCTTCCTTCAGAATGCGCGCCGACAGGGCTTCCACCGTGTCGTCGTTCAGAACCGGGACCGCCGTCTGCACCAGGATCGCGCCCGAGTCGAGGCATTCGTCCACGAAGTGAACCGTGCAGCCGCTGACTTTGACGCCGTGTTCCAGCGCCTGGTGCTGCGCGTCCAGGCCGGGAAAGGAGGGCAGCAGCGACGGGTGGATGTTGAGGATGCGCAGTGGGAATTCGCGGATGAAGCCGGCGCTGAGCAGCCGCATGAATCCGGCCAGGCAGACCAAATCCACCGCGTTCCGTTTCAGTTCCTCGGCCAGCAGGCGGTCGTAGACCTCACGGTCCAGACCCTTCGAGGGAATGCACACGGCGTTCAGCCCGCGCTCCCGCGCCACCTCCAGCCCGCGCGCCTCCGAGCGGTTGGAGACGACCACCGCGATGGTCGCGTCAATGCGGCCGGCCGCGATGCTCTCGGCGATAGCCTCGAAATTCGAGCCCCGGCCCGAAATCAAAATGCCCAGGCGTTTCATAGGTAGTGTACCCGCGCTCCGGCGCCGCGCTTCGCCGCGACCACCCGGCCAATTCGATAATGCGTTTCCTTCAGGCCGTCCAGGATGCGGCGCGCCCGCGCTAAGTTTCGCGCCGCGACCACCAGCGCCATTCCTATGCCCAAATTGAACGTGCGCCGGTAGTCGTCCTCAGGGACGACGCCGTGCCGTTGCAGCAGCGCGAAGACCGGCGGCACCGGCCACGCCGAACGGTCGATCTCGACGGCCAGGCCGGCGGGGAGAATCCGCGGTATGTTGTCGGACATCCCGCCGCCCGTGATGTGCGCGGCGCCCTTTAGCACGCCCTCGGAAAGCAGCGTTTGGATGGGCGTGAGATAGCTGCGATGCACTTTCAGCAATTCCTCGCCCACCGTGCAGCCAAGTTCCGGCAGGAAAGTGCCGGCGCCGTAACCCGCCACCTCAAAAAGCAGTTTGCGGGCCAGCGAATAGCCGTTGGTATGCAGGCCGGTGGAGGGCAGGCCGACCAGCAGGTCGCCCGCCCGGATCTTGGCGCCAGTTAGCAGTTGGCCGCGCTCCACCGCGCCCACAATGAAGCCCGCCAGGTCGTATTCGCCCACGGCGTAAAGCCCGGGCATCTCCGCGGTTTCGCCGCCGATCAGCGCGCAGCAATTCTCGCGGCAGGCCCGCGCCAGGCCGCCGACCACCTGCCGCATCACCTCCGCGTCGAGCTTTCCGGTGGCGTAATAGTCGAGAAAGAACAGCGGCCGCGCGCCCTGCACGGCGATGTCGTTGACGCAGTGGTTCACCAGGTCCTGCCCCACGGTGTCGTGCCGGCCAGTGGCAAACGCCACCTTCAGCTTGGTGCCGACGCCGTCGCTCGAGCTGATCAGCACCGGCTTCTTCCAGCCCGCAAGCTGGTAGGCCGCGCCGAACGAGCCGATGCCGGTTAGCACTCCGCGGGTGAAGGTGCTCTGCGCCAGGCGCTTGATGTGGGATACCGCGCGGCTGGCCTCGTCGATGTTAACGCCGGCGTCCCGGTACCGGATCGTTTTTGGATTTGCCATCGCTGAACTCTACAGTATAGCTACAACCCGCGGCTCGAGCCCTGCTCGCAAATCGCGGGCTGAATCACGGCCACGCCCAGCGGCGCCATCGCCGCGACCAGCTCGTCGTACATCCGCCGGTCCTTGTACGAACCCACAATCGCCCCGCCCGAGCCGGCGAAGTTCGCGCTCGCGCCCACCCGGCGCGCGGTCTGGATCATCCGGAGGTTGCCTTCGCCGACATCGTATATCCGGGCGCGCAGATCGAAGTTGGCGTCGATGAGTCGGCCCAGCGCGTCGTAGTCCCCGGCTTGCATGGCGGCGCGGCCCCGCTCGGCGTAACTGGCCCAGGTGCGCATGGCCTCGACCACCTCGGGCTCGCCGCGCAGCCAGCGCTCCCGCACGCTGCTGTGGAACACTTCGGTCCCCTCGCTCAGCGAGGTGCGATAGGCCAGGTAGACCTGGGGAAGCTGCGCCGGGTCGAGCGGCTCGTAATTGCCGTAACCCTGGCGCTCCATCAGGGCTCTGTCGAAATCCATGTAGACCAAGCCCTCATAGACCTGTATGACGCGGTCCTGCAAGCCCGCCGGCACGCCCAGCTCCCGGGTCTCGGTCTCGAGCACAAGGTTGGCCATCGCGGGCCGCGGGATCTCCAAACCGTAATACTGGCAGAGCGCCCGCAGCGCCGCCGTGACGATCGCGCTCGATCCTCCCAGGCCCAGCCGCATCGGAATGGTGGTCTCGTATTCGATGGTGAAGTTACGGTTCGGAAGGGGGATGCCCCGTTCGCGGCAATAGTCCATCCACCGGACCAGCAGGGCCTGGATGATCCGGATTCCGCCGTAGTAGCCGCGCCAGCGGGTAGTTAGGTACAGGTCCTCCAGGTTCTCGAAGACCGGCATGTCCGCCTTCGAGGGCTTGATTTCCAGCCGCGAGCTGGGATACAGCAACACCCTGGCTCGGAAATTCCTGACCAGAAACGATATGGTCTTTCCGAAGTAACCGTCGCTCGGATTGCCGAGAAACCCGGCGCGGGCATACGCATAAGTTTCGATCACCGCTCGCTCTCCCCCACTAGCGACTAGCATTACACTTATACCATATGCGAGTCGTTTTGCAGCGAGTAACCGAGGCGCGCGTGGAGGTTGGCGGCGAGGTTGTCGGCTCCATCGGGCGAGGCTTGCTGGCGCTGGTCGGCGTGGCCAAAACGGATACCCCGGCCGATGCCGATTACCTGGCCGGCAAGGTGGCCGGTCTGCGCATTTTTCCCGACCCGGCCGGCAAGATGAATCGCAGCCTGCTCGAAGCGGGCGGAGCCTTGCTCGCGGTCTCGCAGTTCACGCTGTACGGCGATTGCCGCAAGGGGCGCAGACCCAGCTTCGACATGGCCGCCGGGCCGGATCGGGCCCGTGCGCTTTACAACCGTTTCCTGAACGCCTGCCGGGCGCTGAATGTCCCCGTCGAGAACGGTGTCTTCCAGGCCGCCATGGCCGTTCACCTGGTTAACGACGGCCCGGTTACTATCATCTGCGACTCCGTTCCCGGGCCGCCCCGGTGAGCGAACGGCAGCCATCCCGCGATCGCGGTTAAGCGGTGAAAGTCCGGTTGCAGTAAGTTGAACCTGTGGTATCGTGTAAGGAGGTGAACACATGCCAAAAGGCGTAAGATCGACCGTCAGAGATTCCAGCTTACTGCAAGCCGCGCTGTTAGGACTGGAAGCGCAAAAGCAGAAGATCGAAGAACAGATCGGCCAAGTCCAGGCCATGCTCGGCAAGCGCCGCGGGCGCCCGCCGGCCAGCGCCAAGGCTGAACCGCCCGAGAAGAAGCCCGCCGGCAGGCGCAAGCTCAGCGCGGCGGCAAGAAAGAGAATCGCGGCGGCGCAGAAGCGCCGTTGGGCGGAGTTTCGCAAGGGCAAGTCGGGCGCGGCGAAAGAGTAGCCGCACTTACTCGCTCCAACCCGTTCCCGTTACATTCCCGGCGCCGTTCCGGGCACCCACTGGAAACGTTCCACGACCTCGTCCACGGGGCCGTCGGCGACGATTCTACCCTTCTCGAAGAACACCGCGCGGCGGGCCAGCGCCCGCGCGAACGGCGCGTAGTGCGTGACGATCAGCTTGGCCTGAGGAAGGCGGCCCAGCAGCGCCGCGAGATCCCTTTGAGCGGGCGGGTCCAGGAACGTTGTCGGCTCGTCCAGCACCAGGATTTCCGGTTCCATGGCCAGGATTCCAGCCAGCGCCACTCGTTTCTTCTCTCCGGCGCTCAAGTGATACGGGGCCCTGCCGGCCAGCGCCCCCAGCCCGACGTCGCCCAGCGCGCGCATCGCCGCTTCCATCGCCACCGTCGCTTCCATGCCGCGGTTCAGCGGACCGAAGGCCACGTCCTCGATAACCGTCGGCATGAATAACTGCTCGTCGGAATCCTGAAACACCAGCCCGACTTTTTGCCGGATGGCCGGCAGATTGGCTTTCACCACCGGCAGGCCGCACACCGAGACGAAACCCTCCCCCGCCAGCAGGCCGTTCAGGTGATGCACGAAAGTGGTCTTGCCGGAGCCGTTTGGCCCGAGCACCGCCACGGTTTCGCCGGGGAAAAGCTGGAAGTCGACCCCATCCAGCGCCAGCGTGCCGTCGTCATAGCGGTAGCGCAGCCCGCGCACCTCGATCAAGGGTTCCACGGCGCCCCCAGCGACAGGCGGAGGGCCACAACCAGCGACACTCCCGCCGCCAGAAACAGCGCGTCGCGCAAGCCGGCTCGCGTGTCCGCGAGCAACCGGATGTGCCCGGAAAAGCCCCGCGCCAGCATCGCCTGGTGGATTCCTTCCGCGCGCCCGTAGGACCGCGCGAACAGCACCGCAACCGCTCCCGCCGCCGCCCGGAACTGCAGCGGAGGCCGCCTCGAGCCGCGCGACAGCGCCGCCAGCCGCATGTGTTGCGCCTGCTCCGAGATGACGAACAGATAGCGGTACAGGAACTGCACCACCAGCGTCAGCAACCGTGGCGCTCCCAGCGATTCCAGGCCGCGCAGCAGTTTGGGCAACGGCGTCGAGCCCACCAGCACCAGCACCGCCACTGCCGATAGGTAGCTCTTCACGAGCAGGCTGACCGCCCGCGCGGCGTCCCCGGCTATCCAACTAAGGGCCGCGAAGGTCGCCGAAAACGGCAGCACGATCGCTGCCCTAGCGAGCAGCCCAGCCAGCGGAAGACGGCCCAGCAGGATGCCGCCGACGGCCAGGGCCGCGTAGCCCCCAATCGCCGCCGGGGAAAGCCGCCGCGTGGTCGCAAGCGCCACCAGAAATGCGAGCAACAGGATCGCCTTCGCCCGTGCATCCCGCGCATGGAGCGGGCTGGCGCCCCGGCTCCATCTCTCGATGACGACGTGATGCACCTAGGCGCTCCTCCGCCGTGCGATGAGCCGCCCCGCGAGCACTGTAAGAACGAAAATCGCCGCCACCCCCGCCAGACCCTCCGCCGTTTTTCGGAACCAAGGCGTATCCAGCAACCCCGGAGCGTGGTGTAGAAGCTGCTCGATCCCGTCCGGCCGCGTCGAGGCCACCAGGACCCCCACCGCCGCCAGCAGAGCCGCCCCGAGCGCCACCACCGCTAGCGTCCGCGGACGCGTTCCCTGGGCGGGCCGTATGAAGCCCGCGTTAAGCCGCTGTATGCCCTCCAGAACGGCTGCCGTGATGGCGCCCTCCGCCAGCGCGTTCATAGCGAACAGCCCCAGCGTCACCACCAAAGCCGGCCGCGGCAGCGGCACGCCCGAAACCAGCAGCTCGGTCAGAGCCAGCAGCGCGCTCGCCAGCACCGATAGAACTCCGCCGGCGAAGTACGCCAGCCGCCGTCGCCCCCACAAGTGATATGGCAGGTAGCCCGCCAGCACGCCGGCAATAGCCATGTTCAGGACGTTGGCGCCTAGCGCCACCACGCCGCCATCCAGAAAGACGAAGGCTTGCAGCGACAGGATGGCCGTCATGACCAACATGGCGGAGGCCGGCCCCAGCGCGACAGCGAGCAGCGCGCCGCCCACCAGATGCGCGCTGGTTCCCGCGCCTACCGGGAAGTTGATCATCTGGGCCGCAAACACGAACGCGCCCATCACCCCCAGTAGCGGCACGCGGGTTTCTTCCAGTTCCCGGCGCGCCATCCGGGCTGCGACGACTACCGAGGGAACCGCGACCGCGTCCATGGCGAGCCAGACGGGAGTCGAGAGGAAGCCATCCGGGATGTGCATGGGACACCCTCACGGTAGCACGAGTTGCAAAAGCGTGCCACTCAGCGCGCTGCCCCGGAGCGCGGCCGGGGAGTGCGCCATAATGAGGAGGTGTCCTCCCCTGCCCCGACCCTGACTCCGGAACTCCTGGCCCGCTACGAACCGGTTATCGGCCTCGAGGTTCACGTCCAACTGGCCACCAACACCAAGATCTTCTGCGCCTGCCCCACCGGTTTCGGGGCCGCGCCGAATACCAACGTGTGCCCGGTTTGCCTGGGACTGCCCGGCGCGCTGCCGGTGCTGAACCGCACCGTGGTCGAGTTGGCCATGCGGGCGGCTCTGGCGCTCGACTGCCGCATCGGGCCGTTCTCGCGTTTCGCGCGCAAGAACTACTTCTATCCGGACCTGCCCAAGGGCTACCAGATCAGCCAGTACGATCAGCCGCTGGCCGAGCATGGCCGGGTCGACATTTCGATCGACGGCGCGGCCAAGCGCATCGGCGTGACGCGCGTGCATCTGGAGGACGACGCCGGCAAGAGCATGCACGAGGGCTTTCGCGACTCCGAGCGTTATACCTACGTCGATCTGAACCGCTCCGGAACGCCGCTCATCGAGATTGTGAGCGATCCGGACATGCGCAGTTCGGAGGAGGCCTACGCCTACCTCACCGAGCTGAAGCAGGTGTTGCAGTACGTCGAGGTCTCGACCTGCGACATGGAGAAGGGGCACCTGCGCTGCGACGCCAACGTGTCGGTGCGCCCGCGCGGGCAGGCCGAACTGGGAACCAAGGCCGAGGTGAAGAACCTGAACTCGTTCCGCTTCCTGAGGCTGGCGCTGGATTACGAAATCGCGCGGCAGATCGCGCTCATCGAAGGCGGCGGAAAGGTGTCGCAGGAGACGCGGCTCTACGACGCCGATACCGGCGAAACCGTGGGTATGCGCTCCAAGGAACACGCGCACGACTACCGCTACTTCCCGGAGCCCGATCTGCTGCCGCTCCGCATCGGCGACGCCTGGCGCGAGCGGGTGCGGGCGGAGATGCCGGAGCTGCCGGCTTCCCGGCGCGCCCGCTTTGCCGCCAGTTACGGCTTGCGCGAATACGACGCCCAGGTGCTGACCCAGACCCGCGCCATGAGCGACTATTTCGAGCGGGCCGCCCTGGCCTCCGGAGACCCGCGCGCGGCGGCCAACTGGGTGATGGGCGACCTGACGGCCGCGCTCAAGGCCGAGGACAAAGAGATTGCGGATTCCCCGGTGGCCGCTCCGCAATTGGGCGAACTCGTGGCGCTCATCGCGAAGGGCGAAATCTCGGGGAAGATGGCTAAGGAAATCTTCGCCAAGATGTTCGCGAGAGGGGAATCGGCCCGGACCATCGTGGAGCGCGAGGGCCTGCGCCAGATCAGCGACAGCGGCGCCCTGGAGTCCATCGTCGAGCAGGTGCTGGCGGCGAATCCCAAACAGGTCGAGCAGTACCGGGCCGGCAAGGCGCAAGTGCTGGGCTTCCTGGTGGGCCAGGTCATGAAAGCCAGCCGCGGCCAGGCCAATCCAGCCTCGGTCAACGAACTCCTCAAAAAGAAGCTCGCATAATCCGCCCACACCAAACTTTTTTGTTGCCTCTGCCGCGCCCGATGGGGCATAGTGGAAAAGAAGCGTAATCCCATGTAGAGCGCAGCGCAGCCGGCCGTCGAGAGAACGCCCGTGGCGCGCTCGGGAAGCCCCGTTGGGCCAGGACGTTTTCGATGGCGGATCTCCTGTACTTTACAGAAATCCTGGGTCTCAAGGTCTACGACCTCAAAGGCCGCCGCCTCGGCCGGATCGCGGACGCCGCCCTGGTTCCGATGATCGATCCGGTGTGCGTCGACCGCTACCTGGTGCAAGCGGGCTGGACCTGGCTCACGGTGCGCTGGGACCAGATCCGCTCCATTTCCATCCAGGGCGTCCATCTCCGCGACGAAGCGCTCATCCCTTACCACGAAGACGAATACATGCTGCGCATCGCGCGCGACCTCCTGGACCAGCAGATCATCGACGTGAACGGACGCAAAGTGGTGCGGGTCAACGACGTCACCTTCGAGGTCCAGAAGAAGGGCGATCGGGAGTTGCTGCGGGTGCTGGAGGTGGACGTGGGCGCTCGCAGCATCCTGCGCCGCCTCTTGCAGGGCTGGGTGCCGCGAACCTGGATCCGCCGCCTCCAGGCCCCCATCCCCCCGAACTCCATCCGCTGGGAGTTTTGCGACATCGTCGAGCCGGACCCGCAACGGCGGCTGCGGCTGAACATTTCGCACCAGAGACTGGAGACGCTGCACCCGGCCGACCTGGCGGACATCGTCGAAGATCTGAGCCCCGACGAGCGCGAGGCCATCTTCGCGGCCATCGACAACGAAGTGGCCGCCGACGCGCTCACCGAGGTCGAGCCCAAGATGCAGGCCAGCATTTTGGAGTCGCTCGAGACCGGGAAGGCGGCCGATATCGTCGAGGAGATGGAACCCCACGAAGCCGCCGACTTGCTCAACGAACTTCAGGAGGAGACCTCCCAGGAAATCCTCCAGGAGATGGACGCCGCGCCCAAGACCGAGGTCCGCGGGCTGCTGAAATACGAAGAGGACCGCGCCGGCGGCATGATGAACACCGAGTTCGTTGCGCTGCACGGCGACGCCACCGTGGCCGCCGCGATGCAATCGATCCGAGGCAGCGAAGACCTGATCGAGAGCCTGAATACCATATTCCTAATCGACGGCGCCGGCCGGCTGATCGGAGCCGTGCCCATCGGGCGGCTGTTCGTGGCGGACTCGGGCCGGCCGCTCAAAGAGCTGGCCACGGGCACCCTCATCAAGGTGCCGTTGAACGAGAAGCAGGACCGCGTCACCGAACTTTTCGATAAGTACAACATCTTGACCCTCCCGGTGGTCGACAAGACCGGCAAACTCGAAGGCGTGATCACTGCCGACGACGTGATTTCGGTATTGAGGCGGAGATGAGCGGCGATGAGGATTCTGAAACGTTTTCGATACCAGATCGCCCTGTTCCTGTCGGTGCTGGGACCCGGCTTCGTGACCGCCATGGTCGACAACGACTCCGGCGGGATCCTCACCTACTCCCAGGCTGGGGCTAAGTTCGGTTACCTGCCGCTGTGGACGCTGCTGCCCATCACCCTCCTGCTGATCGTTACCGAGGAGATGAACTCGCGCATGGGGGCGGTGACCGGCAAAGGCCTCTCCGACCTGATCCGCGAAGAGTTCGGACTGCGCACCACCTTCGTCCTCATGGCGCTGCTGGTCGTCACCAACCTGACCAACGTGATGGCGGAGTTCGCCGGCATCGCCACCGCGACCGAAGTGTTCTCCATCAGCCGCTATGCTTCGGTACCCGTCTGCGCGGTCCTGGTCTGGGTCCTGGTGGTCAAGGGCACCTACAATAGCGTCGAGAAGATCTTCCTCGCGGCCAGCTTCCTCTATGTCAGCTACATCGTTTCGGCGGTCATGCTGCACCCGGATTGGAAGCGGGCGATCCTCTACAGCGTCAAGCCGGTGATGATGCTCGACAAGGACTACATCGTGATGCTGATTGCCATGGTGGGCACCTCGATCTCCCCCTGGATGCAGTTCTACCTGCAGGCCGCGGTGGTCGAGAAAGGCGTGACCGCGAAGGAGCTCAACGCCTCGCGCCTGGAGGTGATTGTGGGCTGCATCGGCACTTCCGCGATCGCCTTCTTCATCATCGTGGCCTGCGCGCGGGCCATCTGGGCCGTCGCTCCCCGCGACATCGAGGACGCCGGCGTCGCCGCCCTGGCCCTGAAGCCGTTCGGGATTTACGCTTCCGTGCTCTTCGCCGCGGGATTGTTCAACGCGTCGCTCTTCGCGGCCTCGATCCTGCCCCTCTCTACCGCCTACACGGTCTGCGAGGGGCTGGGCTTCGAGGCCGGCGTCAACCGGCGTCTCCGCGAGGCGCCGATCTTCTACTGGCTCTACACGCTGCTTATCGCCGGGGGCGCCTCGGTGGTGTTGATTCCGAGGTTCCCGCTCATCAAGATGATCCTGCTCTCTCAGGTGCTCAACGGCGTGCTGCTCCCGGTCGTGCTGGTCTTCATGGTCCTGCTGATCAACAAGAAGGAGCTGATGGGCGAGTGGACCAACAGCCGCTTCTACAACTGGGTCACCTGGGCCTCCGTAGCCATCCTGATCGGCCTGACGCTGGCCCTGGTGGGCATCACCGTGCGCAGCATGGCCGGATAGCGGCCCCTCCGGCCCGCATGCTAAGATGGACGGAGTATGGCGATTCCTAATGTCCGGCGATTCCGGCCCTTCTGCCCGGTCTGCAACGAGAACTTCACGCTAATGTCCGTAATCCCCAAAGACGCGGACCTGGACGCATACCTGTCGGACGCGGTCGCCCGGCACGACCACAAGGCCTACCAGGAAGCCAAGCAACTGCACTTCAAGATCCGCGTCGGCCAGCAGAAGCAGCGCCGGGCCAAGTAAGGTTCCGCACCAGCCGGATTCCATCCGGCCCGCGGGCTATTTCGTGAACAGCTCGCGCCAGGATTCGTCCAGTCCCGTCCAGTGCTCGGCGACGTTGGCGCTGGACTGCGTCTCCGGCACCCACAGCGAGCCGTGGCCCTGGTCGCAGAGCAGTTCGGTCGATACCGGATCGAACAGCGGGCTGCTCCAAGAGCCGCTCGTAAAGGGGATGCTCAGGCGATGCAGGCACACCGGGCAACGGCGGCGCTGGTCGTGGAAACACCAGTAAAGCGCGGCGCCGCAGCCCAGATAGAAGGCCCAATCGAGCGCCAGCGCCGCCCAGAGCTCGGTGCTGGGGCGGATGCCGGGCGTGAGCATTCCCCTGGTCGTCAACTCCAGCCGGAGGACCGCCAGCGCGGCCAGCAGGAGCAGCGTCTTCGTCGACTCGAACGCCCAATAGCGCCAGCCGGTACGCAGGGCGCCGCGACTGCCGGCGAAGATCAGCCACGCGCCGGTGAGCACAGCCATCGCCAACCCGCCGGCGAAGATAGCGAGCCGCCCCAGCCGCCGGTTTTCTAGAGGCAGCAGACTGACGCCCGCCCCGAATAGAGGCAGCTTTCCCCGGCGGCAGATGTCGATCCATGCCGCGCGCACCTGCTCGAGTTTGACGCCCGGCTGGAGGCGCACAATGGCGCCGGCGACGGGGGACGGGCCAAGGCGGGCTGGTGGCGCATCCAGCGAGAACGGCGTCCAATAGCGCACCTGGCTGGAGAGCGCCCAGAACTCCGCCGGGAGCACTCCTACGATGCGCAGCACGCGGCCGTTGAGCGTCACTCTACGGCCGATCGCGCCGCGGTCTCCATCGTACCGCTGCTGCCAGAACGAGTAACTCAGCACGGCCGGCAACTCCGCCTCGAATTCGTCGCCCGGTCCGAGCGTGCGGCCCAGGAGCGGGCGCACACCCAGCAGCGAGAAGAAATCCGAAGTAACTTCGGCGTGGTTCTCGCGGCGGACATAGGCGGCCAGTTGGCTCTTCGCCGCCCCCTTGTCCCGCCAGGCGCGGAGGTAGCCGACCGGTGCGTCGTAGCCCCGCCCCACCCGGTCCGTCAGCGAGAGCGCGTAGAGTTGCTCGGGATTCTGGTAGGGCAGGGGGACCCGCAGCCCCCGGATGCCCGCGAAGCCCCGGCTGGCTGCCGTCAGTATCACCAGAAAGGCGCCGGCCACCCCCAGCACGAATGCCGGGCCGCGCAGGAAGTGCCGCATTTGATCCCGCTGGAATCGCTGCCTCAGGGCGTCGGCCCAAGCGCTCCGGCAATGCTTCAGGAGTTGCGCCTGGGCCTCCGGGCCCAGTTCGCCCCGCTCCGCCTGCCAGGCCCACCAGTGCCGCAGACCGTCTTCCCATTTCCGGCGCCAGGCGGGTCTGCTCGCGCCAGGCGCCACCCAGCTCGCGATCCGCAAAAGCCAGCGGCAACCAGCGGGCGGTTCCACTGCCCAATCGTCCGGCATCTCGGCCTCCTGGCCTACTTCATTTAGATGCCGGCGCCGGCCCCGGAGTTCCGAAGAGAACGCTAGCTGCTCGGAGCAGAGGTCCCGTCGGCTGCGACCAGCGCCGTCCGGCCAGGGCCGAGGGGCGGCGAAGAACATGACGCAGCCGGGCTGCCCAAGGTTCCGCTCCAACGAAAGGCGGCCGCGGCTGAGCGCTGTGGGATACGCTTTGCGCGGTAATGATTTCCATTGACACATAACTGGTGTCATATTAAACTATATTCATCAGAGGGACCCACTATGACACGAACCCATGCGGTTACCGTTCCCGTTGTAGCAGCTTGTCTCCTTGCTGCAAGTTGCGCGATTTACAAGCCAAAGGCGTACGTTCCGTCAAGCACATTCAGGAAGCAATACTTGGACGACGTAACGTCTCCGACGCTCCTGAGTGCCTACAATGCCATGAAGCAAGGCACCACGGCCGCTGATCAGGACAATAACCAGAAAAAGGTAGCGCGCCGCAACCAAATCCTGTGGGAGCTGATTGCGTTGATAGATGATAGGTATTCGGATTTTGAGTCGAAGTACTACGGCTCCGATGCCTCAGTGGGTTTTGCCGGGGATGCTGTGAGCCTAGGCCTGACGGGTGTCAGTTCCGTCACGGGGACAGCGCACCTTAAGAGTGTGCTATCGGCGATCGCCACCGGCACGACCGGGCTGAAGACAAGCTACCAGAAGAATTTCTTCGATCAGCAGACCCGTTCTGCGGTTGTTCAAAAGATGCGCGCTGGGCGAGCTACGCAATTAGCCCTGATCCAGGATCAGTTCCATATGAAAGCTCCGGTCGTATGCCCGGAAACGGGGTGCCCGACAATCGCGGGAGCGACCGTGACGCCATATAGTTTGGAGGCTGGACTAAGCGACGTTGAGGCCTATTTCGAAGAGGGGACGGTTATCGGCGCCCTGCAGGCCATTGCGACGACGGCTGGAACGGATCAGGCAAAGGCTAAGGATAACCAGAAAACCAACAGCGCCACTCAACAGTTTTTCTAGGGCAGGGCGCATCTCGAAGCGGAGTTTCGTTGGCGCTGTCGCCTTCCCGAGAGTACGGTTGGCGGTCTGGGCAGCGCCTAGGAGTTTCCTCTTCCGGTGGTAGGCTCTCCGGAGGTCGTCGGAGCGATGCCTTCGTAACGAGCGGGCCTTCACCACTAATCCTGTCTTTGAAGTCCGCGAACAAGATCGCGCGATGGAGTCCGGAATCTTGTCGGCGGTCTCGCTCCGCAAGAACGGCCGGGGCGACCGCTTGGCGATCTTCTGGTAGGTCTTGATGGCGGTCTCCAATTCACACACGATGCGATTTGGATGCCGGCGCCGGCCCTGGAGTTCCGGGGAGAACGCGGGCGGTTGGCTACGTCTGCGCGAAGTACAGCGCCACGGCCCGCTCCAAATCCTCTTTGTTGGCCCGGATCGGGCGGCCTTCGTAACTCGCGATCGAGACCAGGATGTTACAAATGTCCGCCGGGTAGCAGGCGCGCAGCTCCATGCTGCCTTCCCGGTAGCAAAGTTGCCGCAGGTACTCCGCGGTATCCGGCTCGTAGGGCATGTTCCGCGCGCTCGCCACCCGCTTGAAGATGTCGTCGAACAACTGCGGCTCCACGGCCTCCACGTAGACCTTGTTCTGCAAGCGCCGCAGAAACGCCTCGTCGGCCAGTTCCCTCGGGTCCAAATTGGTCGCGAAGACGACCATGGTCTCGAAGGGGATCTGGAACTTCACCCCGTAACGCAACGAGAGGTAGTCGACGCGGCGGTCCAGCGGCACGATCCAGCGGTTCAGCAGCTCGCGCGGCGACATGAGCTGGCGGCCGAAATCGTCCACCACCAGCACGCCGTTGTTGGCTTTCATCTGGGTCGGCGCGGCATAGATGCCGGTGGCCTCGTCCAGCCGCAATTCCAGCATGCTGGGCGTCAGCTCGCCCCCCACCGCCACGCACGGCCGCCGGCACAGCACCCAGCGCGGGTCGATGTCCTGGTTCGTCGATTGAATGGCCTCGTGGGCCACCGGATCGTAGAGCTGGATGATCTGCCGGTCCACCTCCACGGCGTAGGGAACCAGAATCGCGTCCTGGTAGACGCGCAGCATCCGTTCCGCCAGGCTGGTCTTCCCGCTGCCCGTCGGGCCGTAGAGGAAGATCGAGCTTTGCGAGATGATCGCCGGGCCGAGTTGATCCAGCAGCCGGTCCGGCAGCACCAGGTCCGAGAAGGCCTGACGCAGGCTCCGCCGGTCGATCCGCACTTTCGCCCCCTGGATCTTGGTCGCCTTGTGGTACTGCCGGAGCGAAACCGGCGCCGCGCCCGCGTAATGGCAGATCTGAAACCGCTCCATGGCGAGCGCGCGGCCTTTTTCGGTCAGAACGAAGTTGTAATCGTTCCCGCTCATTCCCTTCACTTCGATCAGCAACTGCGATCGCA
>Ga0326727_10017854_pt1 | contig 14609 bp, 9 predicted proteins | sample MB2enrmetagenome_FD_207643 | JGI IMG/M metagenome (GOLD analysis project Ga0326727, IMG submission 207643) | Lab enriched peat soil microbial communities from McLean, Ithaca, NY, United States - MB29MY | ecosystem: Environmental > Terrestrial > Soil > Wetlands > Peat | place: USA: New York... | reverse complement strand
TCCTTTGGGGCCACGTTTGCCCTCTCTCCCCGCGTGCGGGGAGAGAGCCGGAGAGAGGGGACCCTTTTTCGTCACCTGAAGAATTTTGTCTCACACCCTCAGGTAAAACACCAGCTAAAATACCATTTGCCTTTGAGCGGGGTTCTGATACCTTCCTCTCCCTTCTTGGACGATCGAGTGTCCGGGGAGACAAACGGCCTTGAATCCGCCCCGCGGTGGGGTGGGCGGCCATAATAACACTAAATTGCAATCCCGTCTTCCGCGGGATGGTCTGGTTCGCCTTGCGGGCCGGACTTCTAACAAAAGGAAAAGAGTGATCAGTATTGGCATTAAGGAATTATTGGACGCGGGCGTCCATTTCGGACACCAAACGCGGCGCTGGAACCCCAAGATGAAACCCTTCATCTTCGACGCCCGCAATGGGATTCACATCATCGACCTGAGCAAATCGCTGGCCCAGTTGGAGGCGGCCTGCGACTTTCTTCACGGCGTTGTCGCCAAGGGCGGAAGCGTCCTGTTCGTCGGCACGAAGAAACAGGCGCAGGAGGCGGTCAAGGAATCGGCCAAGACATGCGGCCAAATGTACGTCACCGAACGCTGGCTGGGCGGCACGCTGACCAATTTCAACACCATCAAACGCTCCATCGCCCGCCTCAAACAAATCGAAAAGTGGGAAACCGACGGCAGCATCAACAATTACGTCAAACAGGAACAGTCGATGTACCGGCGCGAAGCCGCGCGCCTGTTCAAGAATCTCGACGGCATTCGGATGATGGATAAATATCCCGCCGCCCTGTTCATCGTCGATATCAAGCGGGAGCACAACGCGGTGGCCGAGGGGCGCCGCCTGAAAATCCCCATTGTGGCCATTGTTGATACCAACTGCGATCCGGAGTTGGCCGATTATCCGATTGCCGGCAACGACGACGCCATCCGGTCGGTTCGTTTGGTGCTCCAAACCGTCGTGCAGACCATTATCCAAGCCCGCGGCGAGTACGAAGCCAAGTATGGACGGCGCCGAGCCGAGCAAAGCGCGGAAACCGCGTCCACGCCCGCCGTCGAGACGCCGGCCCCGGTGGCGACGCCCCCCGCGGGCGAAGCGTCGGCCCCCACGCCCGTTCCCGTGACAACTTAAACCTTCATAGAATTGAGAGTGACAGATGGCTGAATTTACCGCCGCCGACGTAGGCAAGCTGCGCGAAACCACTGGCGCAGGCTTGATGGATTGCAAAAAGGCCCTGACGGAGTCCAAGGGCAACTTGGACGCCGCCGTCGATATATTGCGCAAGAGAGGCAGCGCCTCCGCCGCCAAGAAGGCCTCGCGCGTAACCCGGGAAGGCGTCATTGCCCAGTATATCCAAAGCGGGGCGCGCCTGGGCGTGCTGGCCGAGATCAATTGCGAAACCGATTTCGTGGCCCGCAATGAGACCTTTCGCGCCTTTTGCGAGGAAGTCACCCGCAAGCTCGCCGCCAACGCGACCCTGGCGTCGCTGGAGCCGGAGCGCGTCGCCGCCGTTGCCCGGATTGGCGAAAACATCCAGGTTCCGCGCTTCGCCCGTTACGAGGTGGGCGGCAACGGCATCGTGGCGGCCTACGTCCATACGGGGGCCAAAGTGGGGGTGCTGGTCGAGGTGGGCGCGGGCAAAGAGGCGACGGTGGCCAGCGAGGAGTTCAAACAATTGGTGCGCGACATCACCCTGCAAATCGCCGCCGGCAATCCGACGGTCATCTCCCGCGAGCAAGTTGCGGCTGCCACGGTGGAGAAGGAGAAGGAAATCGCCGCCGAACAGGTCAAGAATAAGCCGCCCCAGGCCATTGCCAGGATCGTGGAAGGGAAGCTGGAAAAGTACTTCCAGACCGTATGCTTGGTGGACCAGGGATTCGTCAAGCGCAACTCGGAGGTGTCGGTCAAGGAACACATCGGCGCGATCGCCAAACAACTGGACGACGAGATCGTCATCCGCCGTTTTGTCCGATTCCAGGTGGGCGAGAGCACCGCGGCCTGAGCGGACAACGCCCGAGTGCGATTCCAGTTGAATCCTTGACACTAATGGTTTAGTGTTAGAGTTAATAATGACTCAAGCAGGTGCTTTGCCGGGTGTGCGCAAAGGCGGAGAGTTCCGGGGTCAGACGATGGTGCGGGGAGCCAAGGAATGGAGCGACCAGTGTCTGGCTGCGGAAAGCCGCGCCCATGTCATTTTCAGGCAGCCAACGGAGACGCGCAGCCAGTTCCACCCATCCCCTCGCAATGTGCCAACATGACTTTCATAACGCGCTTGACCAAATTGGGATAACGACATTCTGGCAGCGCCAGCAGGGGCGCCCTGTTGGATGGCGGCGCGAGAGGCGCCCGCCACCGCTCTGCGGACCAACCCAATGAACCTGGATTCGCCCGATCGCCGTGTCGTGATAACCGGAATGGGTGTCATTGCCCCAAGCGGCAAGGACCTCCGCGCCTTCTGGAGCAACGTGCGCGGCGGGATCAGCGCGGCGGCGCCGGTCAGCCGCTTCGACGCCAGCCGCCTGCCGGTCAAGATCGCGGCGGAAGTGAAGGATTTCGACGTAAGCCAGTTTATCAAAAGCCGCAAGCCTGGACGGTTTGACCTTACCATTCAATACGGAGTGGCGGCGGCAACACTGGCGGTGCAGGACGCGGGCATTGATTTCAACCGCCTGGATCCGGATCGCGTTGGGGTGGTCGAGGGAACGACGATCAGCGGGGCCGAAAGCATCATCAAAGCCCGCGACAGTTTCACCGCCAATGACGGCAATTTTCGGGCATTGCATCCCTACAATGTGGTCGCCGGTTATTGCGGGGAAGGCAGCAGCACCATCAGCCTGCACCTGGGCATTCACGGGCACGCCGTCACCTATTGCTCGGGCTGCGCCTCGGGCAACGACGCCATCGGGTACGCCGCGCGGATGATCCAGTGCGACGAGGTCGATGTGGCGGTGGCGGGCGGTTCGGAGGAAACGATGGAAATGCTGCACGTCGGCTTTTGCCGCGTCCGCGCGATGACCGAGCAGGCGGGCGATCCGGCGCGGGCGATGCGCCCGTTTGACCGCCGGCGGGACGGCTTTGTGCTGGGAGAAGGCGCGGCATTTTTCGTCCTGGAGGAACTTTCCCACGCCTTGGGCCGCGGCGCCCGCATCTACGCCGAAGTCGCCGGCCACGGGCGCAGTTGCGAGGCCTATCACGCGACCGACCCGCACCCTGAGGGCGTCGGCTACAGGCGGGCCATGGAGAAGGCCCTGCGCAACGCCCGGATGGATCCGTGCCAAGTGGACTACATTAACGCGCACGGCTCGGCCACGCCGCTGAACGATCCGATTGAAACGCGCGCCATCAAAAATGTCTTTCGGGATCACGCCCGCCGCCTGGCCGTCAGCGCGACCAAGCCGGTGACCGGCCATTTGATGGGCGCCTCTGGCGCGATCGAAACCATGATCTGCGCCCTGGCCATCCATCATGAGGAAATCCCGCCGACGATCAATTTGGAGGAGCCGGACCCGGTCTGCGATCTGGACTACGTCCCCGGCCAGGCGCGCTCCTATCCGGTGCGAGTGGGGATGAACCTCAACGCCGGCTTTGGAGGCCGGTATGCCTGCATTGTGTTGAAGAAGTTCTGAGGCGCCATGCATACACTGGATGTCATCCGCATCACGGCGCTCACGGCGACATTTTTCAACGTTGTGTTGACCATTTTGGTGCTGTCGCGGGATTATCGTTCGACGCTGCACCGGGTATATCTGGGCTGGGGGGTGTCGGTGACGCTGTGGAACCTGGGGGTGTTTTTTCTCAGCCAGCACATTGACCCGAACCGGGCGTTTGCGTGGGCCAAAGTGTTGCAGTTGGGCGTCATCTTCATGCCGGTGACGTTGTTCCATTTGTGCTTGCTCATATCCAAGACCCGCGTGGGCTGGATCCTGCCCGCGCTCTATCTTGTTCATGCCGGCTTTGCCGTCAGCCTCCTGTTTAATCAATTCATCGTCGGTGTGCGGCTGCTGGACGTGGGTTACTGGTCGGTGCCCGGGCCGGGCTTTACGGTGTTCAGTTGTTTCTATGTGTTCATCACCTCGGCGCTGGTGCTGATCTTGTATCGCAAGCAGAGGGAGGTTGCGCCCATGCAGCGCACGCGGCTGCGTTCGTTGTTGCTGGCCATTGTCGGGTTGTGGGTCTTTGGAACCAATGACATGATGCCAATAATGGGGCACGACACCTATCCGCTCACCCACATCAAGTTTTATCCCCTGGGCAGTCTGGCGGCGATATTTTATGTGGTCATCATCGGTTACGGCGTCCTCCAACACCGGCTGCTGGACATTCAAGTCAACATGAGCCGGCTGGCGGCGCAGTTTGTGCGCTTGATTTTTATGACGCTGGTGGGGTTCCTGCTCCTTCTGCTGGTCTCGCGGTTTGCGCCGGGCCAATTCACGATGTTTTCCTTCTCCGCCGCCATGGCGGTGCTTTTGGTCAGCGCGTTGGTCGCGTCCTTTTTCTTCCCGCAGTTTTTCGGCAGGGGCAGCGACAAACTGGAGCGGCAGATCCTGGGAGACCGCTTTGAATATCATGCCCGGGTGCAAAATTTCATCCAGACCATGCGCACATCGCCGGAGCCGCAGTTTCTGTCGCAGGAACTGGAGGAACTGCTGGCCGGCACGATCCGAGTGAAGAGTTTTCAAATCATTTTGCTCGATGACACTACGCGCGCCTTCAAGCTTTTCCAATCTCATCCGGCCATGCCGCAGAGCGAGTTGGCGGACCTGCAGATCGATTCGCCCTTCTACCGCTATTTCCAACAGACGCGCGCCAAGTATCTTTCCTGCAACCTGATCTACGACACCGACCTGGAATCGAGCCTGCAACGGGAGACGCGGCAGCAACTGCACCGGTTCGAAGCCGAGTTGTGCTTCCCCTTTTTTGTGGGCAATGATCTCATTGGAATTATGTTGCTGGGGCCAAAGGCCAACGGCGACGTTTTCACGCCCCACGACCTGCGCCTGCTCCTGGAACTGTCCTCCAACCTGGGCCTGCTGCTGAACCAAATCCGGCTGCGCCAGCAATTGCAGGTGGTGCATGAACAGGACTTGCTGGGCCGGATGTCCCGCGGGCTGGCCCACGACTTGAATAATCTGCTCACGCCGGTGCAGACATTGTTGCAACTCTTCAATGAATCGCGCCTGAATCAGGAAACCATTGACGAGTTGCTGCCCATGTCCTTGCGCAACCTGGAAACGGTGCGCACCTACGTGAACGAGGCCCTGTTCTTTTCCCGCTCCTCCCAATTGAAGGGCAAGCCGGGGGTGCTGGACGACGCGGTGCGCGAGGCCATGTCGCTGGTGCAGGCCGGCGCCGAGGGCAAGGGCGTTCACATCACCTTCGCCGGCCAAACCAATGTTGCCATTGAAATGGACGCCGTCTTGATCAAGCGCCTGCTCTGCAACCTGCTCTCCAACGCCATCGATGCCTCCCCGGCCGGCTCGCAAATCGACGTGCAACTGGCGCCGCTGCCCAAATCCGAAGCCAGCCGCGATTGGTACCGCCTCAAGGTCATCGACCACGGCGAAGGAATCAGCCCGGAGAATCTCCAACGCGTCTTTACCCCTTATTTTACCACCAAAAACACCGGCGACGGCAAGCGCGGCTTCGGCCTCGGTCTGGCCATCGCCCGCAAAATCGTGCATCTGCACGGCGGCAACCTCAGTATCACCAGCAAAGAAAGGAATGGCACCACCGTCCAGGTGGATTTGCCAAGTAAATTGAGCCCGGGCCACGCGCCGACCCCGCCGGCCCCCGGACAACGCCTCGATATGGTCCCGGCATGAGAACGTTGCTCGTTATCGCCCCAAACATCACCCTGGCCTCCGCCATCCGCGCCGCCCTGGACTCCACCCGCTACCGCGTCCTGGAACATGGCAGCTTGCGCGAGGACGAATTCCGCATGGCCGCCTCGTCGATCGACGCCTGCCTTTTCGACGTGGATCTGACCACCGTCGAACCTCTGCGCGACATTGAACGATTGCGCCGCGTGCTCCCGCAATGCCCCATCATCCTCTACACCTCCGAGTCGCACCGCACGTGGGAGGAGGACGCTTACCTGCTTGGGGTCAACTATATTTTGGCCAAGCCGGTCCGCGGCCGCCTGCTCAATTCCCTGCTGGACCGCCTGTTGGCAATCGCCCCGCCGGTCGAACCGCTCCGCCCCCGCCCCGAGGCTCCCCACGCCCCGCCCGCCAGCGTGGCGCCCGGACGGATGATTGAAACGCTGCGCAATTATTCCTCGATCCTTAGCCACAGCCTTTCTGCCGATGCGCTGCTGAAGGAATTTCTGCTGCTGCTGCGCGAGATTCTCGGAGTCAACCGGGCCGCCATCTTTCTCCGCCAATCGCCCCGCTCCCTCGGCGGCGCCGGATTTACCGAAGGCCCGCAGAAATTGCGTTCGGCCTGCGCCGTCGGCCTCTCGCCGGGACTGCTCGAACGGTTCGAGCTTTCTCTGGACGGCGGCATCGGCGGCGCTGTCTTCCGCTCCGGCCGTATCCTGCGCCGCGAGAGCGATGAGGTGGAGCGTGACCCGCTGCTGCGGCGCGAGTTCGATCTGCTCGGCGCCCGCGTGGCCATTCCCGTGTTGGACCGCGAATCGCTCGTCGGCGTGGCGGTCTTTGACGACCGCATCACCGGAGAGCCGATGGCCAACGAGGACTTGGCGCTGATTTTTCACCTGCTCGAACAATTGGGCCTGGCCATCAAGAACATCTGGTGGCACGAGCAGGTTTCCGCCCGCCACCAGATGATGTTCGATATACTGCGCAACATCAAAACCGGCTGCGTCGTCATCGGGCGCGAGTTGAATACTCTCCACGCCAATGACATGGCCCGCCTTTGTTTTCCGCGCCCCGGCCGCTCCACCGACGCCTTTGATTTCAGCGATCTTCCCCAATCCATCGGCAGCAAGGTCTTTGAATTGCTCAAAACCGGCCAGGCGGTGCCCGATTTCAAATATCAGCCCCCCGGACAACCCCAACGCCGTTATCAAATCTCCATCACCCCATTCGGCAAGGAAGGTTCCGTCTTGCCGACCGCCGTGCTGGTCGTGGTCGAAGACTGCACCGCCGCGGATCGCATCCACCACCTGGAAATGGAAACCGCCAACCTGCGCCTGGTTCAGCAAATGGCCGAACGCCTCGCCCATGAAATCGGCAACGCTGTCGTGCCCCTGTCCACGCACCAGCAACTGTTGGCCCAGCGGGGCGCCGACCCCGAATTCCAGCAGTCCCTGGCCGGGGCCATGGAAGAAAGCGTCAAGCGGGTCACCCGCCTGGTCGATCAAATGCGCTTTCTGGCCCGCGACCATGTCGGCAGATTGGAATCCGTTCCTGTCAAGCAATTGATTGAAGAGGCCCTCCGCCAGGCCCGCGCCTATCATCCCGCCACCACCGTCCTGCTCCAGTACGAATCGTCGGGCGAACCGTTGACCCTCTCCTGCGACCGCCAGGGACTCCAGCACGCCTTCACCGAAATCATCCTCAACGCCCTCCAAGCCGGCGCGCCTTCCTGTCAAATCCAGGTGCGGACGCGCTCGGAAACCGACGCCAACGGCTCGCGCTGGGCGCGGATCGAGGTGCAGGACAGCGGCGGCGGGTTCAGCGCCGAAGCGGCGGGCAAGGCCTCCGAGCCTTTTTACACCACCCGCAAAGTCGGCCTGGGCCTTGGGCTGGCGGTGACAAACAAAATAATCCAGACTCATTCCGGCAAAATGGAAATTCCCGCCCCGCGCGGCGGTTCCCCCGGAGTCGTGCGCGTTTCCCTCCCCCTCGGTCCGGCGGTCCCCCCCTCCCCCGCCGCCCCGTCGGCCAACTAAGATGGACTTTTCGATGAAAGGCCGGTATCCTATTTGCAATGAAAAGAATATTCCACGTGACCTTGCTGGAGCATGACCAAGGTGTGTCTGTAAGTTGCCCGGAGTTGCCGGGATGCCACTCGCAGGGTGCCACGGTGCCGGAAGCCATTGAGAATATTCGTGATGCAATCCAGGGATATTTGGAGCTATACGGCGCGCCCGAAATCCGGTGTCAAGTGCGCGAAATGGAAATGGAAGTCCTCACTCCTTGACCCCCCATGCCAAAGCTCCCAGGCGTCAACCATCTGAGAGCGGTAAGAGCTTTGGAAAAGGCGGGATTCCGGGTTGATCGACAAGGCAAACATATCTTCATGTCCAAAAGCTTCAGGAAATACAGCCGGTGATACTAAAAGTGCTGCGTTGGGAAGAACGAGACAAGCGGCTGGTCATCAAAGAGCCTCAAATCGTGGCCTAAACGGCACAGTGAAGGGCCGGCGGGTGTGCCGGGCGCAGCCCGGCCCCCCCTCGCCCTTAACCTTGTTTAATACTCTGATAACTGTCCAAAGAGAAAGAGGAAATGACGGATGGCGGTTCAAAAAAAATGCGAGCCGCTGATTTGATGCAATGAGCCGATGGTAGTGCATCAATTAATATGTAATGGGTGGTCCGATGGGATGCGCTTTGATTGCTTTCACTGCAACATCAATCGACACTCCAACAACTATGCCAGTGTTTTCTTTGACGAAGGCGGTCGTATCTGTAGAATTGACAATACCGTTAGGCTCCCAACGATAACCTATGACCACGCCGCCAATGTGCCAGTGCCCATCCCTTACGTTTTTGAAAGCAATTGGGCCACCTGAAAATCCTGGATTATTATGACCATCGAGGAAAATGTACGGAATTCCGTTCGAGTCAGTTATCGCTGAAGAGATGATTGCTTTTTTTTCGAATGCCACGTTAAAACCCCCTTGTGTCGGTATGTACAATCCATAAGGGTAACCTAAAAAATAAACATCCTGTCCTATGACAGAGTGCTCAAATGTCGGTGATACTGGATAAGCCGTTGTGATTTGTGCGGGCAGTACCAACACGGCAATATCGGCGTTCGTGTCCGTATTAATGACTGTTACAGGAACGGTCACCCAGTTCGTACTCTTTTTCAATTCGACTTGGTCTTGCTGCTTAATACCTTGAACCAGGTGACGTGCAGTGATGAGGTATTGCCGCTTATCGATTTCAATTGTAAAGGCAGTGCCGGACTCGGGGGAGGTTGGATAATGAATTTGCATCACACGGTTTAAAACGTCGGAGGTTGGGACGTTCACCTGCCCTTGGGTTGTGGCCGTCGGTTGACCGCCCACCAGCACGGCTAATGCCAAATGCCGTCGAAGGGCCATACAGAAGTTTGCAAAAGTAGGCCAATTCATACTTGATTGGACGGTAACCGCCAAAGAATGCTCCTGTCAACTCTAAGTCGCTGGCAATGGATTGAGACCCGTTTCCTTGGATGGACAGACACTTTCCGTTCTGTGCAAGATTCTGTGCTAGTTTCATGGTCGGAACATCGCCCTTCAGACGACGGAAACGGCCAAGGATTGCTTAACACGTTGTGTAACAATGGATTATGGTGTGTGGCAAGCAATGATGCGAAACGGTTGGAAATGGCCCAGAGTGGATTTTTAAGTCCTGTGCGTTTGCCATTCGGCCACTGAAGCAACCGTAAATGCGGAGGCGGCATTGTCCACAGATTGCCGCTTCTCACGGCGGCGGAGAGCGAGTAAAAGCACCGTCTGATTTCTCCCCATTCCGCGACAGCAGAGAGCCAAAATTGATACCCTAAAAGCGCCCCCCTTCGATGCCTTTATTGCCCTGGTGGTGATGGCGTTGGATTCCATGTTGCGAAGGGCAGACAGGGGGCAAGCTGGAAGCCAGCGACTTCACGACCAGGCACTTGTCGCGGCGGAGCGTTCGCGTGCTGGCATTCGGCTTGGCCTTCCTGTTTTCAGCAAGTCGGATGAAAACACGGGAACGCGCAGCGGGGAATGCCTTATGTTTCGGCCAAATCTGATAGCAGGCTTATGATGTTGATCTTACCGCATTCAACGGTTCATGCAATGTCCCGTTTGCCGGTCATTGCCGACAGGGTGCATGACAAAACTCTTCGTTTTCTTCGTTTGCTTGGTGTAGAGCTGGCCCATGCATCCGCTCTTCCAGAAAGCTGATCAGTTGAGCCGCCATGCGATTGGCGCGGCCATTGAAGTCCACCTTGAATGATCCTGCCAGGTGCCAACCGGGCGGCGAACCGCTTAACAGAAGGAAACGATCTTGTTGTGTGTCGCCTGATCCATGTTCAAAGCATCCTATGACAATTGATGGTCAAGGCAATTCAAAAGAACCGTCAGCATCAGCATCACGGCGTTTGCGCCGGTTCGGCCCGTCGGGTGCGAAGCGGGAGGCCGAACACCTGAGCGGAACCCGCTCCCCTGCGCTTGCCAATTATCTTCCAAACTCGAACGAAACCCAGTTTCCCCCTGAAAGCGGTCCTTTATGCTCGGCATTTTGGATGACGAGATAACAGGCATACCGGGAGAGCGCCCAATCTTCGAGTTCGCGTTGTGCGCCTGAACCGATATCGACCATATTGCGCATTTCCGCAAAATGGTCGGCAACGGAATGCCCGCTTTTGACGCACGCCTCTTTCGCCTTTTCGATTACCGGTTGAAAGTTTCGGAAAACGGAATACTCCAAGACGCGTGCGAGGTCGCGGGCAGACCACGATTCATTGCCTTCCGGGCTGACGCGTTTAATGCGTTCAAAGGTGTTGTTGGGGGCAGGAACTGGCGATTGTTCGCCCAGGGTGGATGACAAAACTCTTCGTTTTCTTCGTTTGCTTGGTGTAGAGCCGGCCCATGCATCCGCTCTTCCAGAAAGCTGACCAGTTGAGCCGCCATTTCCCGCGCCCCCTCTTCGCCCTGGGCCGTCCTTTGCGTTGTGACGGCGTCGGTAACGGTTTGTGACGGCAAATGTGACGGACTAAGTCCTTGATTATCAACACTTGTGACGGTGTGACGGCTTTTCCGGGGGGTATGGGTATGCCAGGGCCTCAACGGCGCCCATCAATGATGTCCCTTACTCTTCCACCGCGGCCAGCTTGGCCAGAACGGCGAAATCCTCCAGCGTCGTCGTGTCCCCTTTGATGTCGCCGCCGACGGCGATTTGTTTGAGGAGACGGCGCATGATTTTGCCCGAGCGCGTCTTGGGCAGCGCCTCGGCAAAGCGAATGTCATCGGGCTTGGCCACCGCGCCAATTTCCCGCGCCACGTGCCCGCGCAGTTCCTCCCGGATGGCGGGGCTGGCCGCCACGCCGGACTTCAATGTGACAAACGCCACCAGCGCCTGGCCTTTCATATCGTCGGGCCGGCCCACCACCGCCGCCTCCGCAACCTTGAGGTTGCTGACCAGCGCGCTCTCAACCTCCGCCGTGCCGATGCGATGGCCGGCGACGTTGAGCACGTCGTCAATGCGCCCCACGATCCAGAAATAACCGTCCTTGTCCTGCCGGCAGCCGTCGCCGGTGAAATAGCTGTCCTGGACCTCGCCCCAATAGGTATCGGCATATCGTTTCGGATCGCCCCAGACGCCCCGCAACATGCCTGGCCACGGCTGCCGAATCACAAGCTTGCCCCCGGCGTTTTGCGGCAAGGCGCGGCCTTCATCATCGACGACTTCCGGGACAATGCCGAAGAAAGGGAGTGTCGCGCTGCCCGGTTTGGCGGCAATGGCGCCCGGCAGCGGGGTAATCATGATGCCGCCCGTCTCGGTTTGCCACCACGTATCGACAATCGGGCAGCGTTTGCCGCCGATGACTTCGTGATACCACATCCAGGCCTCCGGATTGATCGGCTCGCCCACGGTGCCAAGGAGGCGAAGAGAACTCAGGTCGTGTTTTTCCGGCCATTGCCGGCCCCACTTCATAAACGCCCGAATCGCCGTCGGCGCGGTGTAAAGGATGCTCACGCCATACTTGGCCACGATGCGCCAGAACCGGTCCGGTTCCGGGTAATTGGGCGCGCCCTCGTACATGAAGCTGGTCGCCCCATTGGCCAGCGGGCCATAGACAACGTAACTGTGGCCCGTGACCCATCCGACATCGGCCGTACACCAGTACACATCCTCCGGCCGCAGGTCGAAGACGTATTTGGACGTCAACTTGGCGTAAAGCAAATAGCCGGCGGTGGTGTGAAGGATGCCCTTGGGCTTGCCGGTGGAACCGCTTGTGTAAAGTATAAAAAGTGGAGCCTCGCTCTCCATTTTCTCCGCCGGACAAACCGCATCAACGTGCTGCAACTCCCTGTGCCACCACACGTCGCGGCCATCCTGTATCTGGATTTCCTGGTGGGTGCGGCGCAGCACGATCACTTTCTGGACCGATTTGGCCAGCAGGCCGCCCGACGCGTCCTGGAGGCTCAGGGCCTCGTCCACGTTCTTCTTCAGCGGCACTGTTGTGCCGCGGCGAAAGCCCCCGTCGGCCGTGATAACCAATTTGGCTTGCGAATCAAATATCCGGTCGGCCACCGATTGGGCGCTGAACCCGCCAAAGATCACCGAATGAACGGCCCCGATGCGCGTGCAGGCCAGCATCGCGATGGCCGCTTCCGGCACCATTGGCAGATAAATAATCACGCGGTCGCCTTTCTTGACGCCATTGCGCTTGAGGACGTTGGCGAAGAGGCAGACTTCGTGATGGAGTTGTTTGTAGGTATAAACGCGCTCCTCACCCGGTGTGCCCGGGCCGGCCGGCTCGCCTTCCCAGATCAGCGCTGCTTTATTGGCCGTCGGCGTGCCCAGGTGGCGGTCCAGGCAATTATCGCTCACATTGAGCTGCCCGCCCTCAAACCATTTGGCGTAAGGCAGTTTCCAGTGCAGCACCTTTTTCCACGGCTTGAACCACCTCAACTCCTCCTTCGCCTGGCGGCCCCAGAACTTCTCCGGCTGTCGGATCGACTCGTTGTAGAGTTTGCGGTATTGGGCCGGCGAACCGATGCGGGCCTTTTTGGAAAAGGATTTAGGCGGCGGGAAAACCCGGTCCTCGTGAAGCACGGAGGTGATATTCACCGCCGGCGATTGTGTTGTGGCCATAGTCGCTTTGTTTTGAATTGCAGGCACATTGTAAGAGCTCCGCACCGCGCGTCAATCCCCGGCAAAATAATTGCGATTGAAGGCGGTTCTGCTAAAGTAAGACAGAACGGATGGCTTGACGCTGGATCAAGCATGACACCCTGTCAACTTAATCATCCTTTTTTTGGGTTGCCGCCGGCCCGGCCCTCAGTTACCATCGTTAAGAACCGGCGAGAAATGAGCCCGATCTTCAACCCATTTTCCATGATTGATGATCTGAAAAGAACATGGCTCGTCCTTTCGGGCTGTCTGCTATTGGCTGCGCCGGCAGCGGTGCAAGCCCAAACCGGATCAGGTGATAATTTCGATTACGCCATAAATCCCGGCGATACGAACGACATCACCATCACCAAATATACCGGGACTAACGCTGTTGTGACCATTCCAACCAACATCAACGAGCTGACTGTCACCGCCATCGCGCAGAATGCGTTCGAGAACTTCACCATCCTGACAAGCATCACCATCCCGGGTAGCGTCACCACCATCGGGACTCAGGCGTTTGTGAACTGCACCGGGCTGACAAACGCCACCCTGTCCAACGGCGTCACCACCATCGGAGATGATGTGTTCAATGGCTGCTCAAGCCTGGCCAGCGTTACCATTCCCGACAGCGTCACCAGCATCGGGGCTGGCGTGTTCATGGTGAACACCAGTCTGCCCGGCATCACGATTCCCGGCAGCGTCACCAACATCGGACAGTATGCGTTGCAGGGTTGCGCCAAGCTGACCAACGTCACCCTGTCCAACGGCCTCACCAGCATCGGTATGTATATCTTCGATGGTTGTTCAATCCTGCCCCGCATCACGATTCCCGGCAGCGTCACCAACATTGGGGAGTATGCGTTTTACCAGTGCAAAGGGTTGACAAACGCCATTCTGTCCAGCGGCGCCACCAGCATCGGGGATTATATGTTTGATGATTGCTTAAGCTTGGCCAGCGTCACCATTCCCGGCAGCGTAACTTACATCGGGACGAACGCGTTCTACGGCTGCAGCAAGCTGGCCAGCGTCGCCATTCCCGGTGGCGTCACCAACATCGGGGAGGGAGCGTACGAGGGCTGCGCCAAGCTGACCAACGCTACCCTGTCCGACGGCCTCGCCAGCATCGGGCAGGAGATGTTCGATGGGTGCTCAAGTCTGGCCAGCGTCACCATTCCCGACAGCGTCACCAGCATCGGGGCGGATGCGTTCGAGGGCTGCACAAGCTTGGCCAGCGTCACCATTCCCGGCAGCGTCGCCAAGATCGGGGCGGATGCGTTCGAGGGCTGCACCAAGCTGACCAACGCCATCATCTCCAGCGGCGCCACCAGCATCGGGGCCTATGCGTTCCAAGCCTGCACCAAGCTGGCTGGCGTCTATTTCGGGGGCAACGCCCCCACCGCTTATTCGACTTCGTTCGCTTCTGACAATAACCCGGCGGTCTATTATCTGCCTGGCACGACCGGCTGGGCTGACTTCTCCGCCATTACCGGTCTTACGCCCGTGCTGTGGAACCCGCTGATCCAAGCCGGCGGCGTGAACTTTGGCGTGCAGAGCAATCAATTTGGGTTCAACATTACAAACGGCTCAACCACTAATCTCTCCGTC
>Ga0326727_10017853_pt1 | contig 14609 bp, 14 predicted proteins | sample MB2enrmetagenome_FD_207643 | JGI IMG/M metagenome (GOLD analysis project Ga0326727, IMG submission 207643) | Lab enriched peat soil microbial communities from McLean, Ithaca, NY, United States - MB29MY | ecosystem: Environmental > Terrestrial > Soil > Wetlands > Peat | place: USA: New York... | reverse complement strand
CCAACGCAGCGGTTCGCCGCTACGCATCCGAGATAAGAGCCGTATGCGCTAACGAGCGCACGTACGGATCTGTGCGGGGGGCAGCGGGTAACCGCTGTCCCTACCGCAACCGCTACGAAACTCCCATCCTCCAGAGCGCGCATCAGGAGGGCATTGCGTGTCTAAAGGGGTAAGTGTATATTATCGGTCATCGCGGGAAGCGAATTCCAAAATCTAACCGAATGGAGAGTCCTATGGCTCATTATCTGTTGCAGGTGGCGTATACCTCGGAAGCATGGGCGAATATGCTCAAAAACCCCCAGGATCGGATCGGGGCTGTAACCAAGGCCGTTCAGAACCTGGGCGGGAATGTTGTGGGTGGCTGGCTGTCATTTGGGGAATACGATACAGTGGCGGTTCTGGAAATGCCGGATGATATTTCGGCGGCGGCATTTTCCATGGCCGTGGCGGCGGGAGGTGCTTGCAAATCTGTAAAAACGACCCAGCTCCTTTCTGCCGAGGAAGGCTTGGAGGCAGTAAAGAAAGCAGCTAAGTCAGGATATACCCCACCCCAGGGATCGGCCAAGAAGAAGTAGAAGGCCGACGGGTTGGTGACGAGTCGAAATGGGAAGTCTATCGAGCGGATAGTGGGGGCGGTTCGCGAACCGCCCCTACCCTGCCGTGAGGTGTTCTTCCGCTGCCTATCCCCACAGGCCGGTCCAGGCGCAGTTCCGCCCTTCCCCTCAGCACTGAGAAGTCCCATTTAGCGCCCGTGCACTTTTCCTATCCCAAAGTTGAGCGCGAAATGAAATAAGAGTCCGTAGCGCGGACCGCCGCCTTTGCAGTCCGCGTCTCTTCTCTTCCCCACACTCTCTTCCCTGACAGAAAAGACGTGAACCGCAAAGGCGGCGGTCCGCGCTACGAACTTCTCTGCCCAAAATATTTGACCGTCGTCTGGAAGTAGCGGAGCAAGTAAGTCTTCTGGATCTCTCATCCTGAAGGGGAGTCGTGGTGGTTCTCAAAGTCGAGTCCGGGGGTCGGCGGGAACTCTCACGCGGTCGATGGTCAAGCCGCAGCGGTGTCGTTGTTCCTCGGGGCGCATGCCGGCATATTCGTTAAAGCTCGATCATCCCCAATCCTGGGGGTGGCTGACCAACCCTGCGCGCACCGGATTGAGGTGAATGTATTCGACCTTGTCATGATATTCCTTCACCGTGCGGATGGCGCGATCGAAAAAGCGCGGCTGCCACAATTCTCCCTCGGTGCCGCGGTGCTGGTTAATGCCCGTCATCGAACTCTGCTTCACGGACTTGATCACCTGCGAAATCGTCTCCGGGTACTGCGGTGCGATGATACAATGCCAGTGGTCGGGGAGAAAGACCCAGGCCGTCAAACAGAAACAGTGCAAAGCGCGGGCTCGGTTGAAGGCGCGGGCCAACAGCCTGAAGTCAGGCTCCATTAACTTTGTGCGCCGAGGAAGCAGGCGCACGGTGATGAAGAAATATCGGTCCGAAAGAAAAGGACGCCGCAACTTCGACACGGCGCTACACTACAACAGTTTGTAACATCATGGCGAGAAAAGACGCGGACCGCAAAGGCGGCGGTCCGCGCTACGAACTAAAATAGGTGCGAGATTTGGAGGTGTGTATGAAAAGGCCCGTCCCGGTGGAATCTGCCTCGGCATTAATCGACGAGAGGATCAAGGAACTTGGGGACTGGCGCGGGAAGACGCTCGCGAAAGTGCGCGAGATCATCCACGCGGCAGACCCTGAGATCGTCGAAGAGTGGAAGTGGATGGGGACTCCTGTCTTTTCCCACGGCGGCATCGTCTGCACGGGAGAGACGTACAAGAACGTCGTCAAGATGACATTTGCCAAGGGAGTGGCACTCGAGGACCCTTCCGGTCTATTCAACTCCAGCCTCGACGGGAATGCTCGGCGCGCCATCGACATCCACGAAGGCGATAAAATCGATGAGGCGGCATTGAAGGATCTCATCCGCGCGGCAGTGGCGCTCAATCTCAAGGGCAAGAGCCAGCCCAAGCCCCGGCGACCGAGCAGCAAGCGGGCCGACTAGCTTTATCTATTTGGAAGGCGAAAAGACATGAGAGGCTGGATGAAGAATCAGCCGTGGTGCGAGTGGCGTGCGCATGGGTCTTTGGGGTGGGTGACGGGATTCGAACCCGCGACGTCCAGATCCACAGTCTGGCGCTCTACCAGCTGAGCTACACCCACCGTATCGGCGGGCTGCGCTGAAAACCGCCGTATTCCTTTTGTAACATCAGGTGGCGAAGGGTGTCAACTGAGGCCAGTCCCGCGTAGTGGCTCTGTCCTATGCCGCTGGGCCCAGGCATCTAACGACTAAGACGCTGCAACCCCGCGAAGGGTGTATGCGGTGGCGTGCTCTCCTCTCTCTGGTATCCGAAAAGGTACACTCCCCTGATGCAGGGGGTGCAGGCGGGGCACATGCAGTTTGGTTTTGTGATGGGGATTCACCTCTTGGAGGAGTTTAGTCCGGAGCTCAAGCGCACGTGGCACTTCCGCAAGATCCTCAGCCGAATCATGGGGAAAACGCCTTGAATCTCCTGAAATGATCGGGTCATTTTGCGCCTCCCCGCTGGGCTAAGATCCAGTTTGCGATGTCTTCGATCACCGGCTCCACCACGTGGCCCGGCTTCTGGTAGTCGGCCGGGGTACCGAGCCCGGTGCCAGGGGAACTGCTGGGCATGAAGAGGTGGAAGAGTCCTGGGTAGACTCTAAATGTAACTTCCGGTTTGCCCGCCAAGGCCTTCTTCCAACCGTCGAAATCTTCGGAGGTCACCTGGTAGTCGCGTTCTCCGCGCAGGATGAGGATGGGGATCTTGAGCTCTGCTGCCGCCTCGGCCGGATGGTAACTGCGCAGGTCGAGATAATAGGACCCGTAAATCGTCGTACCCAGAACATTCAGCTTGGCGTCCGCGGCCAGCGTGGGGCTCTCGATTTCCTTGGCCGACTCCTCCGCCGCGCCAATCTGCTTCTGCGCTTCGGGGGTGATCTTCCCGTCGAGGCTGGCGAGGTATTTGAGCTGCGCGACGATCACTTGCTCGAGCGGACGGGTGGTGCCGGCCAGGATCACGAGGCCAGCCACTTGGGCGTCGCCTTGGGCGATACGCGGCGCGAGCATGCCGCCCAAGCTGTGCCCCAGCACGAAAATGCGCCGGGAATCGATCTCCGGCTGCTGCGCAAGCACCGCCGCGGCCAGCCGTGCATCGTCCACCGTCTCTTCCTTGACCGTCAGGCCAGCCCCCTGCGCTTGCATTTCCTTACCGTACTGGAGCGTTCTCTTGTTGTAGCGGACGGCGGCGATGTTCCGGCTCGCCAAGCCCCAAGCGAGATCCTTAAACGGTTTGTTGGGGCCGATGGTCTCGTCCTGATCGTGGGGGCCGGAGCCCTGAACCAGCACGACGGCGGGGAAGGGTGCCTTGCCGTTGGGAAGGGTCAGGGTGCCCGGGAGTTGCCAGGGCGCGCTGCCGACCGTGATCTGCTGTTCATGAAAGCTGGCGGGCTTGGCATAGTCCGGGGGCGTCCACGGTGCTTCCGGCTCCGCTGGCAAGACGAAGAATCCGGCGACCCGTACTTTGGAATCGAAGACCCACTTGACGTTGAGCGTCGCCTTCTCGAACTTCGAAGTCACCAACACCACTTGGTAACCCTGGACCGCCTGGATGCGCGTCCCGGCAATTGGCTGGAAGGCCCCCACCTGCCCGGTGAGTCCGTCCCAGAACTCGGCCAGCTTGGCGGCAGGCATCGCCGAAGTCATCGTCTCGTCAAAGTGGGTAACAATGGCGTCGAATTGCCGCGCCGCCAACTGGTGCGTCAAGTTCTTGGCGACGGAGTCGAGGTCGGACGCCGTTTGCGGTACGGCAAGGCTGGCGGTGCCAAGCCCTGCAACCCAAAGCAGACCAAGAACACGCTTCATTGTCATTTCATTCCTCCCGCGTGGAGTTTCCGGCCCCGGACGGACTACCTAGCGGCTCCTTGCCTTGCGGTTCAATTCCCGAGAACTGCCGCACAGTAATCCGGCCCGGAGCCAGATAACTCTTAACTACCCGCTCCGTGACACGGGGAGAAAAGCCCTCTACCCGCCCTTCCCGGCCTTCTCCTCGAGCGCCAACTCTTCTTTGAATTCTTGGATCAAGTCCTTGGTCGCTCTGGCTACGAACAAGGCCCCCCACTGCCTGGAATCGTCCCAGAAGCTTTTTCCCGTATTCGGGTCGACGACATCCATGTAGGTGATGTCGACCGAGACCGGCCTCTTGTCCGGCCCATCGCGCGTGACGTAGTCGCCAAGATACGGATTCGCGGAAAACATGAAGATCAGGTCCGCCTTCCTCGGGTCTGGATTGATGTCGAACCTTCCCCAATCCATCAGTTCCTGGAAGGCGGCCAGCCACGCCGCTGCCATTCCCCTGGGACAGGCGTCGCAGTCGATGAAAACGGATTTTGCCTGCGTGACCTTCGGCGGCAAAGCGCGGAACATATCAGCGACATCGATCGTGCTGGTGGCTTTGTCCAAGGTCCCGATTACCACCACGTCGTCTCCGGCCAAAGCCTTGGGTTTCTGGTGACCACCGAGGTGGTAGAGGGTTTTATTCTGGGGGTTGGAAAGGACATACTTGGCGCCCCTTTTCGCGCGCGCGTCGGTGCACTGCGCCGTGGCCTGCCTCTCTTCCCAGTTCGCCGTCTGCCCGCCCGGTACCCAGCAGATTGTGCCCTTGAAGATATGGTCTCCCTGCGCCGCGAGGCTCAACGCGCCGAATAATACACACGCAATTGCTCCAATGATCTTTTTCTTCATTCGGAAGCCTGGCGCGGACCTGCATGGCATAGGGCCACCTTGGGTCAATGGCAATGCCAAGCGGCAGACGGGGCCGGTTAAATCCTCGCCTTTCATTTGAGCCTCTCGATTTCCTCGAGCAAGCGGCGCTCGAAGTCCGAAGTCGGTTGACGACCCTGCGTGTTGTTCCCATCAGCCGGGCTGGACGCGACGCTGCCGTGGACGTGGATCTTGACGTTAGCCAATTCCTTTCCGCTTGCATCCTGAATCACTAAGCTCCCGTCCACAGTCCTAGGGTTTCGGCCCGTGCCAAAATCCATCAGCCGCTTCGCAGTGCCCTCCGAGGAAAACTCGTTCAGAACGATATGGGCTCGTATGGGGGAGTCGCCCTCTTCGAAAAGAGCATCCCTGAATGCCGCGCGCAAATCGTAACGGACTAGATTAGCGGCCACGGCGTCCTTGACCTTCTCGGGTTGCGCGATGACCGTCGGATCGACCTGGATTTTTCTTACGTTTTCCAGCACACCGCCCGGGGAGCAAAATAACGCCGCCGAGGTCGCAGCTAGGAAGAGCAAAACTTGGAACACTCTCATCGCTGGTTTCCTCCTGGGAAAGCGCGGTTCGTCTCATTCCGATCCATCGGTTTCACCAACCGGGCCACCTTGGTGACTTCATCGCTCTTAGCTTGAATCGCCAATCTAGATCCCTGTCCTGCAAATTTTACATTTCGCCTGCCCTCCACACAACGATTTTGCCGCCACAGCAGTCCCGGGGAGATTGCCGGGTTCCGACGCTCCCGAGAAACGCGGCTCCGGATGACGTGTGGGTTGCGGTTCCTCCGCACTGACCTGCTCTAGGCGTCGCGAGTTTTTGGGTAGCGTGCCAATTTCAGGCAGGGGCACGTTAACACTGCCATGTGGCGGGATAAACCCGCCGCTACGACGCCAGACTGACCCTTCCCGGCCGCCGTAAAAAAAACGCAAAACGGACATGATGTCTCTTGGCAAATGTAGGCTATGATATATACTACAGGTGTAATTAGGACTGGGTTCCGCCATGTCACTGCTTAAGCCTCGCGTCATGACCCCGGCCCGTTTAGCCGCCAGCCGCCGCAACGCACTGAAATCTACCGGTCCGCGCACGGCGCGAGGCAAGGCGCAATCCCGAATGAACGGCCTGCGGAGCGGCTGGAGTTCGCCCAGCTACCGCAGGCTCTGGTACGCCATGCTGGAAGCTCCGCCCTGCGCCATCGAGGCGACGGCTCGGGCCGTCCTGACCCCGGAGCAAGCCCGCCACCCCAAGTTCGCCGAACTCGTGGATATCTTTCGCCAAGCGGAAATCGAAGTGGCCGCTCAATCAACGCAATTATATGGACCATGGAAAACCCGCCCAAGAAAGGCATCAGCCCAGAGCAAAGCTGAGAACATACTGGAAACAAAGACGCGGTGAAAAAATCAAACCCATAAAGCCGCCAACTCATTGAAAACACATATGGTTACGTAGTTTTCCCCTAATACTAATGAAAATAAAGGATATTACCCGCCATCGCGGGTAGGTTTGAATAGCGCTCAGGTGGTTTTATCGGGACAGTCGCAGATGTTTGCCAGGGGGCATTTCGCGCACACGGGCTTGCGCGAGGGGAGGCAGGTGGTGGGTCGGAAGTTCCTCACCTACCGCCTACCACCTAGCACCTACGATCAATATTGGGGGCGAATGCGGATGTTTCCGCTGAACGAGGTCAGGTCGACGTTGGCCTTGCCGGTGTTGTGCGTTCCCAGCAGGCTATTCGATGATCCCAACGGCGAAGCCGACTCCCGCCGGTGGGTCATGGGGAGGGTGTTGAATACCCTGCCCTTCAAGGTCTTGGCCCTCAACTCGAAAGAAGCGGAAGGTGGGCAGACGATATCCACGTCGCCGCTGTATGCGGAGAGGATATAGTCGCCGCGGCCCATGAAATCGCCTTCATAAAGGATGCGCCCGGAAGTGGTGCTGCCATGCAGGCGAGTGGTGGTGGGCGAAACAAAGTGCAGATTGCCGGTGATGGAGTATGCTTCCACATTGCCGGAGGGTCGGATGATTTCAATGTCCCCCGCCACAGAATGGGCCAAGAGACGACCGGAGTAGTCGCGGATGGAGATCGCGCCGCCCACCGATTGCACCGAAGCGTCCGCTTGCATTCCCTCGACGTGGATACTTCCCTGCGGGTTGCGGATTTCCAGGCTGGCCCCCACGGGAACATCCAAGGTGTAATCGGCCCCTTGTTCGTTGGGGGGCAGAGCCGAATCCAAAAGGTGAGTGTCGAAATGGACCTTTTCCGCGGGACCGGTGTTGGGAAGGATTTCGCTGTCAACTTCCACGCGTGGAGAATCCACCGTGTAAACCACGTGCACCTGGGCTTTGTCCCATCCTCGCACCAGGACATTACCTTTCAGATTGCTCAAGCTGATGCGCGGGTCACGCGTGGTATCAAAAGTTTTTTCCAGCCGCCCTTCGCCCGCGGCCCACATTACGGCGGCGGGAAGAAGCACTACCACGAGCGGTCGCAGGATTTGCCTGGCCGACTTCCAGCTTACGATAGTCCGGTTCATCGAACCGTGTCCCTCTCATTAACGCCCTTCGAACTCCAACGCAGAAGACAAGACTTCAGCCTTTCTCGTATACGCCGTCAAGAGATAATCGTGGGCCAGCGTATTGCTGGGCTCGTGTTGCAAAGAGTCCAGGCATTCCCGAATTGAACCATCCAGGGAGACCAGGCTCTTTTCGTACGTGGCCTTCAGGTCAGGGGCCATGGATGCTTCGTTCGCTCTAAAACTATTCTCCAGGTCAGAAACCACTCCGGCTAGAGCCCTGTCCTCGCTCGGAGGTAATGTCAAGGCGATCTGGGCGACGGCAGGAGAGACGGCCGCCTCATTCGAACCGCCCCATCGCTGCATGCTGCTGGAAGGCAGAGTCAGCGCTGATCCCAGGAATATCAAGATGGCTAAGACTCCCACGGGGACGGCGTGGGGAAACATGCGCCATGCCAGGACTTGGCGGCACCCGCTGACGGGTTTGCCGAATGCTCCTTCCGCTTCCAGTCCCGCCCGCACGTTGGCCCAAACCACGCGGGATGGCTCCTGCAAGGGGAGATCCCTCGCCGCTTGGCGAATCGACTGGAGGTCGGCCAGCAGGGCGTTGCAGGACGCGCAATCTCCTGTGTGGGAGGCGATGAAAGGGCGCGCTTCGCCTTCCAAATAAGCTTCCAGCTCAGTCTCAAATCGCGAGCAAGCGGGCACGCCGAAGGCTCCCTCTGCCTCCAGCCTTGTGCGCAGGTTAGCCCAAACGAGGCGGGAAGGCTCTTGCAGAGGGAGATCCCGCGCCGCTTGGCGAATCAATTGGAGGTCCGCCAGCAAGGCGCCGCAAGACGCGCACTCCTGTGCATGGGAGACGATGAAGGGCCGTGCTTCGCCCTCCAAATAAGCTTCCAGCTCGCCATCAAATCGCGAACAAGCAGCGAGCGCTTTGTGCCGGCTTTCTTCCATAACGCCTTCTCTAAGTCTTAAGTAAAACCGTTCTAGCGCCGACCTTCCGAGCCTGTCCTGAGCGCAGGAGCGGCCTATCTTAAGCTAAAGCTTCGCGCTACATTTCTTCCACCGGTTGCCCGGCTGGAAGTGATTCACCCACCGATTGCACGCCGCGATCCTGGCGTAGCCGCTCGCGCAGCTTCATGCGGGCTTTGTGAAGCTGCGACTTGGAATTTCCCACCGAACATTTCATGATCTCCGCGATCTCGTTGTGCTCGTAACCCTCCACATCGTGCAGCACAAAGACCGCCCGGTAGCCCGGGGGCAAATCCCCAATCGCCTTTTGGAGGCCGATGCGGTCTATCGAGCCGGTCAACCGGCGGTCATCACTGCCGTAATCGCGTTTGATCGGCTCGTCTTGCGAAGTATCCACGTCATCGAGCGAAATCTGTTGCAGTCCCTTCTTGCGCAAGTGCATCAGGACTACGTTTACCGCCAGCCGGTGAAGCCATGTGGAGAAGGCTGACTCACCACGGAAGGTCGAGATCTTGCGAAAGAGCTGGAGAAATGCTTCCTGCGTTAGATCTTCCGCTTCCGCAGTGTTACCCGTCATGCGCAGGCACAGTGAATAGACTCGCCGCTTATGGGCTTCGAAGAGCGCAGCGAACGCTTCTTCATCTCCGCGCTGTGCGCGCGCAATAAGCTGAGCTTCAGACGCAGCCTTCGTTGCCGGTGTCTTGGTTGTGCTCAAGAAGTTTCACGACCGGCCGCACCTCAACTCCCCTGTTGAGATGCGGGGCAAGATTTTCGAGTTGTATTCGTCTTCTTGACGATTACCCCCGCCCAGCGGTTACGTGAGGGCACGCCCTGGCGTGACCCTGCTGCCGTCCCTACTGGCTACCACCGCCTGCGATGCGGATGACCGCCTTTCCCACACCGATGTTACCCGAGGTGTCGGAGGCCCGCAAAGCCAGAACGTGCTCCCCCGGCGCCAGATGGGTGAGCTTTATGGTAAATGTCTCCTTACGCGAATCCACGATGCCGTCATCCGACAGCACGTTGTGCCACTCCTGCCCGTCCAGGGAGCTCTCTGCGCTGCGGAGGGGGGATATGTTGTCCTCCGCAGCGAATTGAACAGTCGCCGTGAAACCGGTGACCGTCTGCCTTACAACTTCCACGTCCGGAGGAGTATTGTCAACCCAGAAGGGAGCACTCAGCAGCTCGGACTGGCGCGCCAAATTGGGAGGATTGGACTCCTCGTCCGAGGCTACAAGGCGCGCCACGTATTTGCCGTCCGCCAAGGCGGAAGGATCAATCGTGTAATTGGATTGGTGAATTTTGTCCTTGAGGAGATGCCATTCCCGCTCGTCTGTGGCTTTCACATAAAGCGCGTAAATCAACTGGTCGCCGTTAGGGTCATCGGCCTGCCAAGTCAGGGTTATAGGAGCCTTCCCCGAAGGAGCTGGCTGCGGCATAGCACCGAAACCAACTGAAGGCGAAGTGCTTATGTTTAAGCCGCCAATCATAGGCAGGTTTGGTGATGTTCCCCCTGCACCGGTGCGCTCGCTCGAAGTACTGACGTTCAGCGAGTGGATTTGCGGTGGCAGGTTCTGGTTCAAATAAGCGACCGTCACTTCTTCCAACGTGGGGGTACCATTCACCGAGGCGCCGAGAACTGCCTTCCATTGGAGATAGCGGGCGGGAGGGTTGGTCACCGCATCGCCACTGGGGTTGCTATAGGGTCCTGCCCAATCACTCCAAGTGTTGTCAGGACGCTCAGAATTCCCCGAGCGCGTGTAAAACTGCAAGGTACAACCTGGTGGGACGTCTCCTCTCCATGCAATGACCCCCCAGTGCGAAATGAACTTTGTGTCCTTCACCGGCGATTCATAGGTACCCTCGTGGGCGGGGGAAGTCCCGATGCGAAACAATTTGGCCACATTGCTTGTCGCGGCGTAGAGGTCCGTGCCCCCGAGGAGCAGGCGAGTGGCAAGCGACTCATGAGTCTCGGTCAGAATGGTTAGTTTCTCGCTGTCGGGTTTAGCGTCCAAATCGAAAATCCGCCCATTGCTGTCTGTGGTGAATAGCACGTGGTCATTCCGGACAGCCAGCCCGAAGATGCTTTCATTGTTAGAACTCCAGATAGTTTCCGCGGTTGAATCCGGGAAGATTTCAATCAAAGCTCCATGCCCAGCACCCAACTGCATGGGAAACGTTGGAGGGGCCTGGGGCGTCGAGCGGTTAAAGCTCGGGGTCCGGGTTTCTCCCGGTGGAGCTTGCCCCTTAGCTGTAGACTCGAGGTCGGTCGAGGCCGTCACGGTGACCGTGGCAACGCCGCCAGGACCGCCTTGAGGGGGGGCTAGGAGCAGGTCGGGCGATCCCTTGCTGCCCGTTCCTCCCAGCGTGGCTGCAAAAATGTGGCCCTGCGGATCGACGGCCAGATCGTGAACCTCTGGCAAAGTAGCCTGATAAATGACGAAGGCCTTCCCCTCCGGCGAGATGCGATAGATCAGGCCATTCGGAACGCTGCCGGCCAGCAGATTCCCCTTGGGATCAAGCCTCAGGCACATGATGTGCGTCTGCTTGCTGTCAAGGAACGTCTCTCCCTTGCCGGAGCTGTCCACACGAAAGATTTGTCCCTTATCGCCGGTTGCTACATACAGCCGCCCTTGCGCATCGAATTGCAATGCCCAGATGTACTTAGCCTTGGGATCATAGAAGACGCTGGATTTGCCATCGGCGGTGACTTTGTAAACTTTTCCCTCCGGGGAACTGCCCACATAAAGATCTCCGTCCGGGCCAACCGCCAAGGCAAAAATATCGGGCTCCTTTGCCGTTAATATCAGGGCAGACTTTTGGTCGGGACCCACGCGGAAGACTTTGCCTTGGTGCCCAGTGCCGACGTAAAGATTGCCATGGGAGTCGCGCGCCAAGGAGAGGGCCAGAGCTTCTTCCGGGCTGAAGACGGCCTGCGCCTCGGGCGCCAGTGATAAATCCCCCTCTTTACTCAAGGACACTCCTGTGAGGGTTCCCTGGAGGAATTCATCGAAGGAGCCGACTTGCCAGAAGGCGGTTTCCACCCCGCGGGCGGGCAAGGTAATAGCCAGAATCAAGAACAACATGCGAAGGAATCTGCCGAGTTTCATTCCCCAACCTTTCCAGAAGCAGTGGCTAGTTGTTAGTGGTTAGTGGCTAGCCATGAACCACTAGCCACTAGGCAACTAAGCACTAACCACTAGCTATTGACCACTGCTCGTCACATTCCCGAGCCCGCCACTTTGAGGATCAGCATCTTCTGCCCATGAATGGCGTAGGGAGTCGGCTTGGTTTCAAAATCGCCCACCACCGACGTTCCACTGAAAACCACGCTAGAGGCGGCGGCAGGGTCCGCCATAAAAGTCTGCAAAAGGGAAGGCGGAGGAGATGGGTATTCGTCCCCCTGCATCACGAAGGAGCGCTGCGGGGCCATTAGCAGGGCATAAACGCGATTGTTCCGCCGCATCCGGTTGAGGGCGCGCACTAATTGCTGCGCGTCGCGCGGCGTGCCTCCAAGAGCTGAGAAGCGAAATTCCATAGTATTGATGCTGGAACCCCCGCCCACCACCAGGGACAGCATCTTGTCGGTGACGCTTCCGGGCACCTCCACCGGAATCTTTTCGGTCAGGGTCGCTCCCCAAGGCAGACGAAGGAGGGCGGTCACTTCGAGATGGTCTCCGGGCCGTACTTCCGATTTAGTGCTCCACACCTGCTCGAGCGTGGCGCTACGCTTTTCGTCCAGCGACTCGAGGCTGAGGTCGATACCTTGAACCTTGAGCTCAGGAAATCCGCTGGACATTAGCATGGCCAGCGGCGTGGCCACGGTGAACCCCACCATATTGGCCGTCCCCACCTCCCCCGAGAGAACATCCTCCAGATCCACCGACGGGGCCCCCGCCAGCCGGATCTTGGCTTTTATGTTCAGGGTGGAAGTCCCAATCGAGCGTTCCGTAACGGTCAGCGCGGAAGTCACGGCGAGATTGAGGAGGATCGGAGAGAGAAACGGCTCTTGGATCATCTCGAAGTTGTAATCGGATTTCCGATTCAGCGTCGAATCCAAGTGCACGTGGACGGGAATCATCGGTGGAGTCTTATCACCCACCCGGCCATAAATGGCATCGAACCGGTCCTGCTGAATCGTGCCCATAACGGCGCCAGGCGCATCAACCTTGAACGAGGTGGCAAGGTTGGGGATTACCACGATAACGTGCGCGGGCGCGAAAGGAAACTGCGCCGTGCCTACCGCCAGAACCTGGTGACCGCACGCGTAGAGGTTATTCCCTTGCCTGTAAGTTACCGTGCAGTCGATGTTCAGGTCCAGGTCGCCCCGCACCAGCAGCAGGCTGATCATGGAACCCGGCTCCAGGTCCGTGGGGCTCGGCGGCGTGTTCTGCGCACTCCCTGAAATCACACCGCCTTGCATGGGCTCTAGCCCCAAGCGGCGGAGCTGCGGCGTAAACAGGTCGATGGCGGCACTCGAAAAGCCTCCGAAGCGCAAGGGAAGCTGCAGACTCGAAAGGGAAGTGGTTTCCTGCGCCTCCGGAAGAGGGGAGGGATTTTGGGCGGCGTTTTCACCCACAATCACCCGGTCGAGCTCAGGCAATCCGCCTGAGACCCTGGCAATGCGATAACTCTCATTGGGCGACCAGTGCGCTGTGGAAGCCGCCGCGGAGGGCACAACCGTCAGCATTTCCTCTATGGGAGTGATTCCTGCGATCGCCTCCTTGGAAAGCGGAAAAGCGTGGGAGACCGCGCCCACCAGCTTGCCGTCCACATAGACCGGACTCCCGCTCATGCCGGCAATTACCCCCGTCGTGGCGAGAGGACCACCGGAAAGCCGTGCCAAAATGAGATCCTGCTGAGGGGCAATGGCGTTTTTCAGTACCCCCAGGATCTCCACCTGGAATTCATCGATTTTGTCGCCTTCGAAAATGGTGCGGCCCACGCCCTTCAGGCCTGGGCGGACTTCGCTAAGCGGGAAGATCGGCGCGCTTGCCTGGCCCAGCAGGCAGCTAGCAAGAAACAAAACCAACACGAGGCTGGTAGGTAATCGCCTTAGTAGCATCATGGCTGGCACAGGCCCAAAAGCTCTGCACTAAATTCTAGTCTAAGGACAATCGTAGGATTGGTCAAGCAAAGCCCGCAAAACGCCGGGGGAATGCTCTCCTGTCCCGCGCGATGGCCGGTTATTGGATGAATGTTTCGACGATCGCGTCTCCTCGTGTTCTTGCGAAATTACGGGTCCGGGGCAGGCAGACCGGGAATGAACCCAGGTGTATACTCCTACTGCACACGGGCGAAACGGAGACCCTGATTTTAGGGGGAATGGTATGTGGATCATCGTCGTCCTTACCGTCATTGTGATCTTGATTGCCGCCGTGGCCGTAGTCGCTGTCCCGTTCATGACCTTGCAGCGCCTGCCGGAGAGGGCGGAAATAAACGGCATGTACCTCGTCAAGGATGGATTCGTGAGCGCAGGCGTCGTGCCACTAGGCGGCCACGAAGTGGCGCTTGTCGATACCGGCAACGATGTCGAGGGGAAGGCTCTGCTCGCGGAATTGTCTCGCCTTGGTCTGGGCCCCGACGATGTGAAAGTAATTCTGTTGACTCATGGTCATCACGACCACATCGCGGGGGTTGCCAAGTTTCCAAAGACGCAGGTGATGGCGCTGGACGCAGAAGCGGACGTGGTGGAAGGCCGTTCCTCGGGCGGAGGTCCAATCCTGCGTTTCCGGTCCCCGCGGCCTACCGGCATTCGCCTCTTCCGAACTCTCCATGATGGCGAGGTCATACCCTTGGGCCCGTATCAGGTGCGCGTTTTCGCCGTGCCGGGCCACACGCCGGGAAGCGCTGCTTATGCCATCGGCGATAACCTGTTTCTGGGTGACAGCGCCAACCAAGGCAAGGATGGCCGCCTCAAAGCGGGGCACTGGATCTTCAGCAAGAGTGCGGCGCAGAACCGGCAATCGCTGGTGGAACTCGCCCGCCGCCTGGCCGGCGACAGCACGATTAAGACGCTCGTCTTCGCCCACTCCGCACCCTTGGAACGAGGCGTGGCGCCGCTGCTGGAGTTTGCAAGCCGCTGACCCCTACGCCGCAAAGGGCGTAGAGCCGTACAGAGTTGCAGTGTGATTCGCGGCAAGGCGATTGACCAACGAGAGAGCGTATGGCCGAGCGTGTAACTGCGGCCCCATACTGGAGTCGTGATGTTGCTGAGTTGAGCACTGCTCTGGGCTCGGGCCCCGGGGGCTTGTCGTCGGAGATAGCCGCCGAGCG
>Ga0326727_10017852_pt1 | contig 14610 bp, 14 predicted proteins | sample MB2enrmetagenome_FD_207643 | JGI IMG/M metagenome (GOLD analysis project Ga0326727, IMG submission 207643) | Lab enriched peat soil microbial communities from McLean, Ithaca, NY, United States - MB29MY | ecosystem: Environmental > Terrestrial > Soil > Wetlands > Peat | place: USA: New York... | reverse complement strand
CGCTCAAAGGCGTGCTGAAGAAGAAGGGCTACAACACCGCGGTGGGCGACGAGGGCGGATTCGCGCCTTCGCTGAAATCCAACGCCGAGGCCATCGAGTTGATTCTCGAAGCCATTGAAGCCGCCGGCTACAAGCCCGGCGAGCAGATTGCCATCGCGCTCGATCCAGCGTCGAGCGAGTTCTACGACACCGAAAAGAAGAAATACGTCTTCAAGAAGGGCGACAAGAGCGAGCTGTCCAGCGAAGACATGGTTCGTTTCTACGACAACTGGATTCGCCAATACCCGATCGTCACGCTCGAAGACGGCCTGGCCGAGGACGACTGGGAGGGCTGGCGCATTCTCACTGACAAGCTGGGCGGCAAAATCCAACTGGTGGGCGACGACATCTTCTGCACCAACCTCAAACTGCTGCAACGCGGCATCGACGAGGGCGTGGCCAACTCCATCCTCATCAAGCTCAACCAGATCGGCACCGTGACGGAAACGCTGGAAGCCATCGAGTTGGGCCGGCGTTACGGCTACACGTCGGTGATTTCGCACCGCTCGGGCGAGACCGAGGACACGTTCATCGCCGATCTGGCCGTGGCTACCGGCGTGGGCCAGATCAAGACCGGCTCGGTAAGCCGCACCGACCGTATCTCGAAGTACAACCAGCTGCTGCGCATCGAAGAGGAGCTGAGCTCGGGCGCAGTGTACCTGGGGCTGGAGAGCCTGAACTACGGCGAGTAAGCACCTGCGGTGGGGCGAATGGCTCCGCCCCGGAAAGTTGATTTTGAAAGGGAGGGGATGAAGGTCTCCTCCCTTCTTCTTTGGTTGCTTGTTATTCCTTTTCAGGTATGATCGATATGTGCGAATTTGAGAAGCCGATCATCTGGATCGGGAGCAGCAAGAAAGATCTGCTGGAGCTTCCAGTTCCCGTGCGAAAGTTTTTCGGTCATGCTCTTCACTTTGCACAGATTGGCGAGCAGCACGACGCTGCCAAAGTACTCAAAGGATTCGCGGGCGCCGGCGTGCTCGAGATTGTCGAAGACGATGCGCAGGGGACATACCGCGCCGTCTATACCGTCAAATTCGAGCCGGCAGTCTTCGTTCTCCACTGCTTTCAAAAGAAAAGCAAGACCGGGATAAGCACGCCGAAGAAGGACTTGGACACGATCCGCCTCAGGCTCAAAACAGCGGGGAGATTGGCGACGGAGATGGCAGATGGCTAGGCGCAAAACAAGCGACACAGAATTTGAAGTTAGCTGCGGGAACGTTTTCGCGGACCTTGGACTTCCTGACGCCGAAGAACTCAAGATCAAGTCGGGGCTCGCAATCGAGATTATCCGTGCAATACGCCGCCTTGGTCTCACACAGCAAGAGGCCGCACAGCAAATGGGCGTCACTCAGCCGAAGGTCTCCGGTTTGATGCGCGGAGATTTCACCAATCTTTCGGAAACCAAGTTGATGGAATGCCTGAACCGTCTCGGATATGACATCGAGATCAGACTGCAACCAACGGCGGAGCCGGTCGGACGCCGCACGGTCGCGAGCGCCTAGTGCTTAGACCGCGTGAATTGGTAATTCATCATGGACAAGCGTGGACCGGGAGGTCCACGCTACAGCCGGCCAGGAGGCCGGCGCTACATTCATATGATTACGAAATCATGCGGTCACGGTACTAGCAGTCACTAAAGCAACTGGAACACCGCTGCATTGGCCGATTAGCGACTGGCTCCGCCAGTGCTTGCAGCCTTGTTTACCGCCTGCTCGATTTGCGCGGCGTCTCCCAGATAATAATGGCGAATGGATTTCAAGTTGCCGTCAAGTTCCTGCACCATCGGCACGCCGGTAGGAATGTTGAGGTCGACAATCTTCTCATCTGGAACGTCTTCAAGATACTTCACAAGCGCCCGCAGGCTGTTGCCGTGGGCCGCGATCAAGACCCGTTTCCCCGACCGTATGCTGGGAGCGATGACCTCGTGCCAGCAGGGCAGAAAGCGGTCCACCGTGTCCTTGAGGCACTCGGTGAGTGGAAGCTGTTGCTTTGAAAGGTCGCGATAGCGCGGGTCCTTCCCCGGATAACGCGGATCAGCCTCGTCCAGCGCCGGTGGGCGAATGTCGTAACTGCGGCGCCAGATTTTCACCTGCTCCTCTCCATACTTCGCCGCCGTCTCCGCTTTATTAAGGCCTTGCAGCGCCCCATAATGCCGTTCGTTGAGCCGCCAGTCGCGCTCGACGGGAATCCACATCAGGTCCATCTGATCCAGCGCGATCCACAGCGTGCGTATCGCGCGCTTCAGTACCGAGGTGAAGGCGACGTCGAAGCCATATCCCTGCTCCTTGAGCATACGGCCGGCCTGTGTGGCCTCTTCTCTGCCTTTCTCCGACAGGTCGACGTCGGTCCAGCCGGTAAACAGGTTTTCCTTATTCCAGATGCTCTCTCCATGACGAAGCAAGACGACTTTGTACATCTCAATACTCTCTTTCCTAAGCTGGAGTCTCTTTTTTGATGATGATTCGCTCCAATTATACGAAATCTCCGTATTGCCTTTCGGCTGCAAACCCATAATCTCCCATGCGCCTTTGCTTGCGATCGTTCTCGGTTCGATCCAAGACCGAGGAGGCGAAGGCCGACCGGCCGCGGACGGATGGCTCGCTGCGCGACATTTCGCCGCCGCTGCTGAACCTGCTGAATCTGGGCCTGCCGAAAGAGATGCAGGCGAGGATCTGCGGGTGCCGATCGCGGCCAAGTAAATTCAACCAGAACTCAACGCACAAAGACCTCCCGCAGTGGGAGGCCTTGTGGTTTGATTCGCCGCTATCGAGCTACCGCGAGCGCAGGGATTTGAGGGCCTCGGGCAGCCGCTCCTCGATGATCCGCGCGCGCTCGGCGGCAAGTCCGCCAAGGTACGACGGCGCGGGAGTGGCCATCAGCACCAGCGCGAGGGCAATCAAAGAGAAGATCAGCCCCGCAACGCCGGCCGAGATCAGCATGTGGTAGGTGTCCTCGCGGTCCAGAGCGAAGACATTGAAGGCCATGTGCTCCAACGGCCGGATGTGCTTCAAAACCGCGAGCGCGAAGAGAAAGAAGAGAGCCGCAAGCGAGGTCAGAACCGCAAGCGTGACGTCGACGCTGCGATGGAAGTTCTGACGAGCGCTGCAACGGGCGCATTCGGCAAAATGACTCTCGTAGTCCCGGCGCATCTCAGGGGAGATGCCGGAGATGTCATATCGCCAGCTTGCCAGAATCGCGCCTACGACCCGGTCGGAACATTCGATTTTCGTCGTAGACATAGGGACCCACCTTGGAAAGAATTCCGTTCAACGGCCGAGGTAAACAGTTCAGTTCAACCACTGAGCATCCGCGAGGAGGTTGGTTGCGGAAGCTTGTTCATTGGACGCCGCTCCGAGTGATGGGATGCGGAACGCCTCAAAAATACACAACGCCATGCACAATGCCTGGCGCTTCGCGACGGCCTATCGCGCGTATCTGGGTTGTGGCCGCTGTCTTACTTACTATTGTAACCCCGTTTTTTAGAAAGTGATAGCAGAAAGGGGCTCATGTTGGCGGGCGAGCAACAGGCGATTGGCCAAAAGGCTGGCCCGGCCCGCGAGGGCGCGCTCGGCAGCGAGCCGAGCCAGATCAGGAAGATTATTGTTTTCAGAGAGATGGCCTAAGATGATCCATGCGGCCTGGCCGTCGTAGTCCGCGGCAAGGAATTGAGAGGCCGAATCGTTCGAGAGGTGGCCGACCCGGGAAAGCACCCGTTGCTTGACCGACCAGGGATAGGGGCCGTCGCGCAACATCTCGAGGTCATGGTTCGATTCAAGCAACAACAGGTCCAGGTTGCGGAGCTGCTCTTTGACGTTGGGCGGAATGTAGCCGAGGTCGGTGGCAAAGCCCATCCGGACCCCCTCGGCGCTGAAGACAAAGCCCACGGGATCGGCCGCATCATGTGGAATCGTAAAGGGGTTAATGCTGATGTCGCCGATCGAGAAGGATTGGCCCGACTGGAAATACTCGACCGCCGGGAGCCAGGTGGGATCGTCCTTGAGCGAGGGCGGACGGCCCAAAGAAGCGTCACGAGTCAAGTCAGACACGGCGGGGTCCTGCGAGTTGATCGAGGAAGATTGGGCCGAGTTTTCCACAGGATCTTCGCCAGGGGCGTCTTGATTGGGGTCGTCGGGGGGATCGCTTTCCGGAGCCTCGGATTCGGGCTCGGCCCGGCGCTCGGCGGCCTGTTTGCGGATCATTTCGAGCCATTGGGAGTAGCTCATCTGGCGGCGCGGGCTCAGCCAGCGCATCCAGGCGCGGTGCGTGGCCTCAGTGAAGTACACCGGGATGCCCAGCTTGCGCACCGTGACGGCGAGGCCGTTCACGTGGTCCTGGTGCTCGTGGGTGATGACGATGGCGTTGAGGGTTGCCGGGTCTTCGCCGGCCAGCTTCATGCGCCGGAAGAGCTCGCGGCAGCTCAAGCCGGCGTCGATCAGAATGCGCGTGCGCCCGCTGGAGAGAACCGTGCAATTGCCCCTCGACCCCGACGCCAGCACTGTGAAACGCACCATGGTTTGAGCATAACGCGGATGGTTCCCTTCGAGCCGTCGCGAAATACACAGGTGGCAGCGCTGGCCGCAGCACAGGCTGCGAAGGCCGGCGGTTTTGCGGATCGCGGTCCCGCCCCTATTGAATAGGCAGAGCGGCTGCGGAGAGCCGCTTGGTGCGCGAATTACGGAAAGTTAGAAAGACCATCCCCAGCGCTGCGCATGAAAGCAAGGCAAAGGTGCCGGGCTCGGGAACCGGCGTAACCGGGGGGCCGACCGGGGTCCCAGTACCAGTTACCGAGCAGGCGGTAGATATGGTGTTGTTATCCAGTGTCACTGCGCCAGTTAGCGCGATGACTCCGCCGCACCCGTCCGTTGCTCCCGTATTGAGGGTGTCGGAGGCATCCGCGACAATGGTTCCGAGGAACGTCGTGCCTGTTCCGAGAGTCGTGGAGCTGCCAACTACCCAATCTATGCTTCCCGTATAGGGACCGGGAATACCGGAATCGATGATCGCAACGCTCGAGGCGCTTGCGGTGGTGAGGGTGGAACCCATCACAAAGGTCCAGGATGCGGTATCGGTGCCCTCGGCGTCGAGCAGCAGCGCTCCCGTCAACTGAGCCGAGGACGAAAAATAATATACGCCCGGAGCGAGCCCCTCCGAACCAAACGAGCCCAGATCGTCTCCGGTCAGGTTATCGGCGCCTATCAGGAAGCTGGGGGCTATGTCGGTGTCGTAGAAAGTCGTGGCGTCAATCTGACCATTTATCGCGGGGGTATTATCAATGTCTTCCACTCCAGTGAGAGTGGCGCTGCCGAAGCCCGTAATCGAAGAACCGGGCGAGAGGCCAACATCTCCGAGGATGGTAGTGGGACCGGTGTTGGTCACGGTCGAGGCGCCCAGGACCGCAAAACCATCAATGGTGCCGGCGTGGGAGCCTACTGAAAGGAGCGAGAGAACCGATGGCAGAAGTAACACACGAAAGGTACACGTCCTCATTTTTCCTCCTGAGGTCGTTGGCCGATATCTCACGGCACGATCCGTACCTGTCGCCCGACTATCGTCTACGAACACGAGGGCCGGCGATTCGCTCGAATGCTAACACGCGATTTCAAAGCCGACTGGTCAAAATTGAACACCCGCTCGGTGTTGACCTCCTGAGCGCCATCATCACGTTCAAACCCACTTGAATAAAGGCGTTAGAGGCCATCGAGAGGTTAGCTGCGACTATGCAGGAAGGCATTTGAGGCTTGGAGCCTATTCTTCACTTTGGCGCGGCAGTGGGCGGCATTTCGCACATCAGGCCGATGGCGTGGCCGTCGGGATCGCGGAGGAAGGCCAGCCAGAGATCGTGATCGGGCATCTTGGCGACCAGGTGCGGCTTTTGGGTGAACTCGACGCCGCGGGCAGCCAGCAGATCATGTGTTTGTTGAATGTCTGCGACGCGGAAGTAGAGGATGGTGCCGCCCGGACCGGATTGATCAGGCGAAGTTCCGATGGCAAAGCGGATTTTTCCGCACTGGAAGAAGGACATGGGGCCTGCGTCGAAGAGAAACTGCATGCCGAGCACGTTTTGATAGAAATCCTTCGATCGCGCGAGATCGCTGACGGTGATGGCGATCTGGCCGATGTCGTCGAGATGGACCGCAGATGGGGAAGTGTCAGGATTCATGTTGACCTCACTGGAATGTGGATTCGGAACCTTACGTCATGGTGTTCAGGTTGGCGGGAATCTCAATCGAAACCAGAGTGCCGCGGCCGGGATTCGAGACCACGTTAAAGCGGGCCTGGTTGCCGTAGAGGACTTCGAGGCGCTCCTGCACATTCTTCATGCCGATGCCGGCGCCGGTGCGGCGCAGCGCGGAGGCGGGCTGCGCGTTCATGCCCACGCCGTCGTCGGCCACTTCGATCGAGATGCGATCGCCTTCGAGGCGGCTGCGCAAGGTGACCGTGCCGCCGTGGATGCGCGGTTCCAGGCCGTGCTTGATGCTGTTCTCAATCAGCGGCTGCAGCAGAATGCTCGGCACCAGCACTTCTAGCGTGCGCGGATCGATCTCTTTTTCGACGCGGAGCTTGTCGGCGCCAAAGCGCACCACCTCGATGTCGAGATAATCGTCGGTAAATTTGAGCTCTTCGCGCAGGGGAACGTAGGCGTCGTGATCCTTGAGCAGGGCGCGGAGGATGTTGGCGAGCTTGACGATCATCTCGCGCGCCAGCTCGGGCTGGCTGCGCACCAGCGAGGCCACGGAGTTGAGCGTGTTGAAGAGAAAATGCGGATTGATCTGGCGCTGCAGGGCGTCGAGGCGGGCTTCAAGCAGCAGGCGCTTCTGCTCTTCGAGCGACATTTCGATGCGAAGCGCGTTCCACACCTTGAGAGCGATGCCCACGTTGATGGGCGCGGCGATCCAGACCAGCGCCTGCAGCCAGAGCTGATCGGAGACGAGCGCGAAAAGGCGGTGGGGAAAGAGGCGCGCGAGCCAGTCGCGGGCCATCTCCATGAGGGCGATGAGAAACAGAAGCAGAATCTGGCGGTCAATGCGCGGCTTGAGGAGGTTGCGGCGCACCCAACGGTAGATGCTGAGGTCGATCAAGGGAGTGAACGACCAGATCTCTTCCTCTTCGACGAAGCGGCCGATGATGCCGGCGGCGAGACCGAGGAGGACGTTGAAGGGCAGCGCCAGATATTCGTAGTGCAGGACGGCGGGAACGGAGAGAACGACGCCGCCCAGTATCGCCCAACCGGGGCCGATGAGCAGGCCGAGGAGAATGATGGTTTCAAAGGAGATGTCGGCGGCCAAAAAGTTCGGCACCCAGAAGCGGAGCCAGACGCCGATGGTGAGCGGCGCCAGAAAGAACGCCAACAATGCCAGCGTCTGCGCGGGGCGGCGCTTCTCCGCGAAGAACAACCGCCGGAAGGTGGCGCCGCGCGCCAGAACGCTGGCCGTTGCAGCTATGACGGCCCACTTCACCAGCAGCGTGATCCAAATGAGTTTTTCTGTCGCCACGTCATCACTGTAACGCGGCGCGCGGGGCGTTGGCGAGATGCGCTGGGACGGAGGTTTTCGAGCCAACGTAAAATAGAAACATGGGATTGGAGAGCGTGAAGAAGATTGCGGAAGCGGATTTTCCTACACGGTGGGGCGCATTCCGCATTCTGGGCTTTGAGGGCGTGCGCGCCCCGGAGCCGCAAATCGAGGATTCGCAAATCGAAGGCCAGCCCGGCTGCGCGCCGGCGCGTACGGTGGAAGGCCTAGTGGCGCTGGTGATGGGCGACGTGCAAGCGACGCCGCCGCTGGTGAGGATCCACTCGCAATGCCTGACAGGAGATGTTTTTGGGTCGCTGCGCTGCGATTGCAGGTTGCAACTGGAGCTCGCGCTCGGCAAGATCTCCGGCGAAGGCGCGGGGATTCTGCTGTACGAGCAGCAGGAGGGCCGCGGCATCGGCCTGATGGCCAAGTTGCGGGCCTACGAACTGCAGGACCAGGGCCTGGACACCGTAGAAGCAAATGAGGAACTGGGATTCGCGGCCGATTGCCGCGGCTACGAGTTGCCGGCAACGGTGCTGAAGCTGCTGGGCGTCAAGCGCGTGCGATTGATTACAAACAATCCCGAGAAGGTGGCTGCACTCGAGTCGGCGGGCATTAGCGTGACGGAGCGCGTATCGGCCGAGGTCGAGCCGCAAGAGAGCTTTGCCAACTACCTCAAGACCAAGCAGGAAAAGATGGGGCACATTCTGGATTCGCTGGCGGGCGAAGAGCCAAGGTAGGCTCGGAGCGCGCGTTCCGCAGTTGAGTATCGATGTGCGGAATCAATCGTTGGGCTGCGCTCGAGAGCCGGACGTGACAAGCTGGCTGGTGCTTGCCGGGGGTTGCTGGTTGCTGGGCGGCGCGGGGGGCGTTTTGGCCGGGGCGGATTGCGGCTGCGCGACCTTGGCGGGCTGCTGCGCGTCGTTGGCCGGCGGAGGCGATGTGTTGTCCTGCGGTGCAGGCTGCGGATAGGTGGCCTGCGCGGGTTGGCTCGAAGCCGCCGAAGTGCTGGGCTGCTCATCTGGATTATTGCCAGGGGGATTGACGCCCGGCTGCTCGCCGGTGTGCGGCTTGGGGAATTGCACGGGGCGCATCACGCCGTCGCTGGTGTTGTCGGTGGGCAGCGATTCGCCGGGTTTGCGCAGACTGGGGGGTGTGTTGGGCGCCTGTTTGTCGGGGTCGGGCTCGACGTCGCCCTCATGAACGGTCCGCGTGTTGGCTTGCGCCGAAATCACGGGCTTGCCGTCGGTGGTCATCATGGCCGAGACCACGTCCTCGGTGAAGACCTGGAGCGGCTCGCCGTCGCGGGCAATCTCCAGATGGATCACGCGGTTGCCGTTGATGCGCACGAAATCGACTTCCTGGGGCGGCGTGCCGTAGACCCACTCTTCGAAGGGCATCTGGCCTTCCATCTCGCGCGTTTTGTAGTTCGGCTGGCCCTTGGCGAAGAGCACCATATCTGTGGTCATGCCTACCAGCACCTTGTGGCCGAGGATGGCGTTCTTCAATTCCGTGGGCAGAGTGTCTGTGAAGGCCTGAACGGGAGATTTCACGTCGAAGGAGATGAGCGGAGCGAGCAGCGCCTTGACCTGGGCCGGCGTGAGTTCGGGAACGTGATCGGCAAAGGTGAGCGTGAGACGCGAACCTGCGGGCTCGCCGTTGGGGTTGGCCAGCGTGGGGTCGAGATCGGGATCGCCTATCTGTGGGCCGACACTGATCTGCACATGGCGCAGAATACGATGCTTCGGGTCGGGTCCGCCGTCGAGATCGAAGACGATCTTGGAGCGGTCGATTTTGATGTCGGTAACGACCATACGCGCGCCCGGCTTGGCGGAGAGACCCTCGCTGATGACCATGTTCAGATAATTCACGCCGACGGGCTCGAGCTTGCCGTTGGCCGCCAGCGTGAGCCCCTTGTGGCCGCGGGGAAACGGTCGCATGGCAAAGCCCTGTTCCGATTGGAGCGCCCGGAGCAGCTCGATGCGGGTCTTGGGATCGAGCGCGGCTTTGCTCAGCTCGACATGCGTGGGTTCGATCTGCGCGTAACGGCGGTCCACCGGGCCGGTGGTAGTGACCCCGCCCTTGCCGCTCGTATCGACGGTGAGAACCTGGGCGGAAGTTGCGCCAGCGCCGAGCAAGGCTACGAGGGCGCACGCGCCGGCGAGGTGCGTGAAACCGCTTCTGAATCGGCTGCCATGAACGGCCTCGGGGGCTAAAGCCCCTGAAGATTTTGCGGCACTTACAGCACGACTAAAGTCGTGCCCTTTCACGGTGCAACTTTCACCGCAGGCGGTTACGCGGTGGTTCGCGTTCGATGCCGCAGCCGGGCCAATCCGTTGGGGAAGGAGACGCCGCTTCATGGGAACCTCCCATGGGTTCGTACACTAATAGGCAAACCTTAGCCCCAATCGGGGGGAAAAGGCAAATGCTCAAAGGCAGGGAACAAGGGAATAAGGTAGCTTCTAGCTTCTAGCTTCTAGCTTTTAGCTTTTAGCTCTTAGCTTCAATTGTTAGCTGTTGATGCTCACCATCCGCGGTTGGCTCGACCCATAGGCCCCTCGGTCACTCGGGCTCTGTTTTCTCGTTCCCTTGTTCCCTTGGTCCCTTGGTCCCCGTATTTTCGATTTGCACCAGCGCGGGCCCGGTGGGCGCGGGCGGACCCATAGCGGCTTCGTGCTGGGCGCGGGAGACGGCGTCGAGATCGACGGGAATGCCGCCGGGCACGATGACGGGAGCGTTGTAGCGGTAGTTGAGGTCGCGCGTGAGGCGGAAGACCACGGGCAGAGCCACGAGAAGCATAACGAAGCTGAGCCAACTGCCGTCGAGGCCGAAGGCTCCGCCACTCAGCCAGAGCGGACCCATGGGATCGCCCGCGACCACCGGTGAATGGCTGCCGACGCCGCTGATGGCGAGCCCAAAGAGCAGGGCACGGCTGGCCTTCCAGCCGAAGTTGAGGCCCCAACTCACCCACAGGGCGCGGGTGCGCAGATAGCACGCGGAGAGAACGAGACCGAGCACGAAGGAGACGGCGAAACTGGCGTGGCTTGCTCCCGGCACGAGCGCCTGCAGGATGGCGTAGATGGCGGCAAAACCCACTGCCGCTCCCGTGGGACCGACGGCGTTCGAGAAGCGCTGGAAGGCGTAGCCGCGGAAAGCGATCTCCTCAGCCAGAGCGAAGAGCGCGAAGAATGCCGCGTCCGCCACGAGCCAGCCCCACGATGAGGCTGCGGTCGAAATAGAAATGGCGATGCCGCCGAATACGGTCAGGGGCAGCACGCAGACCAGGGCCACGGTCCAACCGGTCGCCAGGCCCAGCCCAGCCTCTTCCAGGCATCCGGGACGAAGCGGCAGGCCCTGCTCATGGACGGGGTGCACCTGCCCGTCCATCCAGAAGCCCAAGGCGGAGTAGCCAATGAGCAGCAGAAAGACCAGCATGGCCTTGTCTGCCAATGGAATCCATGCATCGCCGACAAGACCGCGCGCACCATGGAAAGCGAGCAAGCGCGCGAAAAAGAAATAGAGGAACGCGGCAAGAAATTGGAAGTAGGCGCGCAGACGGCCGCCGGTGTAGGTGGGATCGGTCATGCGCACCCCCGGCCCATGGCACGGACGTGGGCCCCAGCGCCATCGAACAGGCGCCTTGTGCCGCGCAGATTGGCTCGCGTATGTCTCATCAGAATCGTCAGGACTTTCGAGCTGCGGAATCAGCCTTCCGTGTAGCACTGCGCGATATTGCGGAACTTCTGTTGCCGCGAGGCGACCAGGAGATCGATGGGGACGGACTTGAGCCCGTTGAGGTTTTTTCTGAGCGCCGAGCCAAGCAGCCCGCAGCCTGCTTCGTGGGCCGCGTGGATGCCATCCGGCGGTTCTGAGACGATCTCGTCGACGCAGCCGAGCTCGGCAACCTCGGGCGCGGAGATGCGCAGAGCTTCGGCCGCGAGAGCTTTTTTGCCGGCGTCGTTCCACATGATCGAGGCGCAGCCTTCCGGCGAGATGACGAAGTAGAGGGCGTTCTCGAGAATCAGCACGCGATCGGTGACGGCCAGCGCCAACGCGCCGCCCGATCCGCCTTCGCCGCTGATGACCGAGATGGTGGGCACGCGCAGGCGCGCCATCTCGCGCAGGTTGCGGGCGATGGCCTCGGCCTGGCCGCGCTCCTCTGCGCCCATGCCGGGATACGCGCCGGGAAGATCGATAAAGCTGATGAAGGGGCGCGAGAATTTTTCGGCGAGCTTCATGGCGCGGAGCGCTTTGCGGTAGCCCTCGGGATGCGGCATGCCGAAGTTGCGCCGCACGCGCTCTTTCGTGGTGCCGCCTTTGCGATTGCCGATCACCATGACCTCGTCTGCGCCCAGCCGCGCCATGCCACAGACGACGGCTTCGTCGTCGCCGAAGGCGCGATCCCCGTGAATCTCGCTGAAATCCGTAAAGATTCGCTCGATCAGTTCCATGGGGTAGGGGCGCTGGGAATGCCGTGCGCGTTCGATTCTCTCCCATGCCGGCGAGACGGCCTGTGCCTGGGGACTAATTCCTGTTTCGAGTTCGCTCATCGATAGTTTGGCGCCTGAGGGCAAGGCTGGCAGCCCTTCTGTGATTCTACGACAGGGAGCGAGGGACTGAGGTAACGAGGTTTCAAGGACGCTCGATTGGTTCCCACGCCCGCTAAAGCGGGCTGGCACATCGAATCATGCACTCGACCCCAGTCTTGCGACTGGGGCTACCGTATGTCGCCCGCTAAAGCGGGCTGAATCGAAGGGTGAGTTCGCGTTCGTGCTGCTCTTCCCTGTTGTCTGTTCCCTGCTCTTAGCGCGATTCGCCGGCGTGGGCGGCGCGCTGGCCGGCCAGGCGGCTGATCTTGTCGCTCTCCTTCACCATCTCGTGGACGGCGAAGCCTTTTTCCGCAAGCGCGCCGGTGGGGCAGGCCTGCACACATTTGCCGCAGGCGGTGCAGTTGTGCGCGTGGCCCCAATCGTCCTTGAGATCGCTGACAATGCGCGAGTAGATGCCGCGCGATGAGACCTCCCAGACGTTGGCGCCCTCAACTTCGGCGCAGACGCGCACGCAACGTGTGCAGAGAATGCAACGGTTGTGATCGAGGACGTAGCGGGGATGGGACATGTCAACGGTAAGGCGGGGGTTGTTGTAGGCGTAGCGCACGTGGGTGACACCGAGCGACTGCGCCATGGATTGCAGCTCACAATGACCATTGGAAACGCAGGAGGAACAGATGTGGTTCCTCTCGACGAGGAGCAACTCGACGGCCATGCGCCGGTAGAGCGTAAGCCGGGCCGATGCGGTCTTGATCGACATGCCTTCCTGCACGGGCGTAGTGCAGGCGGGCAGCAGGCGGTCGGTGCCGGCCAGCTCGACGACGCAGAGGCGGCAAGCGCCGACAGCGCTCAGGCCCTTGAGGTAGCAGAGCGTAGGAATGTATTTCCCATTGGCGCGCGCGGCATCGAGGACGGTGTCGCCTTCGTGCGCGGTCACCAGTTCGCCGTCGATGCGAACGGAGATGATCTTGGTGTTTGCCTTGGCTTCCATGTCTACCGGCTTTCCTTCCAGGGCTAAAGCCCCGCTCTTGCTGACCCTCAGACTTTATGAACTCGAATTCATCTCAATTCATGTGCGGGCGTGGACCCGCACTACAGCCGGTCAACCACCCCAGTGAGTGAAAATCGCTCGCCGGGGACCCCAGTCAGGCGACCGGCGCTACACTTCGGTCAACTGCTGCTAGGCGTGCCGCGCAGATCGCAGCGCAGGCAGCGGCGGCACTCTTCCAGCGCTTCCTGCGGAGTAAGGTTGGCGACAACTTCCTGCTGCGTCCGCGCGCGCGCGGCGGCAGGCAAGGAATGGGCGGTGTGACGGTGCGAGAGGCTGGGCTCCGGCGGCAGAGCGTGGCTGTACTCGAACGCGGGAAAGAGCTGCTCCCAGCGGGAAGTTCCCGTTTTTTCCTGTCCCGAAGGCTGCTGGCCCATCAGGCGCTCGTCGATCTTGCGCGCGGCCTGCTTGCCGCCGCTCATGGCGTTCGACATGTTGGAAGCGCCGGTGATCACGTCGCCGCCGGCATAGAAACCGGAACGGCTGGTTTCATAGGTGAAACGATCGACAACGATGGTGCCTTCCTCCTTGAGTTCGAGGCCGGAGGCGCGGCAGAAATCCATGTCGAAGGTCTCGCCCACGGCGAGGACGACGCTGTCGCACTCGAAGCGCTGCACCTCGTCGGTGGGGATGGGGCGGCGGCGGCCGGATTTGTCGTATTCGCCGAGGCGCGTCTTGACGATTTCGATGGCCTTCACGCTGCCATCCGTGCCACCCAGGATGCGATGCGGCGCGGCGAGAAAGACGAAGCGCACACCCTCCTCTTCGGCGGCCTGAATCTCTTCGTCGATGGCAGGCATGTCTTTGCGCTCGCGGCGATAGAGAATGGTTGCCTGCCCGCCCATGCGCAAGACGGTTCGCGCGGAATCGATGGCGGCATTGCCGCCGCCGATGATGGCCACGCGGGAACCGACAGCGACTTTTTCGCCGCGCGAGACGGATTCCAAAAAGATGAGCGCGGGAAAAACGTTTTTGAGCTCGGTTCCTGGCAGATAGAGCCAGGATTCCTTCCAGGTTCCGATGGAGATGAAGACGGCGTCGAAATCTTTGGCGAGATCGTTGAGAGGCAGATCGAAACCTACGCGCGTATTGAAGACGAATTTGACGCCCACGGCTTCGATGAGATCGAGTTCGCGGCGCAGCACGGCCTTGGGCAGCCGGTACTCGGGAATGGCGAAGCGTAACATGCCGCCGGCTTCGCTGCGTTCTTCAAAGACGGTGACTTCGTGGCCGAGCATGGCGAGATAGAAGGCCGCGGTGAGGCCGGTGGGACCGGAGCCGGCCACGGCAATCCTTTTGCCCGAGTAGGGAAGACTGCGCGCGAGAATCCGCTTGACCATGGAGCCGAAACGGTCGGACTGGAAGATGGAGTCGGCGATGAGGCGGTGCACCTCGCGCATATTTACCACTTCATCGAAAGACTGGCGGCGGCAGCGATTGTCGCAGGGATGCTGGCAGA
>Ga0326727_10017848_pt1 | contig 14612 bp, 14 predicted proteins | sample MB2enrmetagenome_FD_207643 | JGI IMG/M metagenome (GOLD analysis project Ga0326727, IMG submission 207643) | Lab enriched peat soil microbial communities from McLean, Ithaca, NY, United States - MB29MY | ecosystem: Environmental > Terrestrial > Soil > Wetlands > Peat | place: USA: New York... | reverse complement strand
GGCCTTACGTGGGAAGCGGCGTTGCGAGCGATGCGGCCATTGATCGTGCGTTCACGCGGCTTCTGTCCTTGCTGCCTGACTGAATTTGAGGATTTTTTGCCTGTTTATACTTAACAGAGTAATGCTATCAGCCGGAGCATGGCCTCAAAATCGCGCAGGCCCGCGCCCGAGTCGTCATTGTTATCCACGCCAATGCCGTCGAACTTGAACTGGTTGATGCCGCACTTCTGCACCACCTCCACGCATCGGTCGCGGAAGCGCTGATAATACTTCGGACCGGCCATGGAAAAATTGCCGTCGCGGATTTCAAACCCCTGCTCCCGGCCGTATTTGATCCGGTCCTCATGCGGTTGGCCGTAACCGCCCCAAGGCGAAAGCCAGATGCCCGGCGCCGCCCCGTATTGCGCCGCCGCCTGCTCCAGCGGCGCGAAGCCGTTTGGAAAACCGGCGTGAAAATGCCACAGCGTCTTGGGGTCGTCCCAGCCGTCGTCAAACAAAAAGGAATCCAGTTTCACTCCGCGCTTGACCGAGAGTTCCTCGCCGAAAGCATGGATGACATTCAAAGCTGCCGCTTCGTCATATTTGCTGAAATAACCGATGTCATACCACGAATTGTAATGAAGAAAGGGCCGATAGGGATGCGCGCGTTCGCGTTCCAGATAGGCCAGAAAATCCCGGCGCAATTGTCCGGGCCGCACAAAACCGGCCACCAGTGAACAGGCGAAAGTTTTTCCCGGCTCGATGGCCGCCCCGCGCGGCAGGAAGCAGCGCACATAGCCCATTTCCGCGCGGTTGATCGAAAGCGGATGCTCCACTCCGTAGAACGTCGTCCTGTCCGCCACCGGACAACCGTCCACTGTGCCTGTCGCGCGCGCCGTGACATTGGGCGTCTCCAACAGGCCCACGCCCTTCAAGGGCAGGGAGTTCATTCCCGCTTTGAGAACCACTTGCTCGCGCAGATAGCGCGAGCCGTCTCTCAGGATCGCCTCCCACTTCACCTGCAAATTGCCGTCCTTGCTGGCCAGGTCCGCGACCAATTCCCTCCCCGGCAGCCGTTCAGAGAATCGCGATGCGTTCAGATTGACCGGCAACGGCACGATGCGCGGCTTGCTTATCAGCTTGAACTGACCGGAATGCAAAACCTCGCCATTGGTGAGCACCAGGCTGAACAAATCCGCGCCGAGATTGACCTTCTGCCCCGTTTTCTTGTCCTGCAACCAACCGGGACGCAGCCGGCCGCCTTTCGTCTGGCAGTTGACGCTCACCTGGTCATTGTCCAAAGTGAATTGCGCCGCGTGGAGGGGCGCGTTTGGCCAACAGGTCAGAACCGCCGCCCCCAATAGCGCCACAGCCAGTCTTTTCATTGAATCGGTATGCGCAATCCAGAACGGCGCCAAGTCAGCCGAGCCGGGCCAGTTCGGGCCAGAGCAAGGCGCCCATCCGCGCGCCTTTTTCATAGGAGTCCAGGCTGAATTTCTCGTTCGGCGAATGGGCGTTGTCATCGGGCAGCGCCAGGCCCAGCAACAAGGAATCGGCCCGCAGGACGCGCTTGAATTGGGTCACAATCGGGATCGAGCCGCCTTCGCGCATCAAAATCGGTTCGTGCCCGAAGGCTTCTTTCAACGTGCGCAACGCCGCCTGGGCCAGCGGGCTGGTCGGCGAAACCATGTAAGGCTCGCCGCCGTGGCCGGCTTGAATCTCCATCCGCACGGTGGGCGGGCAGAGCTTCTTCAAGTGTGTCAAGGCTATCTTCCGGATCCGCTCCGGGTCCTGGTCCGGCACCAACCGGAAGGTCAGCTTGGCCCGCGCCCACGAGGGCACGATAGTCTTGCCGCCCTCGCCCTGATAACCGCTGGTCAACCCGTTGATCTCCACGGTCGGTCGCGCGCTGCGCTGCTCGACAAAGGTGTAACCGCGCTCGCCGAACAATTTGGGCACGCCGACGAATTTGCGATATTGCGCCTCGGTCATCGGAATGCGCGCCGCCTGCTGGCGCTCGTAGGCGGAGAGCTTGGCCACCTGGTCGTAGAAGCCCGGAATGTTGACCCGGCCGTTTTTGTCGCGCAATTGGGCCAGCATCTGGCAGAGCACCATGGCCGGGTTGTCCACCGTGCCGCCAAAGATGCCCGAATGGAGGTCGCGCGAAGGCCCGTGCAGCACGATCTCGAAGGAGAGGACGCCGCGCAGGGCATAAGTCAGCGCCGGATGTCGCAAGTCGGGCATGCCCGTGTCGGAAATGACCACCGCGCGGCAGGCCAGTTCCTTGCGGTTGGCGCGCAAAAAGGCCTCCAAATGTTTGCTGCCGACTTCCTCCTCGCCTTCGATGACGAAGGTGAGGTCGCACGGAAGCTCGGCGCCGGTTTTGAGATAAGCCTCGATGGCGTTCAAGTGGGCCAGGTTCTGGCCTTTGTTGTCGCACGCCCCGCGGGCGAAAACCGAGCGCCCCTCCACGCGCGGCTCAAAGGGCGGGCTTTTCCAAAGTTCCAACGGCTCCGGGGGCTGGACGTCGTAATGGCCATAGACCAGGTAATGCGGTTTGCCCGCGGGTTTGGTTTTGGCGACGACAATGGGATGGCCTTCAGTGGGGCAAACGCGCGCCTGGAGGCCGATTTGGAGGCAATGCTTGACAATCCACTCCGCGCAGGCCGCCATGTCGGGGCGATGGTCCGGCTGGGCGGAAACGCTGGGAAAGCGCAGGTACTGGCAGAGTTCGTCGGTAAAACGGCCCTTGTTCTGTTCAAGATATTCCAAAACGGCATTCATGGCATCCACCTGGGCAAATTACAGGGGCCAACTCGGTTCGATCTCCGCATCCACGGAAATTTCCCCCAGGCCGGCCCTCCACTTGCGTTCGGCCAAGATACCAATCATGGCCGCGTTGTCAGTCGAAAACTTGCGCTCCGAAAGGCGCAAGCGCAGCCCCGCTTCCTGGCTGGCCGCCGCCAACTGCCGGCGCAGGGCGCTGTTGCAGGCGACGCCGCCCGAAGCTGTGACGCAACGCCGCCCCAAGCGCCGGGCGGCGCGCAGCGTTTTGGCCACCAGCACTTCGACGATGGCCGCCTGGACGCTGGCGCACAAATCCCGCAATTGGCGCGGGTCCTCCGGCAGCCGGGGATTTTTTTCCAGGAAATAGCGGACGGAAGTCTTCAAACCCGCGAAGCTGAAATCGTCATTGCTCTCCCGGAGCATCGGACGTGGAAAATCGAAGGCCTTGGGATTTCCCTCCGCGGCCAGGCGGTCCATTTCAGGCCCCGCCGGATAAGGCAGGCCCATGAGCTTGCCGGTTTTGTCGAAGCATTCCCCGGCGGCGTCGTCCAGTGTGGAACCGAGGACGCGATGGCGGAAGAGTTCCTCCACCAGCACCAACAAAGTATGGCCGCCGGAAATAATGAGCGAGACCGACGGCTCAAATTGGGCGAAATCGGCCCGGGGCGGCTCGGCCAGAATCCAGGGCGAGTACAAATGGGCCTCGTGATGGTGAACGCCCAGGACGGGCTTGCGCAAACTGAAAGCCAGCGCCTGCGCCGCCTTCAATCCCGCCAGCAGCGCGGTTGGCAGACCCGGTCCGCGCGTCACCGCCACCGCCTCCAGGTCCGCCGCCCTGACCTCGGCGTCGCGCAACGCCTGGGTGGCCACCGGGACAAGATTGCGCAAGTGTTCGCGCGCGGCCAATTCCGGCACCACGCCCCCGTATTCTGCGTGAAGGGCCGCCTGCGAAGAAACGATGTTGGACAAGACACAGCCGTCCCGCACGACCGCCGCGCTGGTTTCGTCACAAGACGTTTCGATAGCCAGCAGCGGGCCTGGAGGGCGGTCTTGGCCTGTTTCAGTCAATGACATCTGACGGTGATCCTGTGCTGGTCAACGCCCGGGAGTCAATGCTTGGCGAATCCGGCCGCATGTGATATTGTTGGGCGAATGAAAACAGTGAAAGTTCATTTTGACGGCAGCGTGCTGGTACCGGATGAACCCGTGGATTTTCCGCTAAACCGTCCATTGGAACTGAGCGTTGTGTCCCTTGGCAAACCGTCCGATGTTCCCGCAGCTTTGGACAAGCTGGCCGTGCTGGCCCAAAACTGCCCCGCGCGGGCTTCAATCCACACCGACTTGGCCGCTCAACACGATCATTACCTGTACGGCGCTCCGAAGCGGCCATGATTTTCCTGGATACTGGTTATCTCCTCGCACTTTTTGATCCAGCGGATGAGTTGCGCGGGCGAGCAATGAGTTGGTCGCTGGTTTTGCGGGAGTCGTGCCTGGTGACTGAATACGTCCTCTGGGAATGTGTAAACGCTTTTTCCCATCCCGCTGACCGGAGCACCGCCCATGTCCTGGTAGATTATCTCCGGTCAGAGCCTGGTTACGAAATCGTGTCCGCCTCTCCCGGCCTGTTCGCAGCAGGGTTGCAGCTTCACCGCGAACGTCCGGACAAGTCCCGGTCACTGACCGACTGCATATCGTTCCATGTCATGCGGGAGCGCGGCATAGAGCGAGCGCTTGCCTATGATGAACACTTTGAACAGGCCGGGTTTGTCGCCTTGTTGCGTCACGCGCCACAGGGAGCCACTGGAACCTGAGACAAACCATTTGCCTGGAACCAGGAGAAGCAGGTGCGCAATGCGATTAGTGAGGCAGCCAGATGAAAACTGAAGACCAGTATCTGAGATTTGTGCGGTGGAATGACGAGGACAAACTTTATGTGGGCTACTGCCCGGACCTATTTCCGTGGGGTGGCGTTTGCCACGGTCAGAGCGAGGAAACCACCTATCACCAATTGTGCGATTTGGTGCGTGAAGATGTCGAACAATTACGGCGGGAGGGCAAAGAATTGCCCGTTCCCGGCACCCGGCCCATGCGGGAGGCCGTGCTGGCTTGGTAAGTGGATGATATTCAACGAGTTCAAAAACCAGGAGGCACAAAATCCAACCCCGGCTTGACAAATGGGCCGACATCCCGTTAATTGGGCGCAGTTGTATGAGCAACATGAGTAAAGTTCAGACTGATTTGTGCGCCCGCGGCCATGGCCTGGCCGGCAGATTGGGACGCGCCTTCGGGGCGTCGGGCAACGTGGGTTCGGTTTTTTGAGAACAGACGAAATCAATTTTGAAACCCACGGTTGCCAGTCAATCGTGGGTTTTTGGCTTATTGAAGCCTGTGAAGTGAACAACGAATTTTGAAAGGTAATATGACAAACAGAGACAAACGCAAGCGGGTTGAGACCCGGTTCGAACCGGCTACGCGGTTCGAGATCGAGCCGAGCGTCCCTGTGCCTGTTCGAGGCACGGCGGAGAATGATTTGGAACGATTGAAGGCGCGGCTGCTGCGGCAGTTGGTGGCGCCGGTGGTGGAGCCGGGCCTCAACAGGGCCTTGCGGCGCGCCGCCAACGAAGCCGCCAGCCTGGCCTGGTTTACACCCTTCCCACTGCTGTTCTTCCCAACGCTCCTGGAGGAAAAGGCGCTCACCGCCGAACGGCAACGGGACCGGCAACGGGACATCCGGCAGCGCAGCCAGGGATTGGCCGAAGAGGCGGTTTCGTGAAGGAAAAGGATTGAAGGAAGAAACGCGCAGTTTAATGTCCAGTCCCTGAGTGGAAATACGGTGTATGCCCCCAACCCATGGATGATGCTGCCATTCGGGCTGCTGCTGGGCTGCATGGCGGTGCTGCCGCTGCATTGGCCGGATTGGTGGGAAAAACATTATGCCAAACCGGCCTTGTTTTTGGCCGCGCTGACGATCGGCTATTACGTCTTGGTTTTGCCGCCGGCGGCCTGGCAGACCGTCCATCACACCGCGCGGGATTACGCGGGGTTCATCACCCTCATCAGCTCCCTTTACATCGTCGCCGGCGGCATTCACCTGCGCGCCGGCGGCGAGGGGACGCCAGGCCGGAACACGCTGTTCCTGGCGCTGGGCGGACTGGCCGCGAATCTGCTCGGCACCACTGGCGCTTCGATGCTGTTGATTCGTCCGTGGTTGAATCTGAACCGGACGCGCCTGGCGGCGCATCACGTCGTCTTTTTTATTTTCATTGTGTCCAACGTGGGCGGGGGTCTGACTCCGATGGGCGATCCGCCTCTGTTGGTTGGATTCCTGGAAGGTGTTCCCTTCTGGTGGGTCGGCCGGCATTGCTGGCCGATGTGGCTGGCCGCCATGGCCTTTTTGCTGGCGGTCTTTTACTTCATTGACCGGCGCCATGACGCGCGCGCGCCGCGCCCGCCCGGCGGGAGGGAAGACCGATGGCGCCTGGAGGGACTTTGGAACCTGGTCTTCTTGACAGTCATCGGCGCGTCGGTCGCCGCCCCCCTGCCGCCGCTGCTTCGGCAAGGCCTCATGGTTGGCGCGGCGGCCGGATCCTGTTTTCTGACCGCCCGTCGGGTGCATGAGGCCAATGAATTCAGCTTCCGCCCCATCATCGAAGTGGCGATTTTGTTCTTTGCCATTTTCGCCACGATGATGCCCGCATTGGACCGGTTGCGGGAAGCCGGGGGGAATCTGACGCCGGGGCGGGTTTATTGGTCGGCGGGAGTGCTGTCGGCCTTTCTGGACAGCGCGCCCGCGTACCTGGCCTTTTTCAGCGCGGTGGCCGGCCATGCCGGCGGGGGGATCCATGCGCTGCCGGCAGAACTCATTTCGGCTCTGAGCGTCGGGACGGTCGTCTTCGGGGCCTTGACCTATGTCGGCAACGGCCCCAATCTGATGGTCAAATCCATCGTGGATCATCAAAGAATCCAGTCTCCTTCCTTTCTCGCTTACTTGTTTAAATGGGCTGTGCCGGTCATTCTTCCCCTGTTAATACTGCTCTGGCTGATTTTTTTCAGGTGACGGATGAGAGTGGCGTATAACATTTTGTTTGCCCTGTTTTTCTGGTTGAGCGCGCCGTGGTATTTTCTCAAATTGTGGCGGCGCGGCAACTGGCAGGCCGGTTTCGGGCAGCGGTTCGGCCGCTACGGCGCGGACATCCAAGCCGCGGGCCAACGCCCCATGGTCTGGCTTCACGCCGTGAGCGTGGGCGAAGTGGGCGTCTGCCTGCAATTGATCCGCGCGCTGGAGCCGCGCCTGGCCGGCTTCCAAATCATCGTTTCGACCACGACCTCCACCGGCATGGGCGAACTGCGGCGCCGGTTGCCGCCGCACATCCGGGCCGTGTATTATCCGGTGGATTTTCCCGGCGTTGTCCGCCGGGCGCTGAACACCATCCGGCCGCGGGCCATTATTCTGGTCGAGGCGGAGTTGTGGCCCAATCTGCTCTGGCAGGCGCAGGAGCGGGACATTCCCCTGTTCCTGGTCAACGCGCGGCTTTCCGATCGCTCGTTCAAGAACTACGGCCGCTTTGCCTTTCTTTTCCGGCCCATCTTCTCCAGATTTCGCGCCGTCGGCTGCCAGCAGGCGGAGGACGCCCAACGCCTGGTCTCGCTGGGCTTCCCGGCCGGGTTTGTGCGCGTGGTGGGGAACATGAAATTCGACGCCGCCCAGCCGGAGGCGCGTCCGGGCCTGGACGTTCCGGAATTGCTGGGGCGGCTTGGCGTCAACAATAACGCCAAACTCCTGGTCGCCGGCAGCACCCACGCCGGGGAGGAGGCGATCCTGGCGGAGATGCTGCCGCGATTGCGCCGGCGTTTTCCCGAATTGTTCCTGGTTCTGGTGCCGCGGCATTTTGAACGAGCGAAGGAAGTGGGCCAGGAACTGGCCGCGCGGGGCGTCCGGTTTGTTTATCGGAGCGAGATCAACGGCGGGACGCCATCCGTTCCGGACCGGCTTGAGTGCCTGCTGGTCAACAGCACCGGGGAACTGAAATATTTTTACGAGCAGGCGGCGCTGGTCTTTGTGGGCAAAAGTTTGACCGCCCGCGGCGGGCAGAACCCCATCGAACCGGCGGCCCTGGGCAAGGCAATGGTTTTCGGCCCCAACATGCAGAATTTCGAGGCCGTCGCGCGCGCTTTTTTGGCGGAGCAGGCGGCCATCCAAGTCCGGGACGCCGCCGGATTGGAACAAGCCATCGCCGAATTACTGGGCGACGACGGTCGCCGCTCGGAGCTGGGCGCGCGGGCCTTGCAGGTGGTGCGGGAGAATCTCGGCGCGACCGGGCGCACCGTCGAACTCATCGCGGAGCGGCTGGGTTGAAAAGCTTCCACGGTTGGTGGAAATCGCCAGTTGCGCAGTCTCAGATAAATGGGTAAGGTATAGCTGCATTGGATGACATTATGTCCGACATGACCATCACGGAATCGGTCAAGAGAACGGCGGTTGAAACCGCAGCATCGCTTTCCACCCAATTGCGCCAGAGAATAAATGAGCTTCTCGCTCTTGAGCCAAACTGGGATGGAGAAAATGCCAAACCGGTGAAACCCCACGTAATCGCGGACGTGGCCGAAACGCTGAAACGATTAAGCCAGCATACGGACGAATTCCGCGAACCGTTTTTGGCGCCGACTTTTGATGGCTCCGTGCAAATGGAGTGGCACGAGAATAATCGTTCTCTCGACATAGAAGCCGTGGACAAGGGATGGTCTGCCGTTGGGACAGAGATCGGGCCGGAGGGCAAGCGCCATTACCATACGGCGGAATTTGAACGAAACGATTTCGCACGGTTCACAAGTTTCTATCAGTGGCTATCCGACAACGAGTTGATATGGCCTTCGCTGTAGAGGAGATATAAGCCATAAGCTGCGGGACAGGGCCATAACAGTTTGGTTGAAGGAAGCGGCGGCATGATAATTTACTTGACAGATAGGCTGGTGTCCTCCCACCCGCCGCCCAGCGCCTTGTAGAGGGCGATCAAATCGGAGGAGACGGCGCGCTCGCTCTCGATCAAGGCGTCCTGGCTTTGGTAGAGCGAACGTTGCGAATCAAGAACGCTCAGGAAATCGGCCAGGCCGTTGCGGTAAAGGTCCGCGGCCAGGGCCACCGCCTGCTCGTTGGCTTGCGCCGCGCGCGCGAGGGATTGGCGGCGGGTTTGTTCCCTGGCGTAGGCGGTGAGCGCCGTTTCCACATCGGTAAAGGCGGCCAGCATGGATTGCTCATAAGCCGCCAGCGTCTGGTCCACGCGGGCGTCCTGCACGCGGATGTTGGCCCGGATGCGGCCGGCGTCGAAGATCCGCCACTGCACTGTGGGGCCGAATGTCCAGAAGCGGCTGCCGGCAGTGAACCAATCGGCCATGCTGACACTTTGCAGGCCGACGTCTCCTGTCAACGAGAATTTCGGATAAAGGTCGGACGCGGCCGCGCCGACGCGGGCCGTGGCGGCCGCCAATTGCCGTTCGGCCTGTTGCACGTCGGGCCGCCGCAGGAGGAGGTCCGAGGGCAGGCCGACGGGCACGGCCGGAGGCGCGGCGGGAATGGGGGCGGCGCCGGCCAGTTCGTCGAGCAACGCGCCGGGAGGCTGGCCGAGCAGCAGCCCCAACTGATAGACAGCGTTCCTGAAGCCGTTTTCAAAAAGGGGCGCTTGCCCGCGGGTGGAGGAGAGGAGGGCGTCGGCTTGCTGCACGTCCAATTCGCCGGTCAAGCCTTTTGCGAAGCGATCGCGAGTCAAGGCCAGGATTTGCTCCTGGGCCTTGATGTTGGCGTTGGCCACGGCCAGACGGCGCTGGAAGGCGCGGGCCTCGACATAATCGCGGGCGACCTCGGCGGCGAGGGAGATCAACAAATAACGGCGGCCATACTCGGCAACGGCGATTTCAGCCCGGGCGGCTTGTTGGGCGCGGCGCGTGCCGCCGAAGACATCCATCTCCCAGGCGGCGTCGAAGCCGGCTTGATAGACGTTATTCTCCAGCGCCGTTCCGGGAGGGAACGGGAAAACACCGTTGCCGCTGTAACGGTTGCGCGCGTACGAGCCGCTGGCGTTGAGGGTCGGCGATAAGTCGGCGGAAACCACGCGGGCGGCGGCACGAGCCTCGCGGACGCGCGCGAGGGCGGCGCGGAGATTGAGGTTCGATTGAGCGGCGCGAACGATCAGCGAATCCAATTCCGCGTCGTGAAAGGATTTCCACCAGGCGGCGTCAGCGGGAGGCAAATTGGTTTCCCCGCCGGCCAGGGGCGAGGCCCAATGGGCGGGAGGGGTGGTTTTGGGCGGATGGTAGTCCGGCCCGACGGTGCAGCCGGCCAGCAGGCAGCCGAGCAGAAAGGGAATGATCCGGGAGCGCAACCGTCCCGGCCGCCGGGCGGCGCGTCTGGCGCCAACCTTCCCCTGTTTAATTGTCAAGAAAAGTTTCATTGGGCGGGGTCTCGCGCCGATTGGCGGCGTCCAGGAGGCTGAGGATGGTCTCGACGGTGGCGTCCTCGCCGATGACGGTGTTGAGCATGGCGTCATAGAAATGGCGGAGGGGGAACTCGGTATTGAAGTAATGGCGGATGAAGGCCTTGCGCTCCTGGTCAACGGTCTCCACCAACTGCCGCGCTTCCTGTTCATTGTTTACCTCGGCCAGGACGCGCCGGTATTTGTAATCGGGCGGGGCGTAGAGAAAGACGGAGAAGCGGTCCGCCCGCTCGCGCAGGAAGTAGGCGGCGGCTCGGCCGACGATGACGCATTGGCCCTGGGCGGCGGCGCGCTCAATGACTTGCTGGGTCAGACGGATCAGACGGTCGGCGTCAATGATATCGGCGTCAGGCAGCACGACGCTGCGTTCGTGGCTGCCGCGCCAGAAGACTTTGGCCAGGCGGTAGGTCCAGGAATCCACGCGCTCCTCGCGGCGCTGGCAGGTTTCGGGACTGACTTTGGCCAGTTGGGCGATTTCCGCGGTCAGGGCATGGTCCAGGAGCTTCCAGCCCAGCCGCCGGGCGATTTTGTCGGCGATGGCGCCGGCGCCGGCGCCGAATTCCCGTTCAATGACGATGATGCGTTTCACCAAAGGCCAAAGGATAAAGGATGAAGGATGAAGGCTAAAGGCTGAAGTTGCCTTGATCACTGTTTTTCATTTTTTTGGTTCAATTAGGTGCGATTAAGCGCAATTGAGCGCAATTCGGCGCAATCGGCAGCGGCGGTTTGCAGTCCCGAAAGCATTCGGGGCAAGGGTGCAAGGACCGAAGCACAGGAAAGGTGGCAGTCCCGATGGATCGGGACCGCTGTTCTTTCACGGTGAAGAGGCGGGACGCCTCTTCCACTTTAAAGGCAGATTGGCTTTGATTAGGTTTGATTAGCTTTGATTGGGTTTGATTTGGCTTTGGCTCCCGCCGGCAAAACGGCTGCGGCCCGGCTTGACTGGCGCGCCTGGCCCGCCGGGCGGGAAGGGCAGAAAGATGGGGGCAAAAAGATGGGAGCAGGCCATTTTTCTGCCCCCATTTTCCCGCCTCTCGCCTTGTCTTCGAGTTGTTGTTCTCAACTTTCATGCGCCGATTATGGCATATCCGGGAGCGGACAGAAAACCTACGGTAGTGTTTTTGGCATGATTTTTTTTGGAGGGGCTGGACCGCCGCTTGTTGCTCATAAAGAACCACTTGCAACAAGAAAAATCCATAAAAACGGGAAAAACACGAAAAAAAGTGCAAAATAATTTCCGCCGGACCCCTCATTTTCTGCAAAATGACCCGATTTTTCCGCCAAAAACTGTCCTTGATAAGGCGCGTGATTTGTAAGTTGCTGCCGTTGTGCGGGTTAGTCTATGCATCTTCAAGAGTGAGGACGACACTTGCAACTGTCCTTTGGCGCGGCAGGAGAAACGACTCAATCCTTCATCAACGCATCAACCACCCCAGGCGCCTCAACATGCGACAGGTTGCGGAATCGGATGATCCCCTTGGCGTCAATGATGTCGAAGACGGGCCATTGGTTATTGTTCCAAGCCCTTGAGATGGGACCGGAGCGGCCATCTTGAAATGAGGGCCAAACCATTCCTAATTCGTCGGCAATCGCTTTTCCCTGGGCGGCATCGTCGTCGCAATAGACACCGACGATGGCGAAAGGCTTGCCGTTGTGCCGGTCGAGCAATTTGAGCAAGGGCGGGATCTGGGGACGGCATCCGCCGCGCTCGCCCCAAAAGATGAGCATGACGACTCGGCCACGATAATCGCTCAACTTCAAAGGCCGTCCGTCCAGGTCCTGGCCCTCAGTGTCGGGGGCGGGTTTGCCGATGGTCAAGCGGCGCAGCTCGTCCAGTTCAGGCTTGGCCAAGTCCGCCAGGGCGCTCCCGTTGCACTTCACCTGGCCAAAATCAGCGATGACGCGTTGGAAGAGGTTTTGGGCCTCAGTGGTCGCCTGCTGGTTTGCGCCGTATTTTGCGTCGGCTTTCCGCAAGGTGGCCAAAGCCAGGCAAGCATTGCCCCGAACGTCAATAGACGGATTCTTGTCGAGCAACGCTTCGAGCAGTTTGCGGGAGCAACGAGGGCGCAAACGCTCCAACTCCTGGCACATAAGCACGAGATTGGTATCGTCAATATGATCTTCCAGAATCACGGCCGCGGCTTCTTCCACCGCCGGGCCGTCCGGTGTGTTGGATAGAATCCATTGCGCCGCGTCCAACGCTTCCGGCAAGAATGGCTCGTTGTCCATTAAGGCCATCATTTTGGCCCGGTCGGGCGCCGGCTGCGACGATGCGGTCTGGCGCGGCGGCATCTCGGAAAGCCCGGTTCCGTTCCAGTATCCAATCCTGCGCATCAGCCGGTCGTCAGAGACAGGAGTTCCCGTTTTCATGTCCAAGCCGGCCAGTGTCCACGACGCCGGATCCACCGGAATATTGAAGTGCGCGTTGCGGCGGGTAATGCGTGTGACGAAGGAAGCCGTCCCGCCGCCGGTGGCGCCATGCAGAAACGACTTTGTAATTTCGATGGGAATGGGATCTTCCGGATTAGCATCATCGTATTTTCCAACGACCACGCTCCCATTGAAGGCATGTTTCAGCACGCGAGTTGGATGCGCTTTTTCCAGCCAGAAATCCCTGTCCGTCGCATCCCGCCGGACGCGGACATGCCAAGTGGAAGCCCCCTCCACCGATTCTTCGCCTGCCAATGCGATGGACTCCGCATGATTGTAAGCCAGGCAGCTTTCAATCGTATCGGACATAGACAGAAACGTGCTGATGCCCAGGCAACGGGGGTCGAAGACGTATTGGGGGGAACCCTTGGCCGGATCCTTAACGTCGGCCTGGAAAGGAGCGTCGTCGGTTTCCCAGTAGTCAAGCAGCGCCGCGCCGTCATAAGCCGTGACATGGTGCGACTCAAAAGGTTTCACCAGTCCCGCTTGCACGGCCTGATCCCGAGTCATTCGGTCAGCCTGCGCCTGGGCGTTGGTGTCGTCGTTGGCCGCTGGTGTGTATGAGTATTCGCGATCAAACGACTCGAAGCGGCGCCTGATGCCATCGAAGCGCGCCTTGAGCCTGATGGAGTTCGTCCCCTTCAATCCGCCAGCGGTATCGTAAGAGGCCAGGTCAAACTCCATTGCGCCGGAACGAATTCCGTTCCGGGCACGGGCGACATCTTTGAGAAGTTTGATTGGGTCAGGCTGTGCCGCAGTCGCGCTCGCGTTGGGGTCCGCAACAGCGGGAAGCGCGCCAGGATTGGTCGGCGAGGCGGGATTGGATGCGGCCTGCACGTGGTCCACCGCTTGAATTCCGCCGCCGCCATTCCTGGACGCCAGCCTGATAATCGCCATGGCTCCAATAACGATGGCCACGCCGATAACCAGCTTCGCCTTTAAAGCCGGCACGAGCAGACCGGCCATGCCGGTCGTTGTCCCCACGCCGGCGGCGGCCGGAATCTGGAGCGCCGTCAGCGTCAGTGCCAGGGCCGCCGGCGCGGCTTCCACCGCGCGCTCCGTCAACAGCGCTCCCAAGAGGGCCGCGCCGCACGCTGCGCCCCGAATGGCGCATAGGGCGCGCAAATGCTCCAGCGCCCGGCTGACTCGCATTTTGGCGGCGTCTTCGCTGATGCCCAAAGCCAGCCCGAGGTCGCGCATGGATCTGCGCTCAAAGAAACGCAGCAGAACGACCTGCCGCTCGGCGTCGTTGAGTTCGTTGAGAGCTTCGTCAACAATGGGAGCAATTTCATTCCAACTGGCGTTTTCGGTTTGATCGAGTTGCATAACGGCGGCGTGATCCTCGCGGGCGCGCCGGCGAGATTCCGAGCGCCACAGGTCAATGGAAGCATTAATGGTCGTGCGGTGCAGCCAGGCCGCCAATTCGGCGTCGCTGCGAACCATCGGAGCCGTCTTGGCCAGGCTGATGAACACGGTTTGGGTGGCTTCTTGCGCCAGCGACAGGTTGTTCAGACGCCGTTTGGCCACCGAGTACACGAGGTTGGTGTAACGGCGGACCAATTCGCTGAAGGCAGCTTCGGCCCGGCTCTTTCTGAACTCGGCCAATAAATCAGTTCCGTTCATTCATAGATGTAAACGTCGCCGTCGGCCAGAAGGTAACAGCCCAGGACCCGTCCCGTCGAGACGGCGTTCGTTCACGAGGGCACGCGGCCTACTCGACGCTGTTCAGGCGGTCGGCGTCAATGGCCGCTTTTTTTGTTTCCTGAATTGCCGGCGTGGCGATTGTTCTGTAAACAGTTGCGATGGCGATGGGCGCGAGTTTTGAATCATTCGAGAAGGAACTGATTCGTCTGACCGGCATCTTCGAACGCGGTCTGGCCGAGTTCAAAAGTCCCGGCTACGTGGAAGCGCAACTGCGCGACGATTTTC
>Ga0326727_10017847_pt1 | contig 14614 bp, 13 predicted proteins | sample MB2enrmetagenome_FD_207643 | JGI IMG/M metagenome (GOLD analysis project Ga0326727, IMG submission 207643) | Lab enriched peat soil microbial communities from McLean, Ithaca, NY, United States - MB29MY | ecosystem: Environmental > Terrestrial > Soil > Wetlands > Peat | place: USA: New York... | reverse complement strand
CGGTGATGACCATGAAGTTGTAGCAGATCACCTTGATGCCGGACCGTGCCACATTGCGGATCGATTGCTTGCAGTTGTCGATTTTTTCCCGGAAGTTTCCGGTGCGGGTCTTGATCTCTTCGCCGACGCCGATGCTTTCCACCACCGTCCAGGCCAGGCCGGCCTCCTCGACCTGCCGGCGACGCTTCAGGATCTCGTCGGGCGTCCACACGCTGCCCTGATTCATGTGATGCAGCGCCGTCACGATCCCCGTCGCGCCGGCCTGCTTGGCCTGCTGCAGGGTCACCGGATCATCGGGGCCGAACCACCGCCATGTCTGTTCCATCGAAATAATCCTATCGCTGTCAAATTGGGGCCGAGGCTTGGCGCCTCGGCCCGATGTCAGACCTCACGCTGAGGCAAGAAAGTCCTTGACCGTCGCCATCACACCGCGGGCGAACAGGCTGGCCAGAAGCCCTGTCACGGCTTGGCGGAAGGGTTGGTTGGCCGCCAGCTCGGGAAAGAAGATGTCGTCGATGGCGAACAGCGCGTCCGCCAGCGTCCGGGCGTCGTTGCCACAGGCGCGGGCGATCGCGGCCAGCCGCTCGGCCGACGGATCGGCAATGGCGTAGGTGGCGCCGTTCTCGTCGACGCCTTGCAGAAAGCGCATCCAGGCCGCCACGGCGAGCGGGATGACCTTCGGTTGGACGCCCGCCGCCAGGCGGTCGAGGGCCGGCTCGAGAAGCCGGGGTGGCAGCTTCTGCGATCCATCCGAGGAAATCTGCAGGGTCTTGTGGCGCACGCCGGGATTGCGGAATCTCTGCTCCAGGGCCTTGGTATAGGTGGCGCCGTCGGTGCCGGGCACCGGGGGCAGGGTGGGGATCAGGTCCTGGTCCCACAGGCGCCGCAGAACGTCCGGCAGCAGGGGATTGGCCATGGCGTCGGCAATGGTCTCGATGCCGGCGACGACCGACAGATAGGCCAGCGTCGAGTGGGCTCCGTTCAAGCAGCGCAGCTTCATCAGTTCGAACGGATGGACGTCGTCGACCATGATGGCGCCGGCCTTTTCCCAGGCCGGACGGCCCAGGGGGAAGCGGTCCTCGATAACCCATTGGCGGAACGGCTCGCAGACCACCGGCCAGGCGTCCTCCAGGCCCAGTCCCTTGGCCACGGCATCGCGGTCGGCATCCTGGGTGGCCGGGGTGATGCGGTCGACCATGGTACAGGGGAAGGCGATGCTGTCTTCGATGAACTGTCCCAGCTCGCGATCGCGCAGCTTGGCAAAGCGGGTGACGATGCGACGTGCCTTGATGCCGTTTTCGGCCAGGTTGTCGCAGACCAGGACGGTGAAGGGCGCCACGCCGGCGGCCCGGCGCAGGCGGATGGCTTCGGTCAGGAGGCCGGGAACCGAGCGGGGGTGGGTGGGGTCGGCCAGGTCGGCCTGGATCATCGGGTGGGACTCGTCCAGCGTGCCGGTGGCGGCATCCTGGCAATAGCCCTTCTCGGTCACCGTCAAGGTCACGATCCGGATCTCCGGTCGCTGCGCGATGGCCAGCACCTCGGACAACTGATCGGCGGTGGCCATGGCGTCAAGCAGCGAACCGACCACTCTCAGGTGATCCTGCCCGTCCTCGCGGGTCAGCACCGTATACAGGCAGTCTTGCGGTTGCAGCGCGGCGCGGATGGCCGGCGACATCAGGTCAACGCCGATGATGCCCCAGTCGCGGGCGCCGCCGGCCAGAACGTCGTCGGTGTAGGTTGCCAGATGGGCGCGGCAAAAGGCGCCCAGGCCCAAATGCAGGATGCCGGCGGTCACATCCGGGCGGCCATAGCCGGGTCGCGTGACCTGGGGCGGAAGTGCCGCCAACCGGGATGTCGACAGCCTGGGGCGCGCCCGGCCCTCCTCAGTGGTCATTGTTATCACCTCAACAAGGGTACTAGGATACAAGTACTAGTATCCTAGCATTCCGCGTGAAGAGTGACAAGGGTGGGACGGGCAATCGACGGAGGGCGTGAAAATCTCATGGCGTCGACGTCCCTGCCGGCGCGCAGGCCAAAGTCGAAATGCCCTCGTCGCTCGCTTCGGTTCAGTCGAAGGGCTGTATTTCAGCAGGAGCGTCGGCCTCGGTGCCGGCAATACCGGCGGGGACGCCGACCCTACGCGCAATACCGCCCCCATCGTTTATGGTGGAGAGACCGACGCGTACCGCCATGGACCCGGTCGGGCAGGCAGAGACGCCTGCCCCCCGGCTGGGACTTTTTCTAACTCCGGCCCGTCTCTCAGGGCAGGATTTCCGGCAATTGGGCCAAGGTGGCGACTTCGGCATGGGGAGCGGTAGGCAGGACTTCACGCGGCAGGCGGGACCGGTTGATCCAGACCACCTGGAAGCCGAACGCCGAGGCGCCGGCGGCGTCCCAGCCGTTGGACGACATGAAGGCGACGGCGTTGCTGGCGCAGTCGAAATGATCGGTCACCAGGCGGTAGACGGTGGGGTGGGGCTTGTAGATGCCGACCTCCTCCACCGACAGCACGGCGTCCAACATGCCGGACAGCCCGGCCGCTTTGGTTGCCGCCGTCAGCATGGTGGGCGATCCATTGGACAGAACGGCCAGCCGGTGGCCACTGCTTTTCAAGCGTTCCAGGGCAGGCTTGGCGTCGGGAAAGGCCTTGGGTGTCAGATAGGCCTCCATCAGCGCGGCGCGCAGGCCGGGGTCTTCGACGCCCAGCGCTTTCATGGCATAATCCAGGCTTTCCCCGGTGACATGCCAGAAATCGGCGTGACGTCCCATCAGGCTGCGCAGCCAGCTGTATTCCAGCTGTTTGCGTCGCCACAGGTCGGCCAGTGCATCGGCCTGATCGCCCAGGGTCTTCCTGCAGGTGTCGACCATCGCCTTGAGGTCGTAAAGGGTCCCGTAAGCGTCGAAAACGCAGACGGAAATGCCGGTCAAAGGTGCGGGCATGGAAAGTCTCCTTATCGCGAGGTCCGATCCCAACGTTTGATATCGTTGTCCAAGGAAAGCCTGGGGCCGGTCATCCCTAGACGGTGCCGATAGACTTGCACGCCTTCAAGAACCCGTTGGACATAGTTGCGTGTTTCCGAGAAGGGAATCTGCTCGATCCAGTCGATAGCATCGACGGTGGCGGACCTGGGATCGCCCAGATCGCGGATCCACCGGCTCACGGCGACGGGACCCGCATTATAGGCGGCGACGGCCAGGATGTAGGATCCCGAGAAATTGGTCAGCAGACCATTCAGATAAGCCGAACCCAGGCTGACATTGAGGGCCGGGTCGGTGGTCAGGGCGTCGGTCAGCGGACCCTTGCGGGTCAGATGGAGTCCCTTGGCCACCCGGGCGGCGGTCGCCGGCATCAGTTGCATCAGTCCGCGCGCTCCGACCGGACTGATCACATCGGCCTGGAAGGCACTCTCCTGGCGGATCAAGGCCAACTGCAAGGCGCGCTCGGGTGAGTCCGACACCATCCAGTCCGGCAAGGGATAGCCCAGCGTCGCCAGCGGCGTGCCGTCCCGTTCCGAGCGCCGGGATGCCATCACCGCCAGGTCGGGCAGCCCGACGGAACCGGCCAGGGTCGCCGCCAGGACACGGGCACCCGGGTCGCCGGCGCGCTCGGTCACCTTCTGCAGGAACGGACGCATGCTCCTGGTCTCCTGAATCTGCGCCAATTGCCTGACGATCTGAACCATCTCCTGGCGTTCGAAACGATCCCTTTCCTCCGGTGTTGGCGCCGGTTCGGGCGGCAGCGTCCAAGCCCGGCCCGGGTGCAGATGTTCGCTGGCCAACTGGCCGTAGAAGGTGGTGACATTGGGAGCGGCGGCGGCATACCAGCGCGCCGCCTCCAGAGGTTCTCCCTTCACATCGAAGCTGCGGGCCGTCCAATAGGCGGCGCGGGCGCGGCTTTGGACCGTCGCGACGCGCTCGTAAAGGCCCTGGAAGTGGGGCAGGGCCGCCGTCGGGTCGCCCAGGAAACGCAGGGCGATCCAACCCGCCAGCCATTCAGCCTCGGCATAGGTGGCGCCATCGGTCAGCCGGTGATGGCGTGCCACGTCATAGGCCTCGGTCATGCGCCCCAGGGCGACCAGATGGCGGGCCAGAATCGCCCGTTCCGTCCACCACAGATCGGGGTGCGAGCGGTCGGCCGCCGGACTTTGTAACAGCGGCAGGATGCGGTCGTCCTGGTCATGCTGGCGATAGAAGCGCACCAGGTCATAGGTCACGCCGGGGTCGGCGGCCTGGGCGGCCGACAGTTGGGCCGCCAGTGTCGGTCCGTTGGCCGCGCCGCTTTGCAGGGCGATCCGAACCAGGGCCGGCGCGCGGGCCGATTCGTCGACCCGTTGGGCCTGGCGCAATGCCGCCTGGGTCTTCTGGTCCCACAGCAGGCGGTCCAGGCGCGCCGCGTCGTCGGCCGGGGTCAACCATCGACCGAAGATGGCCAGCAGGGCGCTCTCCTGCCGGGCATCCTGGGCACCGGTCGTCCAATGGGAGCGCACCAGGGTGGCCGCCTGGGCGGTGTCGCCGGACTGAGCCAGCGCTTGGGCAAAGGCGATCACGCCGTCGGTGGTTTGCGGCGCGCGGTGACGGAACCAGGCGAGAACGGCGGCCGGCGGCGTGTCGGAGGCAAGGGCGGCCTCGGCGCGGCGTTCCATCTGCGGCGCCAGGGGCCAGTCGGGGTTGTCGGCAAGGAATTCCGTGATGGCGCCGAAGCCGGCGCCTTGCCCTTGCAGACTTTTCCAGCGCAGCACTTTGGTCAGCAAGGGATCGGACGCGTTGGCGGCAACGGCCAGTGCCGCGTCGGGTTGACCGGCCGCGGCGGTCTCAAACGCGCGCCGGTAAACAGCGGTGTCGTCGGGTGAAAGCGGACTGGCTTCGGCCGCCGTCGCAACAAGCAGACAGGCAGCCGCCAGCAGGGCGAAGATCTTGAAATTCACGTGGTCTTTCCTTGCCCTCTCATCCCGGACGAAGAATGCGGCGAAACCATGGCGGCGAGGGGCGGGGGAACGGGTCCGGGCTGTTGATCGCGCCGCATGATACCCCCGAAACGCCGCGACTGAAACCGTCCACCACCGTCCGATGGTCGTCGCGTTCCTGCCGTCGAAGGAACATCGCAGCGAATTCGGTCGGCCGCAAATCATGGCCATATACTGTCGCAATCGAAGGTCATACTGAAGGACACAAAAATAGATTTTTCTATCTATGGTTGATAGTTGCGGCGGCGGTACCAGAGTATCGTCTGCGTGGACACTATCGCTTCTTTCTAGTATTAATGCCTTGGGTATTGACTGTCCGACCAAGGACGGAATTGGGGAGAGAACTCGTGGGGCAGACCGCGTCAGCGTCCGGCAAGCCGATCGCACCTCGGGACTCCGGGGGGCAGCCGATTGTCGCTTTCGAGCATCCGTTCTTTGGACGGGTCGGTGGCAGCTTCTTCCATCTGGATCCGCGCACCGGTGAGCCGGTGATGGCCGTGCATATCGCGAACAATGAGGCTTTGCTGCCGTTTTCCGGCCTGAAGCGGGAGTTCGATCTGGGCGAAAAAGATCGGGACATGCTCGATATCCTGGAGAACGGGCTCAAATATGTGAACGGTCTGAAGATCGGAGACCTGCTGCCAAAGGAGATTCTAACCGGAGAGGCGTCCTGGACCCCGTCGCGGCGCCATGAAATGGTCGCCCACCAGCGGATCACCATGCAGTTGGTGTGCTGGCTGAGCGGATCGGACTCCCTGATCACCGATCCCGACCAGTTGCTGCAACTGGCCGAAGACCCGGTGACCAAGAAGCGTGTCAACGAGGCGTTCGGCGAAGCCGCCGAACGGTTGGGCATTGGGCGCGGCAACCGCGAGGCGATGCTGGAGTATGTGCAGAAGCTGTCCCACGAACTGGCCTATGTCGAGGCCCTGCGTGACAAGTTCGGTGAGATCTGCGTGGTGCAGAAGAAAGTTCACGACCTGCGCAAGGTCTATAGCCGCGAGCGGTCGGTGGCCGAGATACTGGAACAGATCGTCAAGCTTCTTGAGATGGCGGTCGCCGACCTGTCCGGACGATTCCTCGAACTGGACGGGCAGACCGGCGAGATCTTGGCCGTGTTGAAGAACCTGGAGAACCAGGTGCTGTTCATTCGCGACAAGCGCGATGACCTGCACATCCGTCTGATGGCCTGGGACGACGTGCTGCGCGACTGGGATGACGTCACGGTCTGTGTCTCCTATAAGATCAACAACCTGATCAGCCAGTTCTATCGCTTCCTGGCGCCCCGTTTCATGAAGGTCGACGACTGGGTTCTGATGACCAAGTTGCAGATCCATTCCGAGAAGTTGGAGAACCTGAAGCGTAAGAATCGGGTCCTGATCTGGTAGGTCCCTGGTCGTTACGTTCGCGGCCGGGCAGGCGGGGACGTCTGCTCTTGGGACCGAATGTTCCCCACGAGAGATGGCGGCGACGTCGAAAGCGACTCTGCCCCCCGAACTTTCCCGACACATCGTTGCCCTGGCCCGTGGCCTGGGGCATCATGCGGCAATCGCAATGCGATCCGAGGAGAAAATTCGATGCATGACCGCCTGGCCCCGCACCTGTCTGTCCAGAGCGACGATCCTGATGAGCCGGACCGGGCGCCGGATTCGGAAACGCCCAAGGCGTCCCCGCCGAACAACGAGGTCGAAGACAGGTTGTTCAAGCTGCGCAAAGTCCTGATTTTCGGCGAGATTAATGACAAGCTGGCGCGTGACGTCACGGCGCGGCTGTTGACGTTGGCGGGCGACGCGGAAGCCCCGATCGATGTTTTTGTCAATTCGCCGGGCGGCCATGTCGAATCCGGAGACAGCATTCATGATGTGATCCGCTTTGTCCGCGATAGCGCGCCGGTGCGGATCATCGGCACCGGCTGGGTTGCCAGTATTGCCGCCCACATCTTCCTTGCCGCGCCCAGGGAACGTCGCTATTGCCTGCCCAATACGCGCTTCCTGCTGCATCAGCCGATGGGCGGGGTGCGTGGCCCGGCCACCGATATCGGCATCGAGGCCAACGAGATCATCAAGACGCGCAAGCGTATCAACAAGGTGATTGCCGCCGAGACCGGGCAGCCGCTCGACAAAGTCGCTCTCGATACGGACCGCAATTACTGGATGTCGCCCGAGGAGGCGATCGCCTATGGCATGGTCGGCAAGATCATCACGTCGCCCAAGGAACTGGATTGACCTCCGTTCTGTGCGCGACGAGGAAGACAGGATAAGCGGCAGGCACGTCATCGCGTGGTCCGTCATCATGGATTGACCACGACTGGCGGCTTCGCGGCATAACCCGGCAGAACCGCCGCGACGCGGTCGGCGGCCACCGACAGGGTCCGGTGTCCCCTTCGATCCCGTTGCCGTGGCCATCTGGTCGGCGGGCTTGCGGGGCGCGTCTGCCGGGTCTATGTTCCTTTCCTTTTTAATGATGCGCTGCGCTTCAGGCGCAGGACGGAGACAGCCATGTTCAAGGGGTCGATCACTGCCCTTATCACGCCATTCAAGAATGGCGGCCTGGATGAGGGGGGTTTTCAATCCTTCGTGGAATGGCAGATCGCTGAAGGCACCGATGGGTTGGTACCCTGCGGAACGACCGGCGAATCGCCCACGCTGACCCACGAAGAGCACAACCGCGTCATCGAACTCTGTGTCGAGGCGGCGCACGGCAGGGTTCCGGTGATTGCCGGAGCCGGATCCAACTCGACCGCCGAAGCGATTGCCCTGGCGCGTCATGCCAAGAAGGTCGGGGCCAATGCCATCCTGGTGGTGACGCCCTATTACAACAAGCCGACGCAGGAAGGCCTCTACCAGCATTTCAAGGCTATCCACGACACCGTCGACATTCCCATCGTCATCTACAACGTCCCCGGTCGCAGCGTTGTCGACATGAGCGTCGAGACCATGGCGCGTCTGGCCAAGCTGCCGAACATCGTGGGGGTCAAGGACGCCACCAACGACATCTTGCGCCCGGTACGCACCCGCAATGCCATCGGCCCCAAGTTCTGTCAGTTGAGCGGCGAGGACGCCAATATCGTGGCTTTCCTGGCCCATGGCGGTGTCGGTTGCATTTCGGTGACCGCGAATGTGGCGCCTGCCCTCTGCGCCAAGCTGCATGACGCCTGGGCGGTCGGCGACATGGCGACCGTTTACGATCTTCGGGACCGTCTGATGCCCTTGCACGACGCCATGTTCTGCGAGACCAATCCGGCCCCGGCCAAGTATGGGACCAGACTGCTGGGCAAGACCGACGGTTCCCTGCGGTTGCCGCTGGTGGAAATCGGCGAGGCCAGCAGGAAGCGGGTGTCCGACGCCATGCAGACCCTGAATCTGCTTTAGCGGATCGTGCCGGTTCCGCAAGACCGGAGCCGGCCGCGCCGCGACCTGCCACCAACGACGATACTGCGAGAAAGGGGACCATGGCTCGCCCGACGCTGATTGCCGGGAAAATCGCCGCCGAAAATCGGCGGGCGCGGCACGACTATTCCATTACCGACACCTTGGAGGCCGGGGTCATCCTGCAGGGCACCGAGGTCAAATCCCTGCGGAGCGGGCGAGCCAACATTGCCGATGCCTTCGCAGGGCAGCAGTCCGGTGAACTTTACCTGTTCAATGCCTATATCCCCGAATACCAGGTCAAGACCGCCTTTACCCACGAGACGCGCCGGCCGCGCAAACTGCTGGTGCATCGCAAGGAGTTGCGCAAGTTGCTGGGGGCGGTGACCCGGGAAGGAATGACCCTGGTGCCGCTGACGCTCTACTTCAATGATCGCGGCATTGCCAAGGTCCAGTTGGGGTTGGCCAAGGGCAAGAAGCTGCACGACAAGCGTGCCGCCGAGAAGGCTCGGGATTGGCAGCGCGAAAAGGCCCGGGTGATGCGCGACAAGGGCTAGGTCCGGTGACCAGGAAAGGCGACGTCGATGGAACGGGCGGGCAATGACGGACTTTACCGGGCCAAGCTGATCGCTGCCAAGGAACGCTGGGCCAACGAAGGACGCCTGTTGACCGGGGTGCCGGATCCGGCGCGGATCCGCCGCCTTCCACCGGGGCAAAGGCTGGTCAACGACTGGCCGGTCCTGGACCTTGGCACCATGCCCAATCTTTCGACCGGTGACTGGACCTTTTCCGTCGGTGGCATGATCGAGCGTCCGCTGCGGTGGGGCTGGCGGGATTTCCTGGCCCAGCCGCAACTGACCTTGCGCCAGGATTTTCATTGCGTGACGTCCTGGTCGCGCTATGACAACGACGTCACCGGCGTTCCCGCACTGCACCTTCTGGATCTGATCCGCCCCAAGGCCGAGGCGCGTTTTCTGATGCTGCGCAGCTATGACGGCTACACGACCAATCTGGCGCTGGACGATTTCGCCGGCGAGGATGTCCTTCTGGCCCATGCCTGGCAAGGCCAGCCGATCACGCGGGAGCACGGCGGTCCCATGCGCCTGATCCTGCCGAAGCTGTACCTCTGGAAAAGCGCCAAATGGCTGCGCCATATCACGGTGACCGACAAGGATAGTCCCGGCTACTGGGAGCAGCGGGGCTATCACATGCGCGGCGATCCCTGGACCGAGCAGCGTTACGGCTGACGTGCGGCCTGATTGTCCGTTACACCAGGGTCATCAGATAGGGCTTGAAGGGCAGATCGTCCTCCTTGATATGGCGCAGCAGAAGGGTGGCGACGAAGTCCGACTTGTCCGTGGTCTGGTCGTGCAGAAGGGACCCGTCACGGTAGGGCTGGATGAAGGTGTGCAGCCGCAGCAACATCTGCCGATGTCCTTCGGCATGGCCAAGGCGGTTGTCGTAGTTGTAGCGGTCGAGAAGATCCTCCTCCCAGCGACAGTGGGCCTCCAAGGCCACCGCAAAGTCTTCGAGGATGACGCCCAGAACCCGTGTGTCCGCCCCGGACTGGGTGGCGGTGAGGAAACGGTTGAGGATCTCGACCAGACGGTGGTGATCCTCGTCCAGTTTCGGAATCCCGATCTTGTAGGCATCCGTCCATTCGATGGCCATGGTTCTCTCCCCAGGAGGCGCCCTTGGATCTTTCGCCAGTCACGACATTCGAAGAATGCGCGGGCAGGGAAAGAGGCGCAGCCAAACGCCGCTGTTGCTATTAAGAAAGAATAATCATCATGCGGACATTTGCCAGGGGATCGGGATTATCTTTTTATTACTGCATTGCAGCAACAACCTGGTCAAACACTTGGTGGAACATCGCTTCGGTCAACCGTCCGGTATTGGTGTTCAGCCGCGAACAATGATAACTGTCGATGACTGTCGGGCGTCCGGACAGGGTGTGGATGGCGCCATGGGCAAAGGGATAAGCCGATTTTTTCAACTCCAGGGCGGCGAGGATGGCGTCATGGGCGAAGCCGCCGATGGCCAGGATGCAGCGCAGACGAGGCATGGCGGCGATCTCGCGAGCCAGGAAGGGGCGACAGGCCCGGCCTTCCGCCGGAGTTGGCCGGTTGGCGGGGGGGACGCAGCGAACCGCGTTGGTGATGCGGCAGTCGATCAATTGCAGGCCGTCATCGGGGCGCTCGTCATAGGTCCCCGACGCGCAGCCCTTTGCCAGCAGCGTCCCGTACAGCAGGTCGCCCGCCCAGTCGCCGGTGAAGGGGCGGCCGGTGGCGTTGGCACCGCGCAGTCCGGGGCCAAGGCCGACGATCAGCAGCCGGGCGTCGGCCGGACCGAACGACGGCACAGGCGCATTGTGCCAATCGGGATGTGCCGTCCGTTGGGTCTGGCGGAACGCCACCAGGCGCGGACATAGGGGGCAGTCGCGCCCCGGTGCCGCGTCGCCGGGCTGTGGCCCGGTGGCGGCGGCAGTCGTGCGGGTTACCATGCTCGTCTAGTCGTCGAAGTCGGGCAGCGAGCGATCGTCCCGGTGCGGCGGCGCGGCACGGGCGATCAGGGCTTCCAGGTCCTGCAGTTCGACGAAGGTGTCGGCCTGGCGCCGCAACTCGTCGGCGACCATCGGCGGCTGCGAACGAACGGTGCTGACCACGGTGACGCGCACCCCCTTGCGCTGGACCGCCTCGACCAGACGGCGGAAGTCGCCGTCACCGGAGAACAGGACCACGTGATCCAGGTACTGGGCCATCTCCATCACGTCAATGGCCAGTTCGATGTCCATGTTTCCCTTGATCTTGCGCCGGCCGGTCGCATCGGTGAATTCTTTGGTCGGCTTGGTCACCATGGTGTAGCCGTTGTAGTCAAGCCAATCGACCAATGGCCGGATCGGCGAATAATCCTGGTCTTCGACCAGAGCCGTGTAATAAAAAGCCCGGATCAGGCGGCCCTTGGCCGCGAACAGATCAAGAAGGCGTTTGTAATCAATGTCGAAGCCCAATGCGCGGGCTGCGGCGTACAGGTTCGACCCATCAATGAATAAGCCGATGCGTTCTTGGGAATAAAACACCATTGTCATGACAACTCACTATAATTTAAGGGCCAGCGACCATGTCGCAGCGAGATTGATAATGCCTGATAACGTAGGCGCCGGGCCGGGCCACCGCAAGAGGAAGAGCCAATGTTGACCGACGATCGTGATCTTATCCTGATCGGACTGGGGGCCAATCTGCCAAGCGCGGCCGGCACTCCGCGCCAGTCTTTGGAGGCGGCCCTGGCGCGCCTGGAGCAAGAGGGGGTGGTCATCGTCGGGCGTTCACGTTTCTGGCGGACGCGCCCCGTGCCGATATCCGATCAGCCGTGGTTCGTCAATGCCGTTGCCGCCGTTGGCAGCCCGTTGCCGGCGGCCGAACTGCTGGATCTGCTGCACCGGATCGAAGCCGATTTCGGGCGGATCCGCAGCGTTCCCAATGCCGCGCGCGTGCTCGATCTGGACCTGCTATCCCATGGACGTCAAGTGCTGAATGTTCCGCCGCGTCCCTTGGTTCCGCATCCGCGTCTTTGCGAGCGCGCCTTCGTGCTGTATCCCTTGCGCGAGGTGGCGCCGCAATGGCGTCATCCGGTCAGCGGCGAGAGCGTCGCCGCCTTGATCGGGCGCCTGCCCGGTGATCAGGTCTGCGAACCCGACGTCTTGTGATCGCAGGGCCCTGATCGATGGGATCCTCCCATGCGGGACAGTAACCTTGCTTTCATTGATCCAAGAAAATATATATCCTGACCAACTGCGCCCTTCCTGGAGAAAGAGTACATGGCCCGCGTTACCGTAGAAGATTGCGTCATGAAGATTCCCAATCGCTTCGAGCTGGTCATGCTGGCCGGTCAGCGGGCCCGGGACATTTCGTCCGGCGGACAGCTGACGGTGGAGCGTGACAACGACAAGAATCCGGTCGTGGCTCTGCGCGAGATCGCCGACGAGACCGTCGAGCTGGAGCATCTGCGCAATTCCCTGATCCAGGGGCTGCAGAAGCATGTCGAGGTCGACGAGCCCGAGGAAGACGAGATCGATGTCCTGGTCGCTCAGGATCTGTCGATGGGAGCCGCCAGCGAGGATGATGCCATCGAAGACGGCATGTCCATTCAGGAGGACGCGGCGGATTTGGATGCCGACCCGACGGCGTTCGACGAAGAATGAGTTCCGGGCGTTGGTCCGTTTTCCGCTTGCGATGATGCCCCGGGCGGATCGGGCGGCGCCGACAATATTTGCAAAGGCCCGAAGGTGCGCTGTCGCCGTTCGGGCCTTGTGGTTTTCGATGGTCCCGGTTGATCGACAGAGAGGCGGGTGATTGGCGATGATGCGCCAGTTCGAACTGGTGGAGCGCGTCAAGTCCTATGATCCGATGGCGGACGAGGATGCCATCAACCGCGCCTACGTTTTCGCCATGAAGCAGCACGGGTCCCAGCTGCGGGCGTCGGGCGACCCCTATTTCTCCCATCCGATCGAAGTCGCCGGCATCCTCACCAAATATAAAATGGATGCGGCGTCGATCATCACGGCGCTGCTGCATGACACCATCGAGGACACGCCGGCGACGGTCGCCGACCTGACCAAGATGTTCGGGGCGGAAATTTCCCGCCTGGTGGACGGCGTGACCAAGCTGTCGCGGATCGAGTTGCAGTCGGACCAATCCAAGCAGGCGGAGAACTTCCGCAAACTGGTCCTGGCCATGTCCGAGGACATCCGGGTCCTGCTGGTCAAGCTGGCCGACCGTCTGCACAACATGCGGACCCTGCACTACATCCGCAATCCCGAGAAGCGCAAGCGGATCGCCCTCGAGACCATGGAGATCTATGCGCCGCTGGCCGAGCGCATCGGCATCTCGGAGGTCAAGAGCGAGCTTGAGGATCTGGCCTTCGCCGAACTGCACCCGGACGTGCGCGGCTCGCTGGTCGCCCGCCTCAATTTCCTGCGCGAGAAGGGCGGGGACCTGATCGGGCGGATCCTGGAAGAGCTGCGCAGCATCCTGAAAGAGGCCGACGTCGAGGCCACCGTCTCGGGGCGTGAAAAAACCCCCTATTCGATCTGGCGCAAAATGCAGCTGAAGAACGTCGCGTTCGAACAGTTGTCCGACATCATGGCGTTCCGGGTCATGGTCGGTTCGGTCGAGGACTGTTACCGCGCCTTGGGCGTCATCCACAGCCACTACCCGATGGTGCCCAACCGCTTCAAGGACTACATCTCGACCCCGAAGCCCAACGGCTACCGCTCCTTGCATACGGGGGTTTTTGGTCCCGAGCGGCACCGTATCGAGGTGCAGATCCGGACCCAGGACATGCACGAGGTCGCCGAACTGGGTGTGGCCGCCCACTGGTCCTATAAGCAGGGCATGCGCCCGGCCGACGACCGCAAGCAATACCGCTGGCTGCGCGAGCTTCTGGACATCATGGAGCATGCCTCCAATCCGGAGGAGTTCCTGGAACATACCAAGCTGGAGATGTTTCAGGACCAGGTGTTCTGTTTCACGCCGAAAGGCGATCTGATCGTCCTGCCGCGCGGTGCCTGTCCGGTCGACTTCGCCTACGCCGTCCATTCGGCGGTGGGCGACACCTGTGTCGGAGCCAAGGTCAACGGGCGGATGATGCCGCTTCGGACGCCCCTCAACAACGGCGACCAGGTCGAGATCATCACGTCGAAGGCGCAGACGCCCAATCCCACCTGGGAGCGCTTCGTCGTCACCGGGCGCGCCCGCGCGCGGATCCGCCGCTTCATCCGCACCCAGCAGCGCAGCCAATACATCGACCTGGGGCGGGCCATTCTGAACCGGGCCTTCAAGCAGGAAGGCTATGAATACACCGACAAGGCGCTGGACGGCGTCCTCAAGATTTTCAAGACGCCGACCGTCGAGGATCTGGTGGTCAGTGTCGGCGAGGGGAACCTAAGCGGCCGCGACGTGGTCTCGGCGGTCTATCCGGAACTGAAAACCGCCCAGCAGCGGATCCAACACGGTCCCGACAACGTGGTCGCGCTGAAGCGGGCGAAGCCCAAGCCCCAGCCCCAGACCATGCCGATCCGCGGGTTGATACCGGGCATGGCGATGCATTTCGCCGGCTGTTGCCATCCTCTGCCAGGGGATCGGATCGTCGGCATCGTCACCACCGGCAAAGGGGTGACCATTCACACCATCGATTGCGACAGCCTGGAGCAGTTCGCGGAAACGCCGGAGCGCTGGCTGGACCTGGGCTGGAACGAATCGCCGACCGAAAATGACTTGCATA
>Ga0326727_10017846_pt1 | contig 14614 bp, 9 predicted proteins | sample MB2enrmetagenome_FD_207643 | JGI IMG/M metagenome (GOLD analysis project Ga0326727, IMG submission 207643) | Lab enriched peat soil microbial communities from McLean, Ithaca, NY, United States - MB29MY | ecosystem: Environmental > Terrestrial > Soil > Wetlands > Peat | place: USA: New York... | reverse complement strand
CTTCCTCTCCACACTCGGTCGCCCTCATGCAGTTGCGTTTCACTTCGCTCATTGTGACCAACTCGCGACGGGACTTACACCCGTAAGAGTGCGCCCATGCTGGGCGCACAACGAAAAGGCGCGGCAGGGGTTGCCCGCCGCGCCCGGTTTAGGGTTCTGCTTAGAAGGTGAGCTTGCCGCCGAACTCGAACTCACGTGGGTCCTGTGCGCCGTTCACAAACCCGAAGTCGTTGTTCTGGGGGTTGGTGTCGGACAGGGAGTTGAATTGAGTATGGTTAAAGGTGTTGAAGCTTTCGGCGCGAAACTCGAAGTTCGCGTGCTCGCCGAAGGCAAAGGACTTGTAAACCGAAGTGGTGAAGTTGGTGCGGGCCGCGCCCCGTACTGCGTCCTTGCCCGAGTTGCCGAAGCCCAGGTTCGGGCCTCCTTCCCATGCGGCCAGCGGCGCTGAGAAGCCGGCGCTGCTCACGTACTGATAACCGCTCACATTGCCCACCGTGGTCTTTGCCTTGGTATAGACCGGCTTGCCGGTGAGGTTGGGACGGCTGGCGTAATCGCCACCCAGGCCGACCGTGTCGCCGTAGCTGTTCTTCGGTGCAATCCCGCCGAACCAGGGCATGCCGCTTTCAGAAATGACCGTGCCGGCGATCTCCCAGCCGCCCGCCACGGTGCGCTTCATACCGCTCGCATGCGTGAAGAAGGGCAGTTTGTACTCGTAGTTGGCGTTAAGGATATTACGGCGATCCAGAGAGCCGGAACCCTTGTCGTATTTCAAGTTCCAGGGGTTAAATGACGGGTTGTTGTTATCCACATCCACGCTGCCTGGTGTGGAGTCGATCTGGTGAGACCAGGTGTAGTAGATGCCGTAGCTGAGGCCCCACCGGTTGTCCTGGCGCACGCCTGCCTGCAGGCTGTTGTAGGTCCCGGTGGCGGGGTCCGATTGCAAGCGGATGTTGCCAAAACCCTGATAGGTTCGGTTGGCTTCAACCTGTTCCGATGACAGTTGGCCGGCCGCGTCCGCCTGGCGAGTCGCCAGAGGGGTGCTGAGCGGGAAGTTGTTGATGGGGATCCATACGTTCTGGTCCCATTCCGAGTTGCCCACGTACTGCACAGTCATGATCGTTGCCGGGGCAAGCTCGTGCTGAACGCCGAAGCTGTACTGCGCCACGCCCGGATCGGGGTAGTGGGTGTTGAGGGAGTTGTACCCTTGCGGGTATGACGGCGTGGCAGCGGATGAAGCCGTCCCCCAGTTGTAGGTGGGGTTGGTGAATTCGATATTGTTGGCAGCCGGAGTGCTGATAAACGGAGGTGAACCGGCCGCATCGTAAATGTCGTTGCCCTGGATGCGCTCGAAGAAGGTTCCAAAGCCGCCACGCAACACCGTCTTGCCGTTTCCGAATATATCGTAGGAGAAGCCTACGCGCGGCATAACGGTGGCATAGTCGTTCTTCACCAACGCGCGCGCGACGCCGTTCTGACCTGCGATGGCGATGCCGTTCATGTAGAACGAGGTTGGAACTCCGGCCAGAGTGAAGGTCTGCAGCCCGGGGCTGCTCGCAGCAAACGAGCCATCCGCGTTAAACGTTGGCGCCAGCGCGGCCTGATACAGCGAGGGCTCGAAGTTGGAGACCTGGTTGTTTCGTTCCCACACATGCGGCATAGCATCGTAACGAACGCCAAGCTGCACGCTGAGGCGCGGCGACACGTGCCAGTTGTCCATTGCGTAGAACGAGTAAGTGTTGTTCACGTAGTGATTGATGGGATTGGCGTTCGCCTGCGAGAATGCGCTTCCGCTCGGGTTGTACGCCAGGCCCATAAGGAAGTCGAGGTACGAATCGCCGGTCAGGACGCCCGTCGGCGTTCCAGCCTTCGCGTTCCAGCCGTCGCCGAAGTAGTAGTCACCTTCGGAATCCTTGCCGATGACCTGGTTCTTGGTGTAGCGGTTGTAGCCGCCACCGAACTTCAGGTTGTGTTTCCCCTTCATCACCGATAGACCGAACGTCTCGTTATAGTCCTCGGCGCCGTTGGTCCAGGGATCGTTTCCAGGGCCCCACTCGTTTCCGATCGTTTGCCAGGTAATATCGGGCAAGCGGTTGCCCACATCGTTGGCGGCCGGGAAGTAGGTTCCAGTACTCCAGCCCGAGGGTTTCACAAAGTTTCCGCCTTCAGCGGCAACCGGGGCAATCTTGATCTTGTTGCCGTCGTAGTTGAACGCAGCTTCAAGCAGTACATTGGGCCTCAGCGCGCCGGTCAGCTTGATGGTCGCGCTGTAGGACGGATTGCTGAAGGTGGAGCCGACGGTGGGATAGTTGTCTCCCTGCCACTCTGGTGTGGCCTGTTGAGAGATGTTTTCATCGTGAATGAAGTGGCCCAGCAACGCCCACTTATCGTTGATGTTGTGGTCGACGCGGAACAGGTCCTCACGAACGTGGATGGGGAGATGGCCGCCGGTCGGCGTATAGGTGTCATTCGACGTGTCCGTCGCCGCTGGAAGATTCTTGGTGGTGTTGAACAGCAGCGCGTTCGAATCCAGCAGGTTGCCTGGAATCTGGTTGTTCGGGAAAGGCTGGCCCATGGTCAGGCCATCTGCGAGTATTAACTGCCCGATCGGCGAGCTGGGCGCCACCGTCGGCACGAACACGGCCGTTGCCGGATTGTAGGTGGGGATGACGAAGTTGAACGTCGATGCCGATGTTACTTCGTCTGCGGCCGGCATGGTCTTGATGGGATTTGTCGAGACTCCGTTGACCATTCTGCGCCATTCTTCGTTGTAGAAGAAGAAGGTCTTGTTCTTGCGGGCAGAATTGTAATGGTTGGGGATATAGAACGGGCCGCCGCCATTGGCGCCGAAGACGTTATAGCGCAGCTCCGCCTTGGACGCGTGCTGGCCGTTGTTGTTGTCGAAGTAGCTGTGCGCATCCAGTTTGTCATTGCGATCGAACTCCCAGGCTTCGCCGTGGAATTTGGATGTGCCGCTCTTGATGGACATGGTGATCGCGCCGCCCGAAGCGATGCCGTAGTCTGGCATGTAGTTGCTGGCCAGCACCTGGAACTCCGACAGCGAGTCCTGCGAAGGCATCACCGACATCTTGCCGCCGGAGCCGCGGTCGTATGCCTCACCGCCGTCAACGATCCAGATGTTATGCGCCTGGTTGAGGCCATTGAAGCTGATGGCATAGTTGGCGTTCACAGAGAACGGATTCTCCATGTCGGGCAGGTTGCCGCTTACGCCCATGCCCAGGGTCGCCAGGGCAATGATGTTGCGGCCGTTCATCGGCAACTCGCCAATTTGCTGCTGGTTGATCAGCGTGCTGACCACGTTCGAGTCGGTTTGTACCGTCAGGGCGTTGGCCTCCACGGTTACGGTTTGCGATGTTGAACCCACGGTCAGGCCTACGTCCACACGGAAGGTCGCGGAGATGTTCACCACGATGCCCTTGCTTGTGTACGTCTCAAATCCGTTGGCTGTCACCTTCATGTTGTATTTGCCCGCGTTCAGGCCGCCGATCGCGTACAAACCGCTGGCGTCACTGACCGTGGTCCTGGTGAGACCGGTAGCTGGGTCGGTGAGTTGGATGGACGCTCCTGATACTAGCGCCCCTGACGGGTCTGTAACGATTCCGGTGACGGTTGAGTTGGCTTGCGCCATGGCTTGCGAAGCGAAAATAAGAAGTAGCGCGCAGACCGCGAAGATCGAGAAGATCCCGCAGCCCGTCGCTGGAGCGCTTCTGTGCGCCCCGAACGAGTAGAAACGCGTCATACTTTTCCTCCTGAAACAGGTTCTGAGCTGCGGCGCAATAACTGGTGGGTTGGTTCCCACTGCTGCGAATCCCAATTCCTGGCTCTCGCGCACGCCACTCGTTGTCGTCTACGACGGTCTTAAGCTACGGATATGTCTCCGTTTAGCAGCGGACCGTCGCACAGTTTGGCTGAAGGTCTGGAGCCCCCTCGTTAAATCAATTTACAGAACAAAGTAAATTGATTTACTAATCTGGGGGAAAAAATTAGAACGTAAGAGAGACACTTGTCAAGGCGTTTTTAATATTCGATCGATTAACGACATTACGGCCGGAGATTATCTTTTGGAATGAGAAAGATACGAACCATTCGCTGGCTGCTTTGGATGGCGGGAACAAGGGAGTCTGACGCCGGGGCTCAGGCGGCAGAAAACCCGGCGCGAGACAAATTGAGGGATCTGCAGGGTATTGTCCACCGGAACGCGTTCTGTCCTCAGGGGTGGGCGGCGGCTGCGGGAGCTGGCGGAGGGGTGCAGGGCTTTCCGCCGCACAACTGGCCCGTGATTCCCTTCCCTTCAGTAATGGTGTAGATCCGATCGACGGCCGGTAGTTTGATTGTCTCTTTCGCGCCGGAGGGCCAGTGGATCTCGACTGATCCGGCGTCGGTGGCGTCGCCGAGGCCGAAGTGGAGACGGCGATCGTTGGCGCTGATGTAACTGCCGCTGGCCAGCACATCCTGGCGCTGCCGCATGCCGTTGGCCGTAAGAAATGCCGTCGCGCAGGTTGCGTCACGCGGGCTCTTCGCTCCGCCGACCAGTTGCATCTCAGCCCAATGATGGTGATCGGGGTTCACGTTGCGCAGCAGGACAGGCGGGCCGTCAACGGGATTGATCACCACGTCGATTTTGCCGTCGTTGAACAGGTCGCCAAACGCCGCGCCGCGTGCCGGAACGACAACCGACAGGCCGGTCCCATTCACCGCCGGCACATACTCAAACTTCCTTCCCTTCCCTTGCGCGGCCGGCACATTGCGAAACAGCAATGGCCGTTCAGCCCAGCTTGTGCCCCATTGGTGTTGATCGACCTGCGGATAGACATGGCCGCCCACCATGAAGATGTCGAGCCAGCCATCGTTGTCGTAGTCAATGAACCCATCGCCCCATCCCACGAACGGAATCGTCATCTGCGCCACGCCGGCTTTGTAGCTCACGTCGGTGAAACTGGCGTCGCCGTCGTTATGGAACAGAACCTTGTAGTCGTCGCCGAAATCGGTTACGAAAAAGTCCACCAATCCATTGTTCTCGTAGTCGCCCGCGGTAATCCCCATCGACGCAATTTCGCGCCCGTCGGCATTCAGCGCAAAGCCTGAAAGATAGCCGTCATCCTCAAAGGTTCCGTTCCCTTTGTTCATATAAAGAAAATTCGGCGTGGAGTCGTTGCCGACCACAAGGTCCGGCTTGCCGTGGCCACTCAAATTCACAAATATCGCCGTGAACCCGTAATAGCGGTCCTTATCCACGACGCCGGCCTTCTCGGTCACGTCGGTAAACGTTCCGTCGCCGTTGTTGTGGAAGAGATGATCGGGCTCGCCTATCAGACCGCGCGGCCCGCAGTTCACCGATTCGCCCCGATACTCGCATTGGGCGTATCCAACCGCCTTGGTGCCGGCAATGGGAAGATTGTCGCGATCGAAATGAACGTACCCGGAGACATACAGATCGAGACGCCCATCGCCGTCGTAATCGCCCCACGCGGAGCCCGACGACCAGTTGCCCAGCGCGACCCCGGCCTTCTCTGCAACATCGGTAAACGTGCCGTCATGATTGTTGTGGTAGAGCCTGTTCTTGCCGTAGTTGCCCACAAACAGATCGGGCCATCCGTCGTTGTCGTAATCCGCAACCGAGCAGCCGTAGCCCCAGCGATCGTTCATCACGCCCGCTTGTTTCGAAACGTCGGTGAAGGTTCCATCGTGGTTGTTATGGAAAAGCGCGGCGTGCGGCGGCTCTTCCTTTCCATCCAGGGCGTCAAACGTCGAACCATTCACCAGGTAGATGTCGAGCCATCCGTCATTGTCGTAGTCGATAAGGCACACGCCTGAGCCGTTCGTTTCCACGATGAAATTCTTCTCGGGGCTGCCCATCTTGTGCCGCCAGCCAGCCAGGCCGGCCTGTTTGGTCACGTCCTGAAAGATCACCGGGCCCGAATCGACAAACCCGCCCGCTGTAATGGGCCGCTTTTGCTCGTCAAAAACCGGCGCCGTGACAACGCCCGACGAAATGCCTCCCATGCCTCCCTGCTGCGGCTTCGGTTGGTCCTGCTGACCGCGGCACACGCCGCACATCACAAAACTGACTGAAACCGCCGCCACCAGAACTCCACGAGAGCGCAAATCGAACGTCCTCCGCAATCGACAGTGTAGCCTATCGAGCACTCCCCTTTGTCCTCGCTCGAACCCAGCCGTGGAGTGAGAGAGAATCTGGATATGCTCTCTCGTCTACGGTTCGTAGCCGTGCTTCTTTTGCTGCCGCTCCTGGCGCCTGCCGCGCGCACCCAATCCAGCCTCGACACCGTCGATTCAATCGTCAACCGCGCCGTCGACGACCATTTGTTTCCCGGTGCTGTAGTCCTCATTGGTCACGATGGCAAAGTCGTCTTTCGCCGCGCCTACGGCATGCGCTCGCTCGAGCCAACCCGTGAGCCCATGACCTCAGACACCGTCTTTGACATGGCCTCGCTCACCAAGCCCACCATGACCGCGCTGGCCGTAATGCAGCTCTGCGATGATGGCAAGCTGAACGTCAACGAAACTGTCGCGAAGTACATCCCGGAGTTCGCTGTCAACGGCAAGCAGTCCATCACCATCCGGCAGTTGCTCACTCACTATTCGGGTCTTCCCCCCGATCTCGATCTCGAAGAGCAGTGGCAAGGCAGGCAGGACGCCTTCAGCCGCGCCTTCAACTCCGCCCTGGCTCACGCGCCCGGTGCCCGCTTCGAATACAGCGATATCAACTACATCGTCCTCGGCGCGCTCGTCGAACGCATCTCCGGGCTCACCCTCGACGAATACGCGCAGCGCTTCATCATCGCTCCTCTGGGCCTCGATCGTTGCCGCTTTCTGCCTCCGGAGAGCTGGAACGCCCAGATCGCTCCCACGCAGTACGACGAGCACGGAATCATGCTGCGCGGCAGGGTGCATGACCCCACCGCGCGTCGCATGGGTGGAGTAGCCGGCCATGCCGGGCTCTTCTGCTCCGCCGCCGACGCCGCAACCTATGCGCAAAATCTGCTCGACCGCCTTGCCGGCGCCGCGAGCAAATTCCCCTTGTCCCGCGCGATGCTCCAGAAGATGGTGGTGCCTGAACAGCCGGCTACCGGTACGGCGTTGCGCGGCTTCGGCTGGGACATCGATTCTCCGTACTCCAGCAACCGAGGCACGCTTTTCCCTGTCGGCTCCTTCGGCCACACCGGCTTTACCGGCACATCGCTTTGGATCGATCCGGTAAGCGACACTTATGTCATCCTGCTTACCAACGCCGTCCATCCCAACGGTGGCAAGAGCATCAATGCAGTACGCGCCCAGGTTGCCGACGCCGCCGCGCGCGCCTTTGGAGTGATTCCTGACGGCGGCGCACTGGCTGCGCACATCACCGGATATAACGAATCCCTCAGCGGCACACGCCGCTGGGCAGCCCGCAACGGCGAGGTGAAGACCGGAATCGATGTCCTCGAGGCGGATCGCTTCAGTGAGCTGGCCGATCTCGCCAGACTTCACGGCGGCAAATTGCGCCTCGGGCTCCTTACCAACCAGACCGGAATCGACTCCGCCGGCCGCCGCGTCATCGATATTCTCTTTCGCGATGCGCCGGCAGCCGTTCCCGGCCTAACGCTCCAAACAGTTTTCTCTCCCGAGCACGGAATCGCGGGAACCGCCGACCAGCCCGGAATCGCCAACTCCACCGATGCCGCGACTGGCCTGCCGGTCATCAGCCTCTACGGCAACTCAGACGCCGAAAGGCATCCGTCCCTCGATGTTCTAGGCAAACTCGACGCTGTTGTCATCGATCTGCAGGACGCCGGCGTGCGCTTCTACACCTACGAGACAGTCGTGCGCTATTTCCTTGAAGCTGCGGCCAAAACCCGCACTACGATCGTCGTTCTCGACCGCCCCAACCCGATCAACGGCTCTTTGGTGCAGGGTCCGCTCTCCGATCCGGGCTCCGAGAGCTACGTCAACCCCATGCCGCTGCCCGTCCGTCACGGAATGACGCTGGGCGAGCTGGCGCGCTACTTCAACCAGCAGCTCCATCTCAACGCGCCGCTCACCGTGGTTCAAATGCAGGGCTGGCAGCGCGGCGACTGGTTCGATGCAACCGGACTCGAGTGGATCAATCCCTCGCCCAATCTCCGCAATCTCGAAGAAGCTACCACCTACCCCGCGCTTGGCCTGATTGAAACCACGAATGTCTCCGTCGGCCGGGGCACCGGCACGCCATTCCAACTCCTCGGCGCACCCTGGATCGAGGGCCGCGCACTAGCCAAATATCTCAATCACTTCGATCGTCCCGGTGTGCGCTTCGTGCCCACCAGCTTTACTCCGCAGGCGCCCTATCCCTACGCAGGCGTGCTTTGCCACGGCGTGCAGCTCATCGTCACCGATCGCAATGTCTTCGACGCCCCTGAAACCGGCATCTTCGTCGCAGCGGCTCTCGAGCATCTCTATCCCGGTAACTACGACGTTAAGAAAATCAACACACTGCTCGCCAACCAGTCCGTTCTCACGGACCTGGAAAACGGCGAAGACCCTGGCAAGATTGCCTCGGACTGGGATGCGCCTCTCCATGCTTTCGAAGAGCAGCGCAAAGCCGCGCTTATCTATGGCCAGCCATGAACCGGCGCTGGTTCTCAACAGGCGCGGCGCTCAATCTCGAAGGCGTCGCCGTCCGCAGCGGCCAACTCCCAGACCGGAAGGGCGCACCACTTGCCTGCGCGCCCTGGACCGCTTCTGCTCAGTACTTCGGCACCGTCGGGTCAACCTGGTCGGCCCAGGCGATGATTCCGCCGGCCACGTTCGCCACGTCGTTGTAGCCCGACTGCTTGAGGAACTCGGCAATGCGCTGGCTGCGGCCGCCAGTCTTGCAGTGCACGATGACCGGACGGCCGCGGTCGATCTCGCCCAGCCGCTGCGGCACGTCGTTCTGCGGAATCAGCTTTCCGCCGATGTTGGCAATCTGGTACTCGAAGGGCTCGCGCACGTCCAGCAGAACGAAGTCTTCGCCGGAGTCGATGCGCCGTTTGAGTTCGGTCACGGTAATCTGCGGAATTCCATTCTTCACTGCACTGTCCTCTTTGGTTGCGGGCGCGATGCCGCAGAATTGCTGGTAGTCAATCAACCGGGTAACGGTGGGGTGCTCGCCGCACACCGGGCACTCGGGATTCTTGCGCAGCTTCAGCTCGCGAAAGCGCATGTTGAGCGCGTCGACGAGCAGCAGCCGGCCGATCAGCGGCGTTCCCTTGCCCAGGATCAGCTTGATTACTTCGGTGGCCTGAATCGCGCCGACCAGTCCCGGCAGAATGCCGAGCACGCCGCCCTCGGCGCAGCTCGGAACCAGTCCCGGCGGCGGCGGCTCGGGATACAGGCATCGGTAGCACGGCCCCTCCCGAGTGGCGAAGACGCTGGCCTGGCCCTCAAAACGGAAGATCGATCCGTACGCATTCGGCTTGCCCAGCAGCACGCAGGCGTCGTTGACCAGGTAGCGCGTGGGAAAGTTGTCGGTACCGTCCGCAACCACGTCGTAGTCTTTCAGGATGTCGAGAGCATTCGCGCTCGAAAGCAGCGTCTCGTGCTTGATGACGTTGAGGCTGGGGTTGAGCGCCTTCAGCTTCTCCGCCGCCGAGTCGAGCTTCTTACGGCCGATGTCGGCAGTCGCGTGGATGATCTGGCGCTGCAGGTTGCTCACATCCACCACGTCGAAATCCACCAGCCCGAGCGTGCCCACGCCGGCTGCGGCCAGGTACAACGCAAGCGGCGAGCCCAGTCCGCCGGCGCCCACGCAAAGCACGCACGCGGCTTTCAGCTTGCGCTGGCCCTCCTCGCCCACCTCGGGAAGGATCAAGTGGCGCGCATACCGTGACAGGTCGTCCTGGGTGAGTTCGGGAAGCTCGACTGGTGGGGGTGTGGTTGCCATGGCCGTTGTTTCCTCTGCGCCAGTTAGATTTGTTTTGGATCAATTCGGTCGATGCAAATCGCAGCGCCCACCACAGTATGGGTGTTCACGTCCGGCGCGTCTTTGCCCGCGGCAAACTGCCGCAGTGGTGTGGGATTGAGAATCGTCATTCGGCTTGGTTCCTTTGTTACTCCTGTTTGGATTCAACTGCGGGTACGAGCGATTCGGCGGCATCGAAAACTTCGATGCTCTGATTCTCAAAGCGCTTGTCCTCCTCGGTCGTTCCCGCCAGCAGAAACGAATTTGTGATTGTCGCCCGGCCCTGCGCCACCGCGGTGATCACGTAAGAGCAGCCGACCCAGTGCGCCTCTCGAAAATCGGTGGGCGACCACTGCGCGGGATGATCGGGATGCGAGTGGTAAAATCCGCCGATGCTCAGGCCCTGTTGGCGCGCCTCGCGCTCAATCTTTACCAGTTCCAGCGGCGAAATGTTGTAGCGGTTGTGCGCCGAATCGGTGCGGGTGTTGCCGGCCTTCACTGTCGACTCGATGCGCCAGCCTTCGGCCGTCCGGTGACCCAGCAATGCGCCGCAGCACTCGTGCGGATAGGTCTCTTCGCCATGCGCGCGAATGGCCTCGTAAACCGGCGCTGCCATATGCAGAACGCTCATGCTCCCTCCGAGAAACGATCGCTGAGGTACTTCTCGGCCGAGTCTGGCGGCGTGATTACAATGACGGCCGAGCGTCCGGTCGAGGCCTCCTCGAGCGCAATCTGCAAGCTGGCAGCCACCGCGGGCGCCGCTGAGATTCCCACCAGCGACCCCTCTTCGCGCGCCGCACCTTCGACATCGACATGCTCGATCGGAAGGGGAGCCTGGCGCTCGTTCAGAAGATTCCTGGTCATGAGTCGATACTCACAACTCAACGTTACCTGCATCCGGAGCTGAAGGATATGGCGCAGCTCGTCAATCAAAGCAACGCAGAAAATGCGCGCGCGAATTCTGGGCACAGTTTTGGGCACAGTGGGCAGAAAACCGGGTCGGGGAAGCAGCTAAGTAATTGATTCTATTTGGCTGCCCCCCAGGGATTCGAACCCCGATATGCTGATCCAGAGTCAGCTGTCCTGCCATTGAACGAGGGGGCAACAACAGCAGAGCGAACGCTCCGCGTGCGGCCTGATTGGACTTATCCGCCGGTTAAGACAGCACAAGACCCAACTTGTTCATCATAAAAACATTCCCAGCCCGGGTCAAACTGCCCGGCCATGCAGCCCGAGCCGTCGCTCGATCTCGTCAGCGGCCCGGGCAGGCGAACAGGCGCTCGTATCGATCGTCATGATCGCCTCCGGCATCTCAAGGATGAGAGGGCGTTTATGCTGCGTGATTCCTGGACGGGACGCTGGTCCCTCAGTTCCTATTCCCTGCGTCTCTCACTCTTCCCTCAGCACTTCCAGCGGCCTCAGCCCCAGTATCCTGTAGCTGGCAATCCATCCGGTCGCCGTGGCCAGCACCGCGGTACCCACTAAGGCGATCAGCGTTGCTCCCCAATCCACATGAAAACCGACCTCGAGCCTGTGCAACAGCACGCGCGTGAGCAGATTCGCAAACACCACGCCCACCGCACCGGCCAGCAAGCCCAGCACACTGAACTCCACGCTGAAGGTGCGCACAATACGCATCCGCGTTGCTCCCAGCGTCTTGAGCACGACCGCCTCGCGCATCCGCCTGAAGCGCGTGCTGGCGATGCTCGAAGCCAGAATCATTAACCCGGCCAGGATCGAGAATCCCGCCAGCAGCCTCACCACAAACGTGATCTGGTCCACCACGCTTTCAATCCGCTCCATCACGTCGGCAACATTGACCACCGTAATTGTGGGATACGCCGCAAAGAACGCCCGCTCCATGGCGCCCACCTGCCTGGGATCGAGGTGCACGCCCCCATACCACGTCGCCGGCTGGTTCTTAATCATCCCCGACGGAACGACGAAGACGACGCGCATGCTCAGGTGCCGCCCATCAGACTTATAGATTGCGCCCACCTTCAGCGTGCGGTCGATACCACCGGTATCAAGCTCTACCGGCGTGCCCACGTGAATCTGCAACCTGGTCGCAACCCCTTCTTCCACGGCGATCACTGCATCGCCCGGGTTCTTCCACCATGATCCCTGGGTCACCTTGTAGCCCTCGGGAACTGCATCGGCCCAGGACAAGTCAGCGCGATCTAACATGCGAACCGGAAAATGCCGGCCTTTCAGCTGTTCCAGGGGCTTGCCGTCGATGGAAACGAATCGGCCCGTCACCACCGGAATCAGATCAAGCGGCTGATTGACGCCTGCCTGGTGGGCAAAGAAGTTCTTCACGCCAGCGACTTCCGAGTTACGCATATCGATCAGGAAAACGTTCGGCAGCTTGGGCGAAGCGGTTAAACGCAGATCGCGCAGTACATCCCCCTGAATCAGATACACCGACAGGATCAGCATCACCCCCGTACCCAGCGCAGCCAGCACCGGCGCGGACTGATTTCCGGGCCGGTAGAGATTCGCCAGACCATGCCGCAGCGATCCCGGCAGCCGCAGCCTAGTCAGCTTAAGAAACAGCCTCAATGCCAGCAGCGTAATGGCAGCCAGCGCGAGCAGCACCGCCAGCGCAACCGCAAACGCGATGCCGAAGGTCACGCCCACCACAGCCGAATCGGACAAGGCCCACGCAATCCCCACCAGCGGCACGACCAGCAGAGCGGCAAGCAACAACTGCGGCCAGCGGCGCAGCCAGCGTTCCAAAAATCCCCTGAATCCCCCCGCACCCTGCTCCACCATCCTGCGCAGCACCAGCACCGGCCGCACTCCGCGCACATCGAGCAATGGCGGCAGGCAGAACAAGAGCGTGGTCAGAACGCCCGTCCCCATCCCGGCCAGCCCCGACTTCCACGGGAACCTGAGCACAGTGTGCACCGGCAGCAGCTTGCCGAATGCGGACGGCAGCGCCACCATCACCCCCACGCCAGCCGCCACTCCCAGCAGCGCGCCGGCCAATCCCAGGGCCAGGGTCTGCAACACAAAAATGCGCAGCAGATCGGTCGAATCCGCGCCCAAAGCCTTCAAAATCGCCAACGTATCCATGCGCTGTTCAAGGTGCGCATGCATGGCCATCGCCACGCCAATCGCCCCCAGCACCATTGCCACCAGGCAAATCAGGCTCAGAATCGCCGTGGCATTATCGAGGCCCCGGCTGAGCGCAGGATTGCCTTCCCTGAAATCTATTACCTGCGCGTCGGGCAGCGCAGCTTCAAGCTGGCTCCGTACCTGGGCAGTCTCTTTTGTCGCGCTGACTCCCTTTGGGAGCACATCCGGCAGTTTCACCAGCAGCCGTTCGCTTGCCCGGCTTCCGGGCGCAATCAGGCCGGATTCCTTCAGCGACGCCTCCGAAATCATCACTCTCGGCCCCAGCCCCGCTCCGCTTGTGATCCTGTCCGGCTCCTGCCTCAGCACTGCCGTGATCCTGAGTGTCTTCTGTCCCAGCCGCAGCGAATCGCCCACCCGCGCGTTCATCCGGATCAGAAACTCGTCGGCAACCACCGTGGAGTCGCCGTTCAGCGCCCGGCTCAATGGCATCGCCGGCTCAAGCTCCGCCGTGCCGTAGTACGGGTACTCACCGGGGTCGACGGCTTTGAGCGAAACCAGCAGCGGCGCCTGAGCCTGCTGCATCCAGGCCATCGAGATCGTTTCCGTCACCCAGGTCGTGCGGATCGAATTCCCGCTCTGCTTCACTACTCCCGCAACCTTGTCGAGTTCCTCCGGCGTTGGCTCGTGAAAGATGCGCGCGCTCAGGTCGCCGGCCATCAGCGACCGCGCCTGCCCGATCAGCGTCGAGCGAAAGCTGTCGCTCAGCCCGCGCACTCCCACCAGCGCGGCAACGCCCACGGCAACGCTGACCACCACAAAGGCGAACTTGCCGGGCGCCGATTTCAGATCGCGCCAGCCGATTGACGCCGCGCGCTTCCAGCTCAGCATCCTGCTAGCCATTCTCTTCCTCGTTTTGGACGAGATTCGAGGGAGAACCGGGAGACGTGTCCTCGACCACCATCCCGTCCTTCAACACAATCCTGCGATCGGCCTCGTGCGCCACATCCGGGTCGTGGGTTACCAGCACCAGCGTCGTGCCCGCGCGCCTGTTGCGCTCCAGCAGCAGATCCAGCACCATCCGCCCATTGCTCGAGTCGAGGTTTCCCGTCGGCTCGTCGGCCATCACAATCGGGGGATCGACCACAAACGCCCGCGCCAGCGCCACCCTCTGCTGCTCGCCGCCGGAGAGCTGGACCGGATAGTGCTCCATCCGTTCGTTCAGCCCGACTTCACCCAGCAACTGGCGCGCCTTGCCCAGTCCATTGCCCTCCACATTCAGCTCATACGGCAGCAGAACATTTTCGAGCGCCGTCAAAGTGGGGATGAGCTGGTACGACTGAAATACAAATCCGATCTTGCGCCCGCGCACGGCCGCAAGCTGTGACTCCGCCAGGTTGTGAATCGGGATTCCGTCAAGCCGTATCTCGCCCGCGCTCGGAGTATCGAGCCCCGCCATCAAGCCCAGCAGAGTGCTCTTACCGCTGCCGCTCGCACCCACAATGGCCACAAACTGGCCCGCCGGAATCGTGAGGCTGATTCCCTTCAGTATGTCGACGCGCCGTGCGCCATTCTGAATCCACTTCTTCGCATCGCGCA
>Ga0326727_10017845_pt1 | contig 14614 bp, 12 predicted proteins | sample MB2enrmetagenome_FD_207643 | JGI IMG/M metagenome (GOLD analysis project Ga0326727, IMG submission 207643) | Lab enriched peat soil microbial communities from McLean, Ithaca, NY, United States - MB29MY | ecosystem: Environmental > Terrestrial > Soil > Wetlands > Peat | place: USA: New York... | reverse complement strand
CGTCACCGCCATCGCCAGCGCGCCCCAGAACGCCACGCGCAGCGTCGGCTTGACGATCGCCGCGCCGCCCATCCAGCCGCCGAGCGCGCCGAGCGCGGCGAGAAAGACCAAGGTCGCCAAGGAAACCGCGGCGACCGTCGCCTCGCGCGGCGAAAGGAACGCGGCGAGCGTCGGCATCGCCGCCCCGGTGGAAAAGCTGATCGCCGAGGTGAAGGCGGCGAGGATCGGATTGGCGCTTCGGCTTTCGGAAATGCCGAGTTCGTCGCGCGCATGGGCGCTGAGCGCGTCCTTGGCCATCAGCTCTTGCGCGACCTGGCGCGCCAGCGCGGGCGCCAGGCCGCGCCGCTGATAGATCAGCGTCAACTCGCGCGTTTCGACGTCCGGCGTTTCCTCCAGCGAATGGCGCTCGCGTTCGAGATCGGCGGCCTCGGAATCGGCTTGCGAGCTGACCGAAACATATTCGCCCGCCGCCATCGCCATCGCGCCCGCCGCCCAGCCCGCCACCGCGGCGGTGAGGATTTCCCCGCGCGTCGCGCCGGCCGAGGCGACGCCGACGATCAGGCTCGCCGTCGAAATGATGCCGTCGTTGGCGCCGAGCACCGCCGCGCGCAGCCAGCCGGCGCGATTGACGAAATGGGCGGCGGGCGGCGGCATGAAAGAACCACTGGCGGAGGCTTCGGCGCCAAGCGGATATCACGCGAATGCGACGAAAGAAACGCGATTGGCGAAATCGCCGCGCTTGGCGAGCGCGCCCGCGAGGTCATGATGGCCTTGCGAAAACTGAATTTCCCGCCATGATGGCGCGCGGCCCCGCCTGCCTCCCCAGGCGAGTTGCGTGAAACGGAGGGCGTCCATGCCGATCGGCAAGTTCCTTTACTTCGGCGATTTCGCCGTGATCCCCATAGCGGTCCTGCTGTTCGCCGGGTTCTCCATTTCCGACCGCGGCCTCGAAGCCGCGCCGGCGTGGGCGCTGAGCCTCATCATCGGAATCGCGACGTGGACGCTGGTCGAATATCTCATTCACCGTTTCGCCTACCACGGCGCGCCGATCCTGACGGCGCTGCATGAGGCGCATCATCGCGATCCCACCGCCTTCATCGGCGTCCCGTCCTTCTTGTCCAGCGGATTGATCGTCGCGGTCTGCTATTTGCCGCTACGCGGCTACGACCCGATCCTCGCCAGCGGCTTCGCCAGCGGCGTGCTGATCGGTTACGGCCTCTACATGTTCGTCCATCACGCGACGCATCATTTCGCCATCGAGCCGGGCGACTGGCTCTACGAGGCGCGCGTGCGGCACATGGCGCATCATTATCACGACGACGCCAATTTCGGCGTCAGCGTCGGATTGTGGGATCGCGTGTTCCGCACCGGCGGCGCGCGCCGCGATCGGATGGCGAAAGCGTGAGGCGATTGCCGCCGGCGCGGTTTTTGGTGTAGTCGTCAGGTTTCGCGGCGGCGGTTTGCCCGGCGGCGCGCCGGAGGATAGTCGTGACGGAATCGAAGACGCCGCTGCTCGATCGGGTTAGAACGCCGGCCGATCTGCGCCGACTGCCGGCTTCGGACCTGAGAAAGCTCGCCGACGAATTGCGCGCGGAGACGATCAGCGCCGTCTCGGTGACCGGCGGGCACCTCGGCGCGGGCCTCGGCGTCGTCGAACTCACCGTGGCGCTGCACTACGTCTTCGACACGCCGCGCGACCGGCTGATCTGGGACGTCGGGCATCAGGCCTATCCGCACAAGATTCTCACCGGACGGCGCGATCGCATCCGCACGCTGCGCCAGGGCGGCGGCTTGTCGGGCTTCACCAAGCGCGCCGAGAGCGAATACGACCCGTTCGGCGCCGCCCATTCCTCGACCTCGATCTCGGCCGGCGTCGGCATGGCGGTGGCGCGCGATCTCAGCCGAGGCGACAACGCCGTGATCGTGGTGATCGGCGACGGCGCGATGTCGGCGGGCATGGCCTACGAGGCGATGAACAACGCCGGCGCCTCGCATTCGCGCCTGATCGTCATTCTCAACGACAACGACATGTCGATCGCGCCGCCGACCGGGGCGATGTCGGCCTATCTGGCGCGCCTGGTCTCAAGCCATGCCTATCTCTCGCTGCGTGACGCCGTCAAGCAACTGGCGCGCCGCCTGCCGAAATTCTTCTACGACAAGGCCAAGCGCGCCGAGGAATACGGCCGCGGCTTCTGGACCGGCGGCACCTTGTTCGAGGAGCTCGGCTTTTTCTACGTCGGGCCGATCGACGGCCACAATCTCGACCACCTGCTGCCGATCCTGAAGAACGTGCGCGACATGCCCAACGGGCCGGCGCTGGTCCATGTCGTCACCAAGAAGGGCAAGGGCTATCCGCCCGCCGAGGCCGCCGACGACAAATACCACGGGGTCAGCGCGTTCGACGTCGTCACCGGCGCGCAGGCGAAGCCGAAGTCCAACGCGCCGACCTACACCAGGGTCTTCGCCGACGCGCTGATCGCCGAAGCGGCGCGCGACGACAGGATCGTCGCCGTCACCGCCGCCATGCCCAACGGCACCGGCCTCGATCGCTTCGCCGAAGCCTACCCCGAGCGAACGTTCGACGTCGGCATCGCCGAGCAGCACGCCGTCACCTTCGCGGCGGGCCTCGCCTGCGAGGGCTACAAGCCGTTCTGCGCGATCTATTCGACCTTCCTGCAACGCGCCTATGACCAGGTGGTGCATGACGTGGCGATCCAGAACCTGCCGGTGCGCTTCGCGCTCGACCGCGCCGGACTGGTCGGCGCGGACGGCCCGACCCACGCCGGGGCGTTCGACGTCGCCTATCTCTCCTGCCTGCCCAACATGACGGTGATGGCGGCGGCCGACGAGGCCGAACTCGTGCACATGGTCGCCACCTCAGCCGCTCACGGCGGCGGCCCGATCGCGGTGCGCTATCCCCGCGGCGAAGGCGTCGGCGTCGAATTGCCGGAGCGCGGCGTTCCCTTGGCGATCGGCAAGGGGCGCGTGCTGCGGCAGGGGACGCGGATCGCCATCCTGTCGCTGGGGACGCGCCTCGCCGAAGCGCTGAAGGCCGCCGACGATCTCGCCGCGCGCGGCCTTTCGACCAGCGTCGCCGATGCGCGCTTCGCCAAGCCGATCGATCGCGACCTCGTTCTCGGCCTCGCGGCGAGCCACGAATTGCTGATCACCATCGAAGAAGGCTCGATCGGCGGCTTCGGCTCGCACGTCATGAGCCTGCTCAGCGAAAGCGGCGCGCTCGACGCCGGCCTCAAGGTCCGCGCCATGACCCTGCCCGACCGGTTTCAGGACCACGACAAGCCCGAGCGGCTCTACGCGGCGGCCGGGCTCGACGCCAAGGCGATCGTCGCCAAGGCCCTCTCGGCTTTGGAGACCGGCGGCGCGGCGAGCCTGATCGCGTGAGCGAGCCCGAGCGCTCCGAGGAGGAGAGCGAGGATCGCCAACATCGCGTCTTCGTCAATCTCGTCGCGGCGATCGCCGTGCTCGTCCTGGCGATCGCGGCGTTCTGGCTGATGAAGACGCTCGACGAACGGCGCAAACTCGAGAATTGCCTGAACTCCGGCCGCCGCGATTGCCTCGAGTGGATCGAGCCCGCCGCCGGCCCGCCGAAGGCGTCGTGACCCGCGCCGCGCCCTCGGCCGTCAAGAATGGCGTCAAGTCTTGTCAAGTCTTGTCAAGCGATGTCAAGGATTCTCTTGGCCGAATCGAGCGCTATCAAGGGGTTGTGACGCGTCAAGGGCCGCTTCGCCGCTCGGCGAGCCTTCGCTCGCCGCCGCCTCCACGAGCGCCTGCTTGCGCTCCCTTTCCTGTCGGATGCGCTCCGCCATCGAATTGAGCTTGGCGAGCAGCCGCTCGCGCGCGTTCTCGTCGTAGGGCCGGTCCGCCCCCGCGACGGCGCTGTACTTGTCGAGCCGGTCGAGCACTTTCAGCAGCCGGTCGATCGCGCGTAGGTCGCCGTCGGCGACGCCGCGCGCGGCCAGGCGCAGCGCCGGCTCCAGCCGCGCGATCTGCACCGAGGCGTGCTCGAGCTTGCTGTCGCCCTCGCCTTCGCCGAGCGCCTGGACGACGATCTGGCGCACGCGCTCGCGCGAAAGCCGCTCCTCGCGCCCGATTTGCGCATAGGACCAGCCCGCCTGGACGAGCGCGAGAATGCCGACCCGCCGCATATCGCGATCCCGCGCCGTGGCGCGCGCGCCGGAGGAAGAGGAAGAGAGGACGGGGACGTTCATGGCGGCTCTTTCGTTCGCGTGGGCGGATCGCCGCGCGTCTCGATTTGACGAAGGCCAAGACTAGCACGAATTCCGATTATCGGAAAGCAATTGCTGCGGGGCGCCGGCGCCTTGGCCTGCAAGCCGCATCGCCGAGCGACAGCGGCGACGGCCGCTTTCCGTCGGCGACGCGACGCGACGCAGCCCACGACGATCGCGGATTGAGCAAGGCGTCGCCGCAACGCTGCGCAACGCCGCACTGCAAACAAACCTTTCTTTATTGACTCGTTTCTCTATTCAGTGGTAACAGTATTACCCGACGCAAGCATGTCATCGTTGTGGGGGACTTTCGATGGTCAAAACTATCGCCCTCGCCGCTGCGCTTACCGCCGCAGTATTCTCCTGCGCTGCAAGCGCGAACGCGACGACTGCGCTGTTCAACACCGGCGTCGATTCCTCGGGAAACCTTTTGACGCCGGGCAGCTTCGATCCTCATTGGCGTCTTTCGGGCGCGCCGGGCGTAGCGTCTCCTTATGTTTTGGGTTCGCCGTACGCTAACTGGTATAGACTATGGCCTGCTAACGGTCCTATTTCCGGTCAGGTTTCGGCTTGGATTGGAGCCTCGTTAGGCAACCCTACGCCACCGTATCCCTATACATTCACGCAAACTTTCTACGTTGCTAATCCGGACGCGGTCTCGATTGCAGGATATTGGTATTCGGACGATTCCGCCACTCTTCTCGTAAATGGGCAGGCGATCACGTACAACAAGTGTTGTCGCATGGAAAGCTTCAGCGTCCCCGACGCGCTTCTCAAAGCGGGCAAAAACACGATCGCCGTCGAAATGACGTGGGACGATCGTCACGACGACGGCGTGCGCGTGCTATTTACAAGTGAAACCGGCGTATCGCGGTTGCGGTGACGGTGCATTCCATTGACTTCGCCTTCGTCGGCGCCGCCGCCGCCTTCGCTCGGCGCGATTTCTCGCCCCGCAGCGGCGCGGCGCCGGCGGCCAAAAGGCCGAAGCGGCGCTTAAGGAGCGGCGCCGCCGCTTGGCGGCGCCAGGGCGACGCGGCCGGGAGGGTGGGGGTAATGACGAGTGCGTCGCCGCAAATTCGCAGTGGCCGAGGCTTCCTCGATAAGAAGCTCATTTTAGAGGTGTTATGACTTAAAATGGAATGTCGTCGTCGACAAATTTAGCCGGCGTTACCTTTAGCGCATTCGGAGGCAGCGCGACGTTTGTAACGATGAAAAGATTCATAATGTCTTCGCGGTCCATAAACATAACCTGGCTTCGCTTCGTTTGATCGAGTTTGCTGCCGATCCAGTTTTTAGCAGCCTTTGTGATCTCACCGCCTGCCACGATAAACGCGTGATCCACGAGCACCCGCCTGCTGCTCTCAGGATCGAAAATCTCGTGGCCCAGCATCATCGTGATCTGATTAAGCATCTCCGCGATGTTAGTGGAATTATTCTTGCTCATCCCCGCTGCGTCAAGCTTATTCCGTTTTACTTGAACACCGAAGTAAAGAACATGCTGCGTCGGCAATGTAAACCGCATCCAAATGTCTTTGCCGTATTCGAGCGCCTTATCTTTGTGACCGGCAGCCGTGATGCGCTGAAATCCGAGCTGACGAAACAGAGGCAGAAGAATCTCCTCAATCAGCTCATCCTCTGACGCCTTATCGAGATATGCAGACAGGAGCTCGCGACGTTGCAACTCGGCCTTCGAGAACGGACGATGCGGATTGGCTGGCGGCGCAGCGATTGCGCCCGTTCCGATATGACGAAGATAACATTTCTCGTCTGGGGCATAGAAAGCCTCGAACCCCTCGCGCTGTATCGCTTTGTTGAGCTTTTCCAGTGCACCTTTGCGATCCTGTTCCTCGTTCGTTGCGTCGCCCGCATCCATCAGTGTCTGGATGACCCGGCAAAAAGTGGCTGGCGGCATTTGCGCGTCCGGATGCGGCTCTGCGAGAATCTGCTCTAGGACCGAGGACACCCAGTACGCGCGCGTCGACCCATCGTGAGCGAAATCGGTGTCCGCGTCCCGGAAGAACCGCGTGATGTAGCTGCTGCTGCGATAGGGAAAAAAGGACCCCTCACCATTGCCGCAGATCATTTCGGCAAGTTCGTCCAACGTACGTTGCCTCCACTTCATCGGTCCGCCTGATCCTTGTGAAAGCGCGTCACGTGTAGTTCAATTCGGTTCTTCGGACTAGGCGGCGGTTGTAGAGGCAACTGTCGCCGACGTAGGAGCGGTAATCGGCTTCAAGCTATCATCGCCAATCTCAATCGCCCGAGCGACAAGAGCATTGTACCTATCCTCGCGAAGTCCGGGTGTTTTTTGTTCATGGTGACGACGAATGACCCGATATGGGTTCCAAATAAGCGCATAGCTCGCCGCACCGGACGAACCCGCCTGGAGGTCTATAAATTGAAGGTCATGTAGGATCTTTAGGCGAGCCCTCCATAAACGATCGGCTCGTGGTGATGTGAATCCGGAATGGAAAGCGATGTCGCGGCGAGAGAGCGTTACGAAGCCTTCATCGAATAATCTGCACCACAGTTCCAGATACGTCAATGAAACGGGCTTTCCCTTCGAGAGATCGTCCATGATGCTCATGATCAATGGCATTGTACTCGGGATAGTGCTGAACCCGTCATACGTGTGTCGCGACCACAGGTCGGCAGGGTCTAGCGCGGGCCAAAGACTGGCCCGCAATGCAAGCTGCCGCTTGGCGATTTCCTTCTTCGGCTTGGAAATGAGCAATCGAGCCATCACAATCCTCGCTGAGCAGTTGGCGGGGGTTTGGACCCCCCGCCTGCGCTATTACCTCGGCCAAGTGAGCTTTCCACCCTTTCAAGTTTGGACCTCGAAACGACGGAAAACAACAGCAATCCAAGAATTAAAACCTAACCGATTGATTTACAAGGACAAAAATAAGGCTAGTTAGGGGCTAAGAAGCCTGATACTGGGCAGGAACTGACTTCAACGGCCACAATGCTGGCCGATTCATGGGCCTAGTCGCCTTCAGCTCTTGTCAAAAGGCAAAGAGTCTCAGTTGGCTAGCCGCGCATTGCGATGCTGATGTGCTGCGATACGAAGCTGCTTGACGCTGCTTCGATGCTTGGCCCCCCAACCCCGCGAAAATCAATAATGCGAATTATGGAACTACGTCGCCGCGCCCGCCACTCGCGCACCTCCTTCCGGCCACGCCGTCCCGTCGCCGTCAAGCGGCTGCGCCGCTCCTCCGCTCCGCTCCGGCCGCTTCGCGGTGACTGCGCCGGGTCGACGCGGCAAGGGGCTGCCGTCGCGTCGCTGAGCGAAAGCGGCCCCGAGAGGCCGCTTTTCGTCAGCAACGCGAATTGCAGACCCGGGGCCGGCGGCGCCCGGAGCCGTCGAGGTTCGCGTTAGCGTCGCGCGGCGTATTCGAGCGCGGCCGCGATGTCGCCGGCTGCCAGCAGCGGGTAATCGCCGAGAATTTCCTCGCGGCTCGCGCCGGCCGCCAGAAGGTCGAGCACATCCTTGACGCGGATGCGCAGGCCGCGCAGGCAGGGACGGCCGCCGCATTGGCTCGGATCGACCGTTATGCGGTTCAGTTCGCTCATCGCCGGCTCCATGACGCCCTCACGGGTTCCACCTCATCCCCATAGCATACAAGGCGCGGCCATGCGCGAGGCCCGGGGTCATGGCGCCAGCGTACGAAATCCCCAATCTCCCACCCCCGCCCGGCCACGCCGCCGCGTCGCCGTCAAGCGGCTGCGCCGCTCCTTAAGCTCCGCTTCGGCGCCTGCGGACGATTGCGTCGCAATCGCCTTGGGGCGCAGCGCCGGGTCGGCGCGGCGAGGGGCACTCAAGCCGCGTTGCTGAACGAAAGCGGCCCCGAGAGGCCGCTTCAGGCGCAACCTGAAGGCCGCCGGTTCGAATCCCGCCCCCGCAACCAAACCCGCGGCGAAAACGCCCGGAGCCCAACCGCTCCGGGGGTTCTTGTTTTTCAAGCCTCATGCGGTTGTCGTGGCGCGGAGCGACATCCCAATGGCCGAATTGGTCGTGTTTTCGGATAGCGAAACAGGGCGCAATGAAGGGCAAGACGAGATATGGACACCGCCAAAAAGTTTGACACGCCGACGAATTCCCGATATAAAGTATTTGGAATTCGCTGGTGCGCTGAAAGGCGTTAAGCGAAGTGCCTACCCAAAAAGTTGGGCTAGGCAAAGCCCCCTTTTTTTGGGGGCTTTTTTATTGCGCCGACACTCCTTTTTGCGATAGCGTTATGCACGTTCCCCATTCGGGGGCAAGGCCGTGCTAAAATTTAAATTAGTCCTCGCCCAAGTGGCCCAGTGGAAGCTATTCCACAGACACCCGCTGATTTCGATCTCCGTTTTTGCGGCAATAGCTGCAACAGTCGGCCTGGTCATGGCCGCCTTCAGACCAGATTCGCTTGCGATAACCCTGTTGTCTAATGTGATTACATTTATTGCGTCTGGCCTCTTATCGTACCAAATAACATACACGCATGAAAAAGAACAATTTGCAAAAGATCGCGCTAACTTGTCGAAATTCGCTAGTAGGCGAGTTAGTACCTTAAGCGCGAATTTGCTCTCACTAACGCAAGAAATTTCACCTATACGGACATTGGAGGAGACCAAACGAATAGTCGAATATACGTTACGAAATCTGGCAAAGGATGCGGAACTTTCTGTTCGAGACATCGAAGACATGGGTCGCGTGGAAGGTGCGGAAATTATTGACGCCGTATTAAATCGTGGTGATGTTGTAGACGACAGTGGTGCTAATAAACAACAACTTTTCGCGTCGGCCGGTGTAATTGACAAGCTGGTTGCTGAAGGCAAGTCGAATGTAGAAGATATAAAGTATAATTGCCCAAATTGCGGAAATTCGAACGCCAGTAGTCTGGGAAGGATACGGGGGACGACCCGGCATGTGACTTGTTCAAACTGCAATGTGAGATTGCTTATTCATAGAATAAATGAAACTGATTATAAGGTTGTCAATCCTTCAAAAGGCCGTTTATCGGACTACGCTACAGGGGAGACTCGCAGTGCAATAAAACATTCCGGCTTCGCATGCCCTCGTTGCCAACATTGGATCGCATTGACAAGAACTACCGATCAAATGGTGATTGAAAAGCCGTGCTTTTCATGTTTGGCGATTGTATCGTTCGACAGAGCTACGGGCCGCGCGTCGTTAGTGAGAGATAGATTTCCGATTTACGTTGATACTATCGATGTAAATGCGATGGAATGCGTTACGTGTCACAATGTATTTTCGGCGAGGAAATTCAAAACTGATGATGGTAAGGAATTTGTTTGCTGTTTTCATTGTAATACATTGTATCTCGCAAAGTCAGATGCCAAAGAGTTGATCGAAAGACTGTGTCCGACTGAGAACTGCGGCAATATTATTACGTTTAAGATTGGCAAGTCAGCCGTTGAAGCAAGACAAATTTGTCTTGATTGTCATACCCGACTCGTTTATAGGCGCGATTCGGATGAGGTAAAAACCCTTGAAAGATTGGAAATACCGAAAGTAAGCTACGAGTCGTTCAAGAGCGGCGGTAATATTTGTCCACATTGCGGTAAGTCGGCGTCCGGATTTTATACAGTAAACCATAAGGGCGAAAAATTGAGTATATGCTGGAACTGCAAGAACGTATTCGAGTTTGTTTAGAAAGTGAGAAATAATTGATTATATTCGGTACAACTACGTGCGATAGAGAGCTATTCTCTCTTTAGCCGCGGAGCGAGTACCCCGGTAGCTTCTCGGTCTGATAACCCGAGGGCCGCCGGTTCAAATCCTGTCCCCGCAACCGATCCGGCAACGAAAACCTCCGCGAAATGGGCCCCGCGGGGGTCTCTCGGGGATCACGACGACGCGGCGCAGAAGATCGTCAGCCGCTCTCCGGCCAGACGCAGCACGGCGCGGATCGGCGCCGCCTCGACGGCGCCGTCGGCCAGGGCGCGCGCCAAGGCGCGCTGCTTGGCCGCCCCCTCGATGTGCAGGGCGATCGCGCGCGCGCGCAGGATGACGCGACCGGTCAGCGTCAGGCGCGCTTCGGGGGCGCTAGGCGCGCGGATCGGCGCGACAAACGCGCGCGCGCCGGGGTCGATCGCCTCGGCGAGGCCCGCGGCGCCCGGGAACCAGGACGCCGTGTGGCCGTCTTCGCCCATGCCGAGCGCGACGAGGTCGGCCGGCAGCGGCAGCGCCGCGATCCGCGCGTTGGCGGCGGCGAGTTCGAGGTCCTCGTCGAGGCGCGAATCGGCGAGCGGCGAGAAGCGCGCGGCCGCCGCGGGGCCGCAGAGCAGCGTCTCGCGAACGAATTTGGCGTTCGATCGCGGATCGTCGTCGGCAACCCGGCGCTCGTCGGCGAGCGTGATCGCGACGCGCGACCAGTCGATCGGCTGGCTCGACAGCGCGTGAAAATAGCGCGTCGGCGTGACGCCGCCGGAGACGACGAGCAGCGCGGCGCCGCGCGCTTCGATCGCTTCGCGCAGCCGCGCCGCCGTCCATTCGGCGAAGGCCGGCGCGAGTTCCGCTCCGGTGAGAAAATCGCGGCGCACCAGCGTGATCGGGCTCATCCGTATTCCTCGTTCCAGGCGCGCCCGTCGCGTTCAATCAACGCGATCGAGGCGGCGGACCCCCAGGCGCCGGCGGCGCAGGGCCTAGGCGAATCGTGCGAATGCGCCCACGCCTCGCGGATCGGACGAGGTCAGCCGAGCCCGATCGGCGCGTCTTTAAACAACACTTCCCTGTCACGCGCAAAGTTCTTGATCAGCGGCAAAGCCGCGCCGCCGATGGCGCGCGCGTCCGCGCCGATCGCGCCGGCGACGATCGTCACGTCGGACAACCCGCGCCGATCGAGCGTCTCGACCTGCGCCGCGACGCGCGAAGCGAGCTTGTCGCGCACGGCGACCGGCATCGCCCCGTCGACGACGATCGCTTCGACGTCGAGGACCGAGATCGCGGCGATCGCCGCGTAGGCGAGCGCGAACGAAGCCTCCTCGATCCATTCGTCGGTGAGCGGCCCGAAATCGTCCCAGGCGTCGGGAGTTCGCCAGATCGAGGAGGGATCGCCACCCGCCGCTTCGATCCGCCGCTCGAGCTGGCAGATCGAGGCGCGGGCGATCAACTGCGAAGTCGCTCGGCGGCCGGAATCCTGCGCCGCCACCGGCATCGATCCGAGCGCCGCGGCGTTGCCGGTGCGGCCGGGATAGAGCGCGCCGTCCAACACCAGTCCGCCGCCGACAAACGCGCCGAGAAAGAAATAGAGGAAATCGCGATGGCGCCAGGCCTCGCCGAAAAAGAACTCCGCCGCGCAGGCCGACGTCGCGTCGTTGCAGAGCGTCACCCGATACGGGCAAAGGCGCGCCAATTCCTCTTCGATCGAGAAGGATCGCCACGCGTCCATTTCCTCCGCCGGCGCGCCGATCTCGCTCGACCAGCTCCACAATTGAAAAGGCGAGGCGACGCCGAGGCCGGCGATGCGGCGACGCTGCGCCGGGGTCAGCGCCCGCGTCATCGGCGCCAGCGCCTCGCCGAAGAAATCCATCACCAGTTTGGGCGTCGGATAGGCGTAGGTCCGATGCGTTCGCCGCCGGATCGTTCCGCAAAAATCGATCAAGACGAGATCGCAGCTGCGACGGCCGATCTTCAGCCCCAGCGAAAACGCGCCCTCGGGATCGAGCGAGGCCGGAACCGTCGGCTGGCCGACGCGGCCGCGCAACGGCGCCTCGCGACGCAACAGGCCGTCGACCCGCAGGCGATTCATGATCGCGGAGGTCGATTGCACGGAGAGCCCCGTCATCCGCGCAACCTCGATTTTCGACAGCCGCCCGAAGCGGCGAACCAGCGAGAGGATCAACCGCTCGTTGTAGAGACGCACGCCCGCCTGGTCGGCGCCGGTGGCGACCGGCGGCGAAGGGGGGAGAGGAACGGCGCTCTCGTCGACCGCGTCGGTCATGGCTGCTCCTTGCGCGACGACCGCGGCGGCCGCCTTCGCCGTCGGCTCTAGCATGCGAGGACGAGGCCAAGCAGTCAATAATAATTCATGCCGCTTGATTTATTCGTTGACTCTCGCCCCGGTTCGGGTCCCTATAGCGCCGCGACGGCGCGAACCCGACTTGTCCAGGGTCGGCTTCGCTGGTTTCGCCAACATCATGCGCGAAGCGCAGTCACCGTCGCCGGTGAATTTGTTTCGGAGGAACCCATGTCCAAAAAATTCGGGATTTTGTCGACCGCGGCGATCGCGGCTCTGTCGATCGCGATGACGAGCGCGCCCACTTTCGCCGCCGAGACGCTCGTCGGCCTGATCACCAAGACCAACACCAACCCCTTCTTCGTCAAGATGAAGGAAGGCGCCGAGGCCAAGGCCAAGGAGCTCGGCGTCACCCTGCAGTCCTACGCCGGCAAGTTCGACGGCGACAACGACGGTCAGGTCGCCGCCATCGAGCAGCTGATGGCCGCCGGCGCGAAGGGCATCCTGCTGGTGCCGAGCGACTCCAACGCGATCGTGCCGACGGTCGACAAGGCCCGCAAGGCCGGCGTCCTCGTCATCACGCTCGACACCTCGCTCAATCCGCCGACCGCGGCCGACGCCAACATCGGCACGGACAACTACAAGGCGGGCGTCCTCATCGGTCAGTGGGCGAAGGGCGCGCTGGGCGACAAGGCGGCCTCGGCGAAGATCGCGACCCTCGACGGCGCGGTCAACAAGCCCTCCGTCGACGTTCAGCGTCACAACGGCTTCCTCGACGGATTCGGCATCAAGGTCAAGGATCCGAGCACCTACGCGGAAAGCGACAGCCCGCAGATCGTCGGCTCCGACGTGACCGCCGGCTCCGAAGAAGGCGGCCGCACCGCGATGGAGAAGATCCTGCAAAAGGGTGACGTCAATCTCGTCTACGCGATCAACGAGCCGGCCGCTTACGGCGGCTATGCGGCGCTGAAGGCCGCCGGCAAGGACAAGGGCGTGACGATCGTCGCCGTCGACGGCGGCTGCAACGGCGTCAAGATGATGAAGGACGGCATCATCGGCGGCGACTCGCAGCAATATCCGCTGCTGATGGCGGCCGACGGCGTTCAGCAGGTCGTCGACTTCATCAAGAACGGCACGAAGCCGGCCAGCATCGACAGTGGCGAGAAGCTGATCACCGACCATCCCGTCGCCGGCGTTCCGTCGATCACCACCGACGAGGGCAAGAAGCTCTGCTGGGGTTGATTTCGGCGGGGTTCGGAGCTTAATTCTCTGAACGACTAGGCTTCGGCGCCCGCGGGTTTCGCCCGCGAGCGCCGAGCTTCAAGACAGGTCGACTCGAGGCAGCGATCGAGGGAGCTATGAGCCAAGCCTCGGAACAGCGCCCGCTCGCGCCGCAGGAACTTGAAGAGGCGCTGGCGGCGGCTTCCACCGCACGGGCGCAATTCGAGGAGGAGCGTCTCGATTTCCTGCAGCGCGTCCAGCGTTTCCTGCATCTCTATCCGACCACCGTCCCCTTCATCGTGCTGCTGCTAGGCCTCGCGCTCGGGGTCAGCGTCAACTATTCGCATTTCGTCACCGGCAGCAATCTGTCGACGGTGCTGACACAGGTGACGATCGTCGGCATTCTCGGCATCGGCCAGACGCTGGTGATTCTGACCGCCGGCATCGACCTCTCGGTCGGCGTCATCATGGTCATTTCGTCGGTCGTCATGGGCCGTCTGGCGGTCATCGACGGGCTGCCGATCTTTCTCGCCTTTCCGATCGGCCTGCTGACGGGCGTCGCGTTCGGCGCGCTCAACGGCTTCTTCGTGACGCGCATGCGGATGCCGCCGTTCATCGTCACCCTCGGCACGCTATCGGTCATCGGCGCACTCAACACCTTCTACTCGCAGAGCGAAACCATCCGGATGCAGGACCTCGACGCCAAGGCGCCGTTCCTCCAATTGATGGGCGTTCCGTTCGAGATCGGCGGCTCACGCATCATCCTCGGCAGCTTCCTCTTGGTCGCGCTTGCGGCCGTCGTCTGGTACGTCCTCAACCGCACCGCCTACGGCCGCCACATCTACGCGACCGGCGACGACCCGGAGGCGGCGCGGCTCGCCGGCATCGACACCGATCGGGTGCTGTTCAGCGTCTACATTCTGGCGGGGCTCATCTCGGCGATCGGCGGCTGGGCGTTGATCGGCCGTATCGGCGCGATCAGCCCGACGTCCGGCGCGAACGCCAACCTCGACAGCATCACCGCCGTGGTGATCGGCGGCACTTCGCTGTTCGGCGGGCGCGGCTCGATCGTCGGAACGCTGATCGGGGCGCTGATCGTCGGCGTGTTCCGCTCGGCGGTGTCGCTCGCCGGGCTCGATGTCCTCTGGCAGGAATTCGCCATCGGCGTGCTGATCATCGTCGCCG
>Ga0326727_10017844_pt1 | contig 14614 bp, 15 predicted proteins | sample MB2enrmetagenome_FD_207643 | JGI IMG/M metagenome (GOLD analysis project Ga0326727, IMG submission 207643) | Lab enriched peat soil microbial communities from McLean, Ithaca, NY, United States - MB29MY | ecosystem: Environmental > Terrestrial > Soil > Wetlands > Peat | place: USA: New York... | reverse complement strand
TTCTCTCCGGGGATTACGATGCAGGCCTGATCATCCACGAGGGACAGCTTACTTACTCCACGAGCGGTCTTTACAAAGTCATCGATCTCGGCATCTGGTGGCGCGAAACCACGGGACTGGTGCTGCCGCTGGGCGGCAACGCCATCCGGCGTTCGCTCGGAGCCGAGTCGCATAAGATCATTTCCAAGGCGTTGCGCGACTCGATCCAGCACGCGCTCGATCATCGCGAACAGGCCCTCGAGTACGCCATGCAGTTCGCGCGCGACCTTGACGCCCGCCTGGCCAGCCGCTTTGTGAGCATGTATGTGAACGAGCGCACACTCGACTACGGTCCCGACGGCCGCGAAGCCATCCGCAAGCTGCTCGATATGGGCTACGAGCGGGGCATCATCCCCATCGCGCCGCAGGTGGATTTTGTGGATTGATGGACGCCTCCCCTAGGGAGGCAAGGAATTTAGCCCAGGACAAGTTCGCGAAAGCGAACGCAGTCCTGGGTACACCAAACAAAGCAGCGTGCAGCCCCGTAGGGGCGGCGCGAAGAGACGCACCGCCGCACGCCTGACTCCCGCGGCATTCCTTCGGTACCCATGAGGTACGCGCGGAAGTCATGAGAAAAAACTATAAATCTCACGCGCCGGCCTAAGTTTTTTCTAATCCCCGCCGATTCAGCCAACCAGAGGAGAAAACCTCACTATGTTGGCTGAAAAGTCGCCCGTCTTCCTGCTGGCTTCGCCCGAACCCGAAATGCTGAATAGGACCGAGCCCGTGCTCCTGAACATGGGCGCCCAGGTGCAGGTGGTAATGACTGCACCGGCCGCGCTGGCGGTCATGATAGCTCCCAAATCACCTAACCTGGCTCTGCTCGACGTGGATCTGCCCGGCATGCCCATCGAACGGCTGCTGGCCGGTGCGCGCGCCTCTGCCGAGGGGCAGCGCTACCCGATTGTGCTGATCTCAGACGTAATGGCCCAGACGTGGATCGACCGCGTGGCCGAGGGCATGGTCGACGATCTCGTTCCGCGCCATGCCCACAGCTCGTGGATGCAGTTCCGGCTCAGCCAGGCGCTGCGCCTGCACCACGTGAAAAGAGAGGCCGAAAGCCTGCGCGAGTCAGTGGTGATGAACGCGCAGCTCGACCGGCTCACCGGCGTATACAACCGCGAGGCGATGCTGGCCATGCTTTTTCGCGAGACCGACCGCGTGCAGCGGCAGAACAGTACCATGTGCCTGGTGCTCTTCGATGTAGACGACTTCGGCCACTGGAACTCGCGGCTCGGCGTGGATACCTGCGATGAACTTCTCTGCCAGATTGTCTCGCGCACCAACCGCATTCTGCGCAGCTACGATCTGCTGGGCCGTCCGGGGATGGATGAGTTCCTGATCACCCTGCCCGGCTGCGGCATCGCTAACGCCGTGATGCTGGCCGAGCGGCTTCGGCTCGAGGTCTTCAGCCAGCCCTTCCGCGTTGCCGGCGAAGCAATCCGCCTCTCGGCATGCTTTGGAATCTCGTCGAGCCATGGCCGCTCGCCGGTGATTGTTTTGCGCGAAGCTGAAGAGGCGCTGGTGCGCGCCAAGCAGGCAGGACCGGAATCGATCCAGTGCTTTGGCGAGTCAACCCGCCCCGCCGCCGCACCGGTTACGTTTCTGTCGCCAACCTCGGGAGACGAGCTGCTGGCGTGGTAGCTCGTATAGCTGCCGGCTCGCTGACTTGCCGACTTGCTGACTCGCCGATGAACTCTTGAAACACCTCGTTCGACAGCAGCCTTCCGCGTTGCGTGAGCCGGGCGCGATGGCCGTCGAATTCGAGCAGGCCGTCGTGCGCCAGCCGCTCGGCGACTTCGCATGCGGGCCTCACGAGGTCAGCGCCAAACTCACGCTCCAGAGCCGCTACGTCGACGCCGGCGTTCAGCCGCAGTCCAAGAAACCACGCCTCTTCATGCTGCTGAACTCGATCGAGCCACACAGTCTCGGCCCACGCGGTCTCAGCGATGCACGGCCCGGCAAGATACTCATTCAAGTCGTCGGTGGTCTTGGTACGCAATACGGGATTCGTGCGCCTCCACTCCGCCGTCTCGCTGACTTGCTGACTTGCTGACTCGCTGACTCGCTGTGCACGCGTTGAACGTGAATCATCCAGTCCCTTCAGCATTGATGCCGCGTCCAGCCCCACGCCAAGATACTCGCGCCGACGCCAGTAGCGCAGGTTGTGCCGCGATTCAAATCCCAATCGCGCAAAGTTGGAGATTTCATACTGCATGAGCCCAGCGTCGCCCAGCCGCTCGATGGCACGCTCATACATGGCAGCGATAGCCTCATCGCCCGGGACCAGGCCGGCATAGTAGCGCGCGCCGCCGGCCAGCATCTCGCGGCCCAGGCGCGAGTCCTCGTCGACCTCGAGCATGTACACGCTGGCGTGCGGAGTGTCGGCGGCGATCAGCGCATCGAGCGACTCTTCCCATGAAGCAGATGTCTGCCCGGCCAGGCCGGCGATCAGGTCAACGTTAATGTTGGCGATGCCCGCGCCGCGCAGCCGCGCAATGTCGTCTTCAACGATGGCGCGAGTATGCAGCCTGCCGCTCACCTGCGCCTCGCGATCGATGAACGACTGCACGCCGAGGCTCACGCGATTCACGCCGGCCGCAACCATGGCTTCAATCGTGGCCGCGGGCAACTGCCCCGGCGCGCACTCCATGGTGATCTCGCAGTCCGGATCGAGGTCGAACTCGCCGTGCATAGCCCGAAAGAGCTTTGTGATCAGTTCCGGCGCGAGCAGGCTGGGCGTTCCTCCGCCGAGATAAACCGAGTCAACATTGCGTGTTGGCTCGACGCCGGTTTCATGCGCCCAGCCAGCCGCGCCACTCAGGTCTTCAAGCAGGCGCTCAACATAGCGCGCGTGCTCGCTGGCCGGATAAACACCCGACGCGAAGTTGCAGTAGGTGCACTTGGATCGGCAAAACGGAATCGAGACGTAAATCCCCAGCGAGTTGCCGGCGCGAGCGCTCATGCATTGATTTTTTCACGGATGTGCAGACGACACGAATATGGGCGCCCCACGTCCCGATTCTGGGACGTGGGACGGCTGCTCTCACCCCAGCGTCAGCTTGGCAATTGTCGCCAACTGCATAAACGAGGTTCCTTCGTAGATCTTGCCGATCTTGGCGTCGCGGTAGAACTTCTCAACCGGATAGTCGCGCACAAAGCCGGAGCCGCCGAAGACCTCGACCGCCAGGCTGGCCACGCGCTCGGCCGTGTTCGAGGCAAAGTACTTGCACATGGCCGCATCCTTGCGGAACTCCGCGCCTGCATCGCGCAGCCGCGCCGCGTTGTACACCATCAGCCGCGCCGCCTCAATGTCGGTAGCCATCTCGGCCAGCTGGAACTGCATGGCCTGGAAGTCCGCGATGGGCCTGCCGAACTGCCTGCGCTCTTTTGCGTATTTGGCCGCGTATCCCCACGCGCCCTCGGCCAGGCCCAGCATCTGCGCGCCGATGCCGATGCGTCCCTCGTTCAGCGTCTCCATCGCAATCTTGTATCCCTGGCCCGGCGCGCCAAGCAGTTGCGCGGCAGGTACGGCGCAGTCATCGAAGACGAGCTCGCAGGTGCTCGATGCGCGAATGCCGAGCTTGTCTTCCTTGCGGCCGACGGTGAACCCCCGCGCGCCCTTCTCCACAATGAAGGCGGTCACGCCCTTGTAGCCCGCGGCCGGGTCGACGGTGGCGAAAACGACGAAGATGCCGGCCTCTTTGCCGTTGGTGATCCAAAGCTTGCGGCCGTTCAGGATGTACGCGTCGCCGCGCTGCTCGGCGCGGGTCTGCAGGGCAAAGGCATCCGACCCCGAGCCCGCTTCGCTCAGCGCATAAGCGCCAACGGTGTCCGCGGCCAGCCGTGCAAGATACTTCTTCTTTTGCTCCTCGCTGGCCCAGCGCATCAGCGCGGCTGCGGCAAGAGTGTTTTGCACGTCCACCAGCACGCCGACTGAGGGATCGACCGCCGAGATGGCCTCCACGGCAAGCACCGAATCGAAGAATGTGCCGCCGCTGCCGCTGTACTGCTCGGGAATGGCGACTCCCATTAGGCCCAGTTCAAAGAGACTGCGGACGAGGCCCGCGTCCATGTGCTGGTCCTCATCCATGCGGCGGGTGAGCGGCGCAATCTGCTCCTGCGCAAACTTGCGCACTGTCGCCAGAAAGAAGTTTTCGTCTTCGCTCAGTTCGGTAAGTGGACCGGTAATTCTCTCAGGATTCACGTTCAAGCGCCTCCCTGAAGACGCTTTGTTGCCTGGAGTATTATGACAGATGGACTTTCGCGGTTTCCCATGCAGATCAAGGATCATGTCTTTCTGGTGACCGGAGCAGCCTCAGGCCTGGGCGCGGCCGTAGCGCGCATGGTGGCCGGTGAGGGCGGCCGCGTGGTGATTGCCGACCTGAACCGCGAAGCCGGCCAGGCGCTGGCAGGCGAACTTGGCGAGGCCGCGCGGTTTGCCGCGACCGACGTCACCAGCGAAGCCGACGGCAAGGCAGCCGTAGCTCACGCGCTGGCCGAGTTCGGTCACCTGCACGCCCTGGTCAACTGCGCCGGAATTGCGCCGAGCGAAAAAGTGCTGGGGCGCGAAGGACCTCACCGGCTCGAATCCTTTGCGAGGGCGGTGAACATCAACCTGGTGGGTACTTTCAATATGATCCGACTGGCGGCAGACGCCATTGCGCGGGAGACGCCGGGCGCGGACGGAGAGCGCGGAGTGATCGTGAACACGGCTTCGATCGCGGCCTTCGACGGGCAGATTGGCCAGGGGGCCTATGCGGCATCGAAGGCCGGGGTGGTTGGCCTCACGCTGCCGGTCGCGCGCGAACTGGCAAGGGCGGGCATTCGCGTGGTCACCATTGCCCCGGGCGTGTTTGAAACGCCGATGATGGCCGGCTTTACCGCCGAGGTGCAGGAGGCGCTGGGCAAAAGCGTGCCCTTCCCGCCGCGCCTGGGCCGTCCCGATGAATATGCCGCGCTGGTCAGGCACATCTGCGAGAACACCATGCTGAACGGCGAGACTATCCGCCTCGACGGCGCGCTGCGCATGGCGCCCCGGTAAGGCATTGCATGCAGGGGGCCTCAAGAAGTGAAGAGGCCGAGCGCAAGGCAATCGCGCAAAAGGAGCAATCGATGGTCACCGACGATCCTGTAACGATTTGCGGCGCAGCCCGGACGCCCATTGGAGGCTTTCAGGGCGACTTCAAGGACCTGACTGCGCCCCAGCTCGGCGCGGTGGCCATTCGCGCCGCGGTGGAGCGCGCGGGGCTGGCGCCAGACGAAATTGACGAGGTTCTCCTCGGATGCGTGTTGCCCGCGGGAGTGGGCCAGGCGCCCGCGCGCCAGGCAGCCATCGGCGCCGGACTCAGGCTTTCAACCGGCGCAACCACGGTGAACAAGGTCTGCGGTTCGGGAATGAAAGCCGCCATGCTGGCGCATGATCTGCTGCTGGCCGGCAGCGCCCGCGTGGCCGTGGCCGGCGGCATGGAGAGCATGACCAATGCGCCTTACCTGCTTGACCGCGCGCGTGCGGGGTACCGGCTGGGCCACCAGCGCGCGCTCGACCACATGTTTCTTGACGGGCTGGAAGACGCGTACGACAAGGGCCGCCTGATGGGGACCTTTGCCGAGAGCTGCGCGCGCATGTACGGGTTCTCGCGCGCCGAGCAGGATGCCTACGCTCTCGAATCGCTGCAACGCACGCAACAGGCCGGCAGCGATGGCACATTTGCCGCCGAGATTGTACCTGTGACCGTGAAGCAGGGCGGCGCGGAGCGCGTGGTGAGCCAGGACGAGCAGCCGCTCAAGGCCAGGCCCGAGAAGATCCCCTTGCTGAAGCCGGCCTTTGACGGGAACGGCACCGTGACCGCCGGCAACTCCAGTTCGATCTCAGACGGTGCGGCAGCGCTGGTGCTCATGCGGCGTTCGGAGGCCGAGCGGCGCGGAATCGTGCCCAAAGCTGTCATCGTGGGCCACGCTACCTGGTCACAGGAGCCGAGCCAGTTCACCACAGCGCCCATCGGCGCCATCGGCGCGCTGCTCAAGCGCACGGGATGGACGCTCGACGATGTTGACCTGTTCGAGATCAACGAGGCCTTTGCCGTGGTGGTGATGGCGGCCATGCGCGACCTGGGCCTGCCGCGCGAGAAAGTGAACGTCCACGGTGGCGCCTGCGCCCTCGGGCACCCCATCGGCGCCTCGGGTGCGCGACTCATTGTTACGCTGCTGGGCGCGCTCGAAAAATACGGCCTCAAACGCGGCATAGCCTCGCTGTGCATCGGCGGCGGAGAAGCCGTAGCGATGGCGGTTGAGCGGGGCTGAGGAGCATCACCCCGACCGGCTGTAGTGGCAGCGTCCTCGTCGCCACGCACCTCCGAGTCGATCGCCCTGCCACTCGCAAACCCGTGTCACTGCGCCCACAGTTGTGCGCCGCCTGACACAAACCCGCACTGGGCAACACCAACTAACGCTCGTGGAATGAGCAATTATCATTTGGCCCATTCCTTGCACTCCCTGTTTGCGTACGCGATTCGGAGCAAACGGGGGGATGCGATGAAGAACTTGAATGCAGGGTTGGCGGCGGTGGTCATGGCAGCGGGATTGACGGCGCTGGCGCAGACGCAAGGTGTGCAGAGCCCATCACAGGCTGCTCCGGCGGCTGCCCAGAGCACCCGGCTGATTGTAGTGAGCCTCGAAGACCGCAAGCTGGCGCTGGTGGAAAACGGCCAGGTGACTAAGGTCTACGCGGTGGCCGTTGGCAAGCCCTCAACTCCCAGCCCGGCGGGCGAGTTCACAATTGAGCGCCGCGTTATGAATCCCACCTACCATCACGATGGCCGCACCGTTCCTCCCGGACCGCACAACCCGGTGGGCGACCGCTGGATGGGCCTCAGCAAGGCCGGTTACGGCATTCACGGCACCAACGAGCCCAGCTCCATTGGCAAGGCCGCATCGCACGGCTGCATCCGCATGGGCAAGGCCGATATCGAAGACCTCTATTCACGAGTCGATGTCGGGGACCAGGTTGAGATCGTGGGCCAGCCCAACGAAGAGACAGCCAGACTGTTCGGCGCGCCTCAGACGGCTCCCGCCGCGCAGTCGCAGCCCGCAATGGTGCTGGCCAAGGCGAACAGTCCTGCCCCGGCCGCGGCTGCAACAGCACCCTCCTCCGGCGGGGCAATCGCAGCAGCCAGCCCGGAAACAATCTCTGAAGCTGCCACCACCACGCTCCTTCGCGCGGGATCAGTGGTTTCAGGCCTGGTGGTCACCGGGATTCTGTAAGAGGTGGCTATGAGCTTGATCGAAAGCGCAGTGGGTGGAATGGGATCGGTGCTGCTGGCCCTCGCGTCTGCACTGTTGTTTGAGGAGCTCACGCTGGGCGCACTGGTGAGGTTGATTGTGGCGCCCAGGGCGCGCGGCGACAGCCACAGCAAACGCCACCACGAGAATGCCCATCCGCCGGGCTGATGCGATTGGCCGCGGCGGCAGCCGGCCGGTCTGAATCTCTCCTTCAGGCCGGCAAGGTTATCCGGCGCACGGTTCGCGCTTCAGGCTACCGGCTGCGCGCAATGTGCGCAGCGCCGCGCGGCCAAAGGAATTTCGCTGAGGCATTCGGGGCATGGCCTGGTGGTTGGCTCGGCAGCGGGCGCCGGCTTGTTGATCCTGGCCAGCATGTACTGCATGGGCAGCACAATGGCAAAGTAGATAGCCGCGGCCACCAGCACAAAGTTGATGAGCGCGTTCAGTAGCTTGCCGATGTGAATGTCGCCGGGCGGAATGTAGTTGGCGGGCAGCGGATTCGGCGGCGCGACATGGTGCAGCACCGGGATGTGAATCACGAGAGAAGAGAAATCGGGCGCGCCAATCAGCGCCGAAATCAGCGGTGTAATCACGTCGGCGGTGACCGATGTGGTGATGGCTCCGAACGCCGCGCCGATGATCACCGCGACCGCCAGATCGACGACGTTGCCACGCAGAATGAAATCGCGAAATCCCTTCAACATCTCTTCCTCCAGTACATGGTTTTGGGTAGATTCTCAAGGCAAAAGCAAATTCTATGGGCGGGGATCGCCCGAATTAGAACAGAACCTGAAGCCTGTTGTCTGAGCGGGGTACCGGCTGAAGGCCCGCCGCTCCTGCCATGCTACACGGGCCGGCCGAGGATGGCGCCTGGCCAATGCTGGCCACGGAACGTCGTCAGCATCGGTGGAAGCGCGCAGGATCCTTCATGCTCCTGAATTGAGTTGCCCAATGAGTCCGGCCTTTAGGCCCGGTTCAACCCACCAGCGCAAGTCCCTCATGCCAGCGTCATCAGCGCTACAATCGCGGCCAGGATCATGAGGTCGGAGTAAAGCATGATGAGTACGCCCGCGTGGTAAAGGCTCCATTTGCGGCGCAGGCAGCGCGCGGTTTCAGCCATGCCCCACGCAGCCGCGAGCAATGCAGCAATCTGCCAGCGCGAACCGTGCAGATCTTCGATGCGGGGGAACCCCGCCAGCCTCAGGCTGCCAAAGAACGCGCCCACTGAGAGCAGAATGCCGCGCGCAATCGAGCGCTGCCGCAGGCGGAAGATGGATAAGACGGGAATCCCCACTTCCCAGTATCGCCCTTTGGAGTGGGGATTAAGGGGCGGCTACCAGACGCGCCGGACCCCGAATGCGTCAAGCTGCTGGTCATTCGAGATGAGCGGCATATCTTCGTGAATGGCTTGCGCAGCGAGCATGCGGTCGAAGGGATCCCTGTGCTCGCCGGAAAGGCGCCCGGCCCGAAGCGCGTGCTCTACCGAAATCGGCAGCATTTGATAGCCCGCTGCCTGCACTGACGGAATAAAATCCTCGGCCAGGTCCTGAGCGAAAAGAATCTTGCCCAGACGGTATTTGGTCGAGATCTCCCATGCCGAAGCGGCAGACACAACAACCTCGTTTGCAGCGGACGCAATGATCCGCCGTACCCTGGGAGAAAGCAGCTCATCCTGTAGAGCCGCCCACAAAAGCGTGTGGGTGTCGAGCAGGTATCTCATTGGCCTTCGCCGTTCCAGAGCCGAAGCTCATCTTCCGGTAGCGGTTCGAAGAACTCGGGACCAATGCGCCCCCTGCCCTTAAGGAAACCCAGACGGCGGTTGCCCGCAACCGGCTGAATGGGCACAAGGCGGACTACCGGCTTGCGCTCGCGGCCCGAGGTAATTTGTACGTCCTCACCTTTCAGCGCGCGCTCCACAAGCTTGGAGAGATTCGTCTTGGCTTCGAAGATGGTGGCTTTGTGCATGGCTCAATCCTGCTAATATAGCTTAGCTAAGTTAGCAGGATGGGTCAATAGGCAGGAATTCACCGCCGCTATCCGGCTACCGGCTCCATCTCGCGCAGCGACTCCGTGTACGGCGCCCGCAGCACGCCGCGCTCGGTGATGATGGCCGAGATGTACCTGGCCGGCGTTACATCGAAGGCCGGATTACAGATGCCCACTCCATTCGGCGTCAACTGCCTGCCGGCGTGGTGGGTCACCTCAACGTGCGGCCGTTCCTCAATCGGAATCGCGTCGCCGGTCGCAGTCTTGAGGTCGATGGTCGACCACGGCGCAGCCACATAAAACGGGATGCCGTGCTCCTTGGCCAGGATCGCCACGTTGTAGGTGCCGATCTTGTTGGCCGTGTCGCCGTTGGCCGCTATGCGGTCGGCGCCCACCACCACGGCGTTGATCTTGCCCGCACGCATCAGGCTCGCGGCCATGTTGTCGCAGATCACCGTGGTCGGAATGCCGTCGGCCATCAGTTCCCATGCCGTGAGCCGCGCGCCCTGCAAAAACGGCCGCGTCTCGTCGGCGTATACGTGTAACTTCTTGCCGCGCTCCACGGCCGCGCGAATCACGCCCAGCGCAGTGCCGTAGCCGCAGGTAGCCAGCGCGCCCGCGTTGCAGTGGGTCAGCACGCCGCCTGAATCAGGCAGCAGCGCCGCACCGTGCGCGCCCATCGCCTTGCAGGCATCGATGTCTTCCTCGTACATGGCGTGCGCCTCGGCCAGGATCTTCTCCTTCACCTCGGCCATGCCCGCGCCCGCAGCCAGCAGTTTGGCAAACAGGCCCTTCATGCGGTCGATGGCCCAGAAGAGATTCACCGCGGTGGGCCGCGTTCCAGCGAGGCGAGCGCAAATCTTGTCAAACTCTGGCGCAAATTGGGCCGCCGACTCGGCCTTGCTGGCGCGCGCCCCCAGCGCGATGCCGTATGCGGCTGAGACGCCTATCGCCGGCGCGCCTCGCACCACCATGGTGACGACCGCGTCCGCCACCTGTTCATAAGTTGTTGCGAGAACGTAGCTCTCCTCAAGCGGGAGCCTGGTCTGATCGATAAAACGGACGCCTTCCGGGGTCCAGGTCAGCGTGGGAATCATGCAGCTCCAGTGTAAATGGAGGAATGCTGCGCCGCGAAATCAGCGGCGCCTCGCATCAGCTTCGAATGAGAAAGATCGGCAGTCCCAACTTGCCATCGTACTTCGGGCGGTAGCGGTCAGTATCGTACATGGTGGCGATGTCCACTTTGCGCGGTCCCAGTTTCGGATCGGGGATCGGCGCCATCGTGTAGCAACCTTCGCGAATCGCCGTCATCAGGCCGCTCTTCCCCGCTGCTATAGCATCCATCGCCATTCCGGCAAAAGTGATGGCCACCATGCGGTCAATGAAATCCGGGCTGCCGGAGCGCAGATCGTAAGTCAGGTCGCTGACAACGGTCTCTTGGCCGCTGGCAGTAGTGATCTCCGTGCTCAGGTCCTCTGCCACGCTCATCTTCTTGCGATGGCCGAAGGCATCTGCCGGGCCGTATTCCTTCACCGTGTAACCTTCCCACTCGGCGCCTTCAGAGAGAATCACCAGCGAATAGTTGCTGGGATTTTTTTGTTTGTCGTCGACCAGGATTTCAATCAAATGTTTCAGATTCACCTTGTACTCGGGAATGCAGCAACGCAAAGAGGTGACGAAGGCGGTGTATAGAGCGGTGTAGCCGGCATCGCGGCCGAAGACCCTGAAAATGCCGATGCGCTCGTGCGAGCCGACCGTTGTCCGCTGTCGCTCGATGGCATCCATGGCCCGCGTAATGGCGGTGGAGAACCCGATGCAATACTCGGTATTGCGGACGTCGTTATCCATGGTTTTCGGCACCGCGATCACCTTGGCGCCATGGCGGTCAAGTTCGGCAGCATAGCTGAGAGTGTCGTCGCCGCCAATGGCCACAATGTAATCGAGTTCCAGCGCCTCAATATTCCTCAGCACCGCCGGGGTCACGTCATAAACCGTGCTGGTTTCGCCATTTTTTGTGGTTTCCCTGCTTTGAAACGTTTGCCCCGCAAGCACCGGCGGAAGCTTCTTCATCTTGGTCGGATTGGTGCGCGAGCTGTGCAGAAACGTGCCGCCCGTGCGATCGATCGTGCGGGTGCTTTCGCGGTTGAGCGGCAGGATATACCGCGACCGGCTGGCCGGATCGTTCAGATCGAGGTGCGTCAATCCTTCCCACCCACGACGGATACCAATCACCTCGCATCCGATTTCGGAACCCCGGTAGACAACCGACTTAATGACTGAGTTCAGGCCCGGGACGTCGCCGCCCCCGGTAAGAATGCCAATTCGTTTTTTTGACATGGGAGTCCTCTTTCAATGTGTGAAGAATGGTTCAAAAACTCTCGCAATACAGTCTAACGCCGCGCCGCTCCGGGCAAAGCACCCACGCCCGGCTCGAATGAGGCCTTAACGCCCTCATTCAACTTCTCTCACAGCAACCCTGTTTACTGCTGTGACTTTCCACACTGCGGATTGCGCTCAATTGCACATATCCATTGCCTCATAGAAAAGCGTTAACCTTGAATCAGCAGTGTCTGGTTGTCAGCATCGGAGATCATGGAAAGGATAGTCGTGTGCAGGGCCATCGCTCTCGTTGGGGCGTTCATTCTAGGATGTGTTGCCGCCGGCTCGGGTTCGCTTCCGGCCAGGGCCGACGATCTCAAGCCGCGCGTGATCGTATTTGTTCACGGCATTCACGGCGATCGCAACACATGGCGCGCATCGAATGGCGCCTACTGGCCGCAGCTCATCCAGACCGATCCGCATTTCCAAAAGTCCGACGTTGTGGTTGCCGAATATCCGACGCCGTCGATGCGCGGCAAGTTGTCGAGCGGGCAGCTATCCGAGCTTCTTTGGCAGAAACTCAGGCAGCAACACGTCTGGGATCACAGAGAAGTCGTGATCATCGCCCACAGTCTGGGCGGAATCCTCACCGAGGAGATGCTGCTCAACCACCCCGACGATGCGGCGCGGGTGCGGTTTATCGTTGCGTACTCGACGCCCCATGAGGGATCGTTTGTGGCTAACATCGCAAAGATCTACGACAGCGATCCTCTGCTCACCGACCTTCGCGCGAGCAACGACAACAATTTTCTAATCGACCTCGAACAGCGATGGAGAAGCGCCGAATCCGTCTCAAAGATTCATCGCTACTGCGCCTATGAAACGCTTGACACCGCAGCCGGCGCCGGCATGGGCAAATACCTTGGGGCGCGCACGCGAGTAGTGAGTTTCTACAGTGCGACCTATGGGTGCGACACCGATACGCCGCCGCAGAAGATCGCCGCCAACCACATCGACATTGCGCGGCCTGCCAATCGATCAGCCGACGCCTACACGTTTTTCGCCAGGGTCTACCACAACAACCCCATCATCGATGTAGTCCAATCCGTCCGCGACAAAAAGTCGCCGGGGCTTAACGTCGATTGCAACCGTACGAATTCCGCCGATGACTTCGAGGTCCCGATCACGCTTGACCCTTCGATGCACGAACAGCTTTTGTCGGCCACAGCCGAACTCGTAGATCAGGACAAGGTTCGCGATGTTTCTCCTCCAGTCATCAAGAAGATCGATCCCAACGGAATCGCGCATATCTCTTACTCATTCAAGGGACGCGGAAGAGAGCTGTTACTGGGCTGCCCCGCCGGCCACGCGTCCGTCCTGGTCCACTTCACTATTCGCAGCGAGGTGCCGGTTTTGGAGTAGGCCGGTTTCGGTGGTCAGGGATCAGGGGTCGGCTCGAGAAGCACCCGCGAGGCCTTCACAGTATCACAATCTCGCTGTCAATTGCCGGGCTCAGCCCTCCACTTCGGTGGCGCCACCGTTACCTCGACCGAGGTCAACCTGTCCGTCTTGTGGAGCGGCTTCAACTCCACGAGCACGCAGACATCGGTGGCGCTTGAGGTGGTCGCCTTGAGTTGAGCAAACGCCTTGGAGGCACGCAATAGAAATCCGGCCGGACGATCGGCCGGGAAGATACCCACATTGCCAATCGGAATCTTCTCCGCCTGCTGCTGTCCCGGCGCCGACCGGTACGACAAGTACACGAATATCTGGAACGGGGTTCCGCTGGGGTTCGCCACCTTCGTCACCTGGATGACGACGGCCGGCGGGGCGCTTCTGAGCGTTTCCGGCGGAATTGCGAAGGATCCCGCCGGATGGTCGCTGGTGAGGATCGCGTTCGCCGCCTGTCCTCCCTTTTGATCCTGGCCGCGCCCGCTGCAGACGGCCTGCCGTGCGCTTCCCGCGAATAGCGCGGTGAGCAGCAACCCGGAAAGCAGCTGTCTCATGGTATTCATTTTTCGGCCAGAAATCGTTTGCCTTTCCAGTCGTACATGCGACGGCCCCTCAGAAACGAACGGCTGCCAACTCCAGCTTCTGAAGCTTGAGCTGGCCGATCGAATCGTGGTGGTCGTATGCAACAGGCACGAGGCTGACATTCGCCTCCGACGAAAGAGACCCGGCCTGGTTCAGCTTTTGCAGGGTTTGAGTGACATCGACAACGAAGCCGGTCTGTGGGCGTGCCGCTTCGCCCGGCTTTGCCGAACCCGTATTCGCCGATCGAGCTTTCGCCGATCCCGGCTTCGCCGATTCAGCATTCATCTCCATTTTGTGCCCCATTCCCTTTTCGTCGTAGAAAAATCCGAAGCTGCCCGCAAAATGCGGATCGTCGATTGAAGTATCCGCGCTCGCGTCCGGCTTGTTGATGAACACGCGCACGTAGAAATCACGCTTCAGTGGTACTTCAACCTCGGACACCGTCAGAACAATGCGATTCCGCGAGCCGCCCTGAATGGCGTTGGTAAAGGCGCTGGAATCCACTTTGATGGCCGCGGTCGCCGGCTTGTGGGAGTCGGCGGTGATGGCCTGCCGCAGCTCGAAGCGCTGAACGTATTCGAGCTTCGACGGTGCGCCCGTCTTCAGGAAATCTTCCAACTGCTTGCCCGTAAGCTTCTGGCCTGTGCTTTGTCCCTGTCCTCCTGTCGCAAGCGAACAGGGCTCGTACTGGTAGCTGAGGAGGGGAAACAGCGGCGTGATGCCCACCGCTACAGTCACCGGGTTACCGTTCTCGTCGAAGAAATCGGTGATGGCATAGTTCATCCAGTCCGGGTCGCTGGTGTTGGCATTGCCGAGGTCGACATTCCAATGCGTCCACATGCAGTCCAGCATGCAGTGATGGGTGTAGAACACCGGATCGAGCGGCGATTGAAACGAGCCCATGTCGCCCTCGCAGGTGGCCGACGAGCCAACAAATTCGTGAATGTTGTTGTGC
>Ga0326727_10017843_pt1 | contig 14614 bp, 7 predicted proteins | sample MB2enrmetagenome_FD_207643 | JGI IMG/M metagenome (GOLD analysis project Ga0326727, IMG submission 207643) | Lab enriched peat soil microbial communities from McLean, Ithaca, NY, United States - MB29MY | ecosystem: Environmental > Terrestrial > Soil > Wetlands > Peat | place: USA: New York... | reverse complement strand
CGGTCAGATCTGGCATTTCAACTCCTTCGCTTTCCAGCAGATTTCAGGTTCGCTGGCGCAGCTTGCGGTCGGCGCGGATGGCACGGTGTGGGGGCTCAACAGTGCCGGTCAGATCTTTCGTTTCAACTCCGCGACGCAGGGTTGGGACTCGATTCCCGGCGGTCTCAGTCAGATTGCGGTGGGTTCTGCCAACAATGTGTGGGGGATTAATGCCGCCGGGCAAGTCTTTCGGTACGATTCCCAACTCCAGAGCTGGGATTCTGTTCCAGGTATTCTCACGAGCCTTGCGGTGGCCTTCGATGGCACGGTGTGGGGCGTGAACAGTGCGCAGCAAGTCTGGCGCTTTAACGTTCAGACGCAAGGTTGGGATTCCATTGCCGGGCAGATGTCGCAAATCAGTGTGGGGGCGGATGCCGTCGTCTGGGGCCTGAATGCCAGCGGCCAGACCTACGAGTATTGGTAGCATACGGTGACGAAGAGCGCGGTTGACGGTCTGGTCGGTACGATTTGGTGTAGTGATAGCGGGGTTCTCCCGACGACGCTCGGAATGTCCATAAGATCAGCACGGACTCAGTGTAACCGATCACCGAGGTATGTAACTGGCTGAGGAGCGAGGATGACGCTAGAACATTTCCATTTGTTATGGAGCGTATCGGGCGCTAAAAAGAAGCCTTTGGAGTCTGTCCCCATGGGCCTTCGGCCCGCGAAGGCTGATGAAAATCACATTTTCGACCCTGCGACAGATAGGGATGGCCAATGCCTCATCCTCCCCTGCTCAAGGAAAGCCCCTGCGATCGTCTGGCTCCCATTCCCTGCAAGGCCCGAAGGGGTCCGTACTCGGTGCGTTCAATCGTTGGCGTGCAGCGAGCCGTGTGAATGGCTGGCGCAGCCGTAGCCTTTTGAGGTTTGTAATTCCTGTAGGGGAAATGCGAGGGGCTGACCTGCGTTCGGCGAGTTTGCTCTTATCGGAGACTCGACGCCTTCTGCGGTATGAAACAACCCATAGCGCAGGACAAATTGTAGCGGTCCAGACGGCCCATGCCAGACGTTTAGCATTTTAGCAATGGGACGTTTCGGTGCTTCCCACTTTTGCCACTTGAAAGCCTTCGTGTCCTATGGTAGAAAGGACGGCGCTTGTCGGTCGTTGGCGCCGAACCCAATGGGGGGGTGCGCATGTTTCTCCTTACCCTCATTACCTCTCGACCCTCGGGCCAAGTCCGTTCGCCCCGGGTTCCTCGAGCTTATCGCCAAGTGAATCCTTTCATCCGCATCGCTGGCCAGTTGGCTGGCTATCTTCGTAGGAGTCTCATATGAAGCATGGAAAAACTGTTTGGAAGTGGAGCGTTCTCGTACTCTGCTTGTGCGCGGGATATATCGTGCAGAGCGGGCAAATCAGTTTTCGACCCCGGAACGCTGCTGTCGGCGCGGTTCCGGCCGGAAAGCCTGTGGTGTCCTATGCGCGATTGCCATTGAGCTTTGAAGCCAGTCGAGGCCAGACGGACGGGCGGGTCAAGTTTCTCTCGCGAGGGCCGGGATACACCTTGTTCCTGACGGGCGACGAGGTGGCGCTGGCACTACGGAAGTCCGGGAAGAAACCTGGGCGTTTGGGAGCCATGAGGGGATTGCCGGGGAAGGACGGCGGAGGATCGCCAAAAAGCTCTGTCTTGCGGCTGGAGCTTGTGAATACGAACCGAAATGCGGAAGTGACCGGTGCCAGCGAACTGCCGGGCAAGGTCAACTATTTCACCGTGCAAGACACCACGAAGTTATCGCTCACGGTGAACTAACCACCTACGACATTGGGGGCGAGGCGCTGCCTCGCCCCACAAGGAGCCTTCAATGAAACAGCGACGGATTCTCTGGGCATCATGTGTTCTCATCCTCTGCTGCTGGGCGATGCGTAGCCTCCGGGGCGGAAACCTCTACTCGCAACCTCTAAAGGCGGGTGGCGCCGCGCTGCGGACGACTAAGCCTGTGGCGTCCTATGCCCAATTGCCTTTGAGCTTCGAGACGAACCAAGGCCAGACTGACATGCGAGTGAAGTTCCTCTCGCATGGACCGGGCTACGATCTGTTTCTGACCGGCGACGAGGCGGTGCTAAACGTCGGGAGACCGTCCGCTGATGAACGTGCTCCTTTCTCCTTGCAAAGTGGAATTCCTAATGTGTCGCCGCCGACCCTGAACTACGCACCAAGAACGTCGGGTACCGTACTGCGAATGAGGCTGGTGGGCGCGAACGCCGACGCTGCCGTCATCGGCGGCGAGGCACTCCCTGGCAAGGTCAACTACTTCATTGGCAACGACCCCAAGAAGTGGCGCACCAACATCCCCACTTATGCACGCGTGAAGTGCCAGGGTGTTTATTCCGGCGTCGACTTGGTTTATTACGGCAACTGGGGTGGACAACTGGAATATGACTTTGTCGTAGCTCCTGGCGCAGACGTGCGATCGATCAGATTGAGCTTCCAGGGCGCTGGGGGTATTCGAGTCGATAAAAGAACGGGAGATCTTGTCTTGCCCCTTGATGGCAGCGAACTCCGCTTCCGAAAGCCGTTAATGTATCAACCGGCATCGGGTCCGGAGCTTTCGACCGATCGGCAAGGCATAAACGGCCGGTTCATCCTTACGGGAAGGAATCAAATTGGCTTCCAGGTGGGAGCCTACGATCGTCATGCTCCGTTGATCATCGATCCGAGCTTGACCTACTCCACCTATCTGGGCGGCAGTAAGATTAACTTTGGAACCCGCGTCGCAGTCGATGCTTCCGGCAGCATTTACGTAACAGGTATTACGAATTCCGGCGACTTTCCGACGACCTCTGGAGTGTTTGACTCCATGCTCCATTCGGGAGTCCCTTGCTCGAGTGCTTTCCACGGGGAAGTGACTTTCTCTTGTCCTGACGCGTTCGTAACAAAGCTGAACCCTGCCGGCACCGGCTTGGTCTACTCCACATACCTGGGGGGTAGCCAGGCAGATGGGGCTACCGGTATTTCGGTGGATGGCACAGGTAACGCGTACGTCACGGGCACCACAGGCTCCGTGGACTTCCCTACCACCCCGGGAGCCTTCCAAACCGTTGCCGGTATTGGAAGAGCCCATGCATTCGCAACGAAGCTGAATACAACTGGCTCCGCCCTCATTTATTCGACTTATCTGGCGGGAAGTCGTGACGACGTAAGCACGATCTCCGCACTTGATTCCAGCGGCAATCTGTATGTAGCGGGGCTTACTACGTCGCCCAATTTCCCTACCACACCCGGGGCCTTCCAAACGACGCTTGCTCCTGGCTCTTGCACGGTTGCGGCGTGGAATGTGGACGCTTGTGCTGATGGCTTCATTGCAAAACTAAATGCACAGGGCTCGGCTCTAGTCTACTCCTCATACTTAGGCGGCAGTAACGAAGACGCTGTATTTGGGTTGGCGGTTGACTCCGCCGGGAGTGCTTACGCAACCGGTGCGACGCTTTCGACGGACTTCCCCATTGCTAACGCTCTGCAATCCTCATTTGGCGCCACGAACTGCGGTACGGCACCCGGGGGGAATCCAGCGACTTGCTTCCATGCCTTCGTCACGAAGGTAAATCCTGAGGGCACCGGACTGAGCTATTCCACCTACTTGTCAGGAAATGGCTACGATGCTGGTTTTGGTATAGCCGTGGACGCCAGCGGAGCGGCCTATGTGACGGGAGCGACAAATTCAAGCCAATTTCCCACGACCAGCGCAGCGGCGCAGTCGACCTTTGGCGGCGGCAGTTGCGGCAATCCCCTTAACCCCTTTAATTGTGCTGACGCCTTTGTGGCAAAACTGGCTCCGACTGGTTCCAGTCTGGAATATTCAACTTATCTTGGGGGCACTAATTTCGACTTCGGAATGAGCATCGCTGTAGACAGTGCTGGAAATGCCCACGTGGTGGGCGGCACGAACTCTCTCGACTTTCCCATAGACCTCACCTCACCCGGCTTTAAAGGTGGCACCTGTAATACAATCGGGGGGGGAGAAGTATTTCCTGGGGTTGATGACCTAAGCTTCAACATAGATTGCCCAAACGCCTTTTTAACGATACTGGGCCCCACGGGATCTACCCGGCTCTTCTCCACTTACCTCGGCGGCGGGGCGGGAGATGTAGCGCTTGGTGTTGCCGTAGATGCGTCGGGCAGCACGTACGTTGCTGGATCTACCCTTTCTGCTAATTTCCCAACCGTCAATGCGTTGCAGCCTTCCTTGACGGGTTACGCAGATGCTTTCGTCAGCAAGTTCACGGGTACCTTGGCGTGGCAGCAGGTGCCCGGCTCGCTCTCCCGGATCTCCGTGGGTTCGGACGGTACGGTCTGGGGCCTCAACAGTGCTGGACAAGTCTGGATGTTCAATCCCCAAACCCATACCTGGCAGCAGATCCCGGGCTTGTTAACACAAATCGCGGTGGGCTCGAGCGGCGTCATCTGGGGCCTGAATGCGGCCGGCCAGATTTATCGCTACGATCCCTCAAGCCAGAACTGGGTTCAGATCCCCGGCATCCTCTCCCAGATTGCAGTGGGTGCGGACGGCGACGTCTGGGGGATCAATGCCGGCAGTCAGGTCTTCCACTTTAACGCGGCCACTCAGACCTGGGTGCAGGTTCCCGGGTTGCTAACTCAGCTTGCGGTAGGCTACGACGGCGCGGTGTGGGGCCTCAACATGTCCCAGCAGGTTTACCGCTTCAATCCCGGAACCCAGAGCTGGCAGCAGGTGGCGGGCTTGCTGACGCAGGTGGCGGTGGGTGGGGATGGCGACGTGTGGGGGATCAACAGCGCGGGCCAGGCCTATCACTTCAATACGCTGAGCCAGCAATGGCAGAACACGGGCGCCAGCCTGGCGCAGCTTGCGGTGGGATCGGCGAGCAACGTGTGGGGGCTTGACTCGGCGGGCAACACCTGGAACTTCAACGGACAGACGCAAGCGTGGAATCAAGTTCCGGGACAGTTGGTGCAGATTGCAGTAGGGGAGAATGGCGCGGTGTGGGGCTTGAACAGCGCCAATCAAATCTACGAATTGGCTCAACCCACGCAAGCCACTCAAACCTTGCACGCGTTTTCGGGACCGCTCGCGCAAGTGGCGGTGGGGTTAGACGGAGAAGCGTGGGGGCTAGACGCGTCGCAACACGTCTGGCACTTCAGCGCGCCGCAGCAGAGCTGGCAGCAAGTACCGGGCAGCCTGGGTCACATCGCGGTAGGTTTTGGGGGGAACGTCTGGGGGCTGAACGCCGCAGGGCAAATCTGGCAGTTCAATCCCTCGACGCAGGGCTGGAATCAGATGCCGGGTTTGCTGGCGCAGATTGCGGTGGGTGCGGACGGCTCGGTGTGGGGGCTCGACAGTGGGAACCGGATCTGGCGTTTCAACTCCGCCAGCCGGAGCTTCGCGCAGATAGCAGGTTCACTGACGCAGCTTTCGGTAGGTGCGGATGGCACGGTGTGGGGGATCAACAGTGCCGGTCAGATTTGGCGTTTCAACGCCGCGACGCAGGGCTGGGATTCGATCCCGGGGACCCTGTCTCAGCTTGCGGTGGGTTCTGCGAGCAATGTGTGGGGGATCAATGCCGCCGGGCAAGTCTGGCAGTACAATGCCCAAAACCAAACCTGGGATTCAATTCCGGGTGTTCTAACGAGTATTGCCGTGGCCTTCGATGGCACGGTGTGGGGCCTGAACAGTGCGCAGCAAGTCTGGCGCTTCAATGCACAGACGCAGAGTTGGGATTCCATTGCGGGGCAGATGTCGCAAATCAGTGTAGGGGCGGATGCGGTGGTCTGGGGCCTGAGTGCCAGCGGCCAGACCTACGAGTATTGGTAGCTGCTGAAAAACCCTGGATCGTAGCATTCTGAGCGAAACGAGGAATCTCCGCAGGCAGTAGCCACGACAAGTTTTCGGTTTCGTGGGATTTCGTCTGCGCGGCGCCCTCATTCTTCGCCCTTTCAAGCTTCGTTTCATTTGCCACCAAAGCCTAGGGCTGGCATTACGCCGGTACAGACTAACTCCTCGTGGACGTGCGAAGTACATTAACACCGATTAGTGTAAAAAGACTAAGTGTCTCTTGACAGCCTACTATAGCTGTGCCAACCTTTCGCCGTTCTGATCTCAGCCCGCAATTTGGAGGCGTTTAGCTCGCTCTGGTCGCGCCATGGTGTTACCGGAAGGATTTGAGCTAGCAGCCGTCGCAGTCGCAGAATTCCGGGCAATTGCGTGGCCCGCTTCGACCAGGAATTCTCGCATTCAGTAGTGGCAGCCAATCTATCGCTCAGCAAAGGCGCCCCGCCTGCTGCGGTGTTTCAAAATGCAAACGCGCAACGAGATGAACCCATGGCCGTATGGACCGCCCGCGTGGTCGGCCCGGGCTGCGAAAGCTTTGGAGTACCGCAGACCTGGTTTCAAGGTCCGCGGCTTTGGTCAGGCGGCGCGGAATCGCCGCTCCACATGTCTCGCGGAGCAGCGGGACCGTATCTGGAGAATGAGCTACCCGGTTAACGTCCCGGCGTGAAGCCGGAAGGGGGGCGTATGAGCAAGCCAAGCTTGCGGAGAATCTTTTTCCTATGTGTCGTCTGCGCGGCGGGGGCGATTGATTCGCCCGCGCAAACCTTTACCACCCTGGCAAGTTTCGACGGAGCAGACGGGGCGTATGCCTCATTTGGGTCCCTCGTTCAGGGCTTTGATGGAAACTTCTACGGCACAACTTATGGTGGGGGAGCTAACCAGGCAGGCGCAGTCTTCAAGGTCACCCCAAGCGGCGCGCTAACCACTCTGTACAGCTTTTGTGCTCAAGCTGCGTGCACGGACGGCTCTAGCCCTGAGGCTGGACTGGTTCTAGCCACCAATGGAAACTTCTATGGCTCAACCACGGCTGGCGGGGCCAGTGGGGACGGCACGGTCTTCGAAATTACACCGGCGGGCACGCTGACCACGCTGCACAGCTTCGACGGCACTGACGGGGCGACTCCTTTCGACGCGCCAGTGCAAGCCACTGATGGGAACTTCTATGCGACAACGCCGGGAGGCGGGGCCTACGGGCAGGGCACGGTCTTCAAAATGACTCCGAGCGGCACGCTAACTACGCTCTACAGTTTCTGCGCTCAGGCTGGTTGTCCTGACGGCTCGGACCCTGAAGGTGGGCTGATCCAAGGTACCGACGGGAACTTTTACGGGACGACCAACTCGGGCGGCACGAGTAGCGGTTGCGGTAGCGATGGTTGTGGCACCGTTTTCAAGATCACGCCGGCGGGCACGCTGACTACGCTGCACTCCTTCCAGGACAGTGACGGCGACAACCCTTATGACGCTCTGGTGCAAGCCACCGACGGGAACTTCTATGGGACAACTCACAACGACGGAATCGACGGGGACGGCACAGTCTTCCAGATAACACCGGGGGGTACCCTGACCACTCTGCACCAGTTCGACGGCACGGACGGCGAAAACCCTCTTGGCGGGTTGCTGCAGGCCACCGACAGGAACCTCTATGGGACAACCTTTTATGGCGGAGCCGTCGGGGATGGTACAGTCTTCAGAATAAGCACCAGCGGCACGTTAACCACTTTATACAATGTGTGGGGGATTAATGCCGCCGGGCAAGTCTTTCGGTATGATTCCCAACTCCAGAGCTGGGATTCTGTTCCAGGTATTCTCACGAGCCTTGCGGTGGCCTTCGATGGCACGGTGTGGGGCGTTAACAGTGCGCAGCAAGTCTGGCGCTATAACGTTCAGACGCAAGGTTGGGATTCCATTGCCGGGCAGATGTCGCAAATCAGTGTGGGGGCGGATGCGGTGGTCTGGGGCGTGAATGCGAATGCCAGCGGCCAGAGCTACCAGTATTGGTAGGTGATTAAAAAACTTGGATCGCATCATTCTGAATGGTCATGGGCCTCCGGCCCACTAAAAGGGATGAAAGTCACAAACGTCGCAACCCCCGCGAAGGCGGGGGTCCATCGTCGGTCTGGAACACAATGGATTCCCGCTTTTGCGGGAATGACGTGACTCAGGATTAGTGTCGAAGTACATAATATGACAGGATGTCTATTGACCTCCATCAATAGTAGTGCCTATCATTCGCGCATCAGCTAGTCCCCGGTCAAGAATTCGGAGACCTTCATGTCCCGGCTTCGCGATCTCTGCTCTCGACCCCATGATGCTGTCGGAAGGGACGCTTGTCCGCTCCTACGGGTAGACCGGGTCCGACTTGGCAACTTCAGCTTTGCCTGCGCCCTGGGCATTCCCACTCTGAGATCAGCGGCGTGCAGTTCCGCACCTGGAACGTGATGAGGGAGGACTCGATGATCGAGATCAGGAACAAACCGACAATGCTATTAGCATGGACTATGGCCGTCGCCCTGGCGGCTTTGTTGACAACCTTGGGAGCCGCCCGCGTGTATGCCAAAGGGGCTCGGGAGTTCGCGGGCTTTTACAAAATCCTGAAAGTGACGAACCAGGGCGAGACGGTGGAGGTGCGGATCTCACTTCGCGTCTTCAATTACAGCGAGGCGGACGTGAAAGACGCCACCATTTCGCTGGAGAGTTTCCGGCCCCATCCGCCGGGGGTTGGAGAAGCGTGGGAGAAAGAGCAGCCTTCGTTCCGGGGCCTCACCCTGCATGTCAACGAGCGGCAGGCGACGGCGCCACTGGAGGCTACTTTCACCGTTCCTGCACGTGAGTACCAGCTATGGCAGAAAGGCGCGCGGCCGCGCTTCGTGATCGACTACCAGGACGCTGCCGGCGGGCCTCAGCATCGGGCGATTGTGCTGATACGCAGGTGAGCCGGCTTGGAACGACCCCGGGCTGACTAAGCTGCCAGCCATGAGGGGCTGCCCTTCGCCCGGTTCGATCCCGGATGAAAAAAGGCCCCTGGACCCCACAAGCCACGCCCCAATAAATCCGAGGCGGGCAATCGTGAGGTATTGTGCGCGAGCACACCAGAGAGAGCGAATACAGAAAAGGGAGGAAAACCGCCGTGTACCGACTGAGAACTGTTGTTTACTTAACCTGTGTGCTGCTGCTTTCGGCAGCAGCCAGCGCCCAACAGGACGTGATCAACACCATTGCGGGCGGTGGACCGAACAACCTGCCGGCCACTTCTGTCAGTGTCTATTACCCGATTGGCCCCGCAACAGACCCTTTCGGGGACTTTTACTTCCTGACTTTTTGGGGGTGGGTGTTTGGCGTATTTAGGGTCAGCCCGTCAGGGACTTTAACCATGGTAGCTGGGAACGGATCCTCGTCGGCCGGCTCCGGCACGCAGGGTCACGGCGTGGCGGCAGATTCCTTCGGCAACGTCTACATTGCCGACACGGATGAGTGCGCCATCCTGAGGGTTGACAAAACCGGGGCCGTCAGCGTTTTTGCCGGTCAAGGGCCGTGCGGCTATGGGGGAGACGGAGGGCCAGCCACCAGCGCTTACCTTTACTACCCAGTCGGGGTAGCCGTGGACAGTTCCGGTAACGTGTTTATTGCGGATACCGCAAACTACCGCATTCGTGAGGTGACGGTTTCGAATGGTGAGATCAACACCGTGGCGGGCAACGGCAACGATTGCGTGATCGGCGGCGCTGCCTGCGGGGACGGTGGCTCCGCCTCCAGCGCCGGAATCAGCGACGTCGGCTCCTTGGCGGTGGATGGCTCCGGCAACGTTTATATTGCCGACGAGGATAACAACGAGATACGCAAGTTCAGCGTCGGCGGCAATATCAGCACCGTGGCGGGCAACGGCAACCAAGGCTACTCCGGGGACGGCGAGCAGGCCACCAGCGCCACATTGGACTATCCTACTGGAGTTGCCGTGGATTCGCCGGGGAATATCTTTATTGCGGACAGCTACAACTACCGCATTCGTGAGGTGACGGTTTCGAATGGTGTGATCAATACTGTGGCGGGCAACGGCAGCGATTGCGAGAGCGGCGGCGTGGCCTGCGGGGATGGTGGCCTGGCTACGAAGGCCGGGCTCAGCACCGTTTTCGGTGTGGCCGTGGACAGTTCGGATGATCTATTCATCGCCGACTACGACAATCTTGGCATTCGTGAGGTCACGGCATCCAACGGCGTTATCAAGACCGTAGCGGGGAATGGCATCTACGGCTTCGCCGGCAATGGGGTTCCCGCCACCAACGCCGCCCTAGACAACCCGACGGCCGCCACTACCGATCCCGCCGGGAATGTCTACGTTGCCGATGACTCGAACTGTATCGTCCGCCAAGTGGATGCCACGACCGGACTCATCACGACGTTTGCCGGTACGCCGGACTCATGTGGCTACGGCGGCGATGGAGGTGCGGCCACCAGCGCCCTGCTTAACTACCCCAGTAAGGCGGTGGCGTACGCCGGTAGCATTTACGTTGCCGACCCGGCAAATTGCGTCATCCGGGAAGTTAATTCGTCCGGCGACATCAGCACCTTCGCCGGCACCCCGGGGTCATGTGCCTACGGCGGCGACGGTGGGCCGGCCACCAGCGCTTCCCTCAACGGCCCCAGCGCCTTGGCTGTAGATAGTTCGGGCAATATGTACATTGCGGACACTGCCAATAACGTTATCCGTGTGGTGAGCGCCGGCGTTATCAACACCGTGGCGGGGAATGGCACCGAGGAGTTTGCCGGAGACGGCGGAGCCGCCACCAGCGCCGAGCTTGACAGCCCTGGGGATGTCGCGGTGGATGCCGCCGGGAACCTCTACATCGCTGATACTTGGAACGCGCGCATTCGCATGGTAAATACGCATGGGATCATCAGCACCTTTGCGGGCGGTGGCGGCGGGGAGGGGGATGGAGGTCCGGCTAATCAGGCCGGCCTGTTAATGCCCTCGGGAGTAGCGGTCGATGCAGCCGGCAACGTTCTTATCGCCGACTCGGCCAGCGGCCTCATTCGCTGGGTGGATGGATTAGGTGTCATCCATACCGTTGCCGGCAACAGCCCCTACACGGGCGGCTTTGCCGGCGATGGAGGGCCGGCGTTCAGCGCTGAGCTGGCCTTTCCTGACGGGGTAAGCCTCGACTCCTTGGGCGACATCTACATTGCCGACACTGGTAACAACCGAGTGCGCAAGATCAATGCCGTGGCGGGGCTCAATGCCTCGACCGCGAGCGTCACCTTTGGCGCTCAGGCCGTGGGCACGTCGAGCGACCCGATGACTGTGACGCTCTCGGCCGTTGGCCCGCTGGACATCAGCAACATCGCCGCTACGGGCGACTTCAGTTCACCGGGCGATTGCGTGACGGGTTCGATGTCCGGGCAGTGCGTAATGAGCATCGTGTTCAAGCCCACCCAGAGCGGTACGCGCACCGGAACGGTCACCATCAGCGACAACGGCTACTTCAGCAGCAGTCTGATGATCAACCTTAGTGGGACAGGTGCGACGTGGCAACAAGTGCCTGGCTTGCTTTCCCAAATCTCTGTGGGTTCGGACGGCACGGTCTGGGGCCTCAACAGTGCCGGACAGCCTTACATGTTTAATCCCCAGACGCAAACCTGGCAGCAGGCCCCGGGCGTGTTGACCCAAATCACGGTAGCCTCCAGCGGCGTGGTCTGGGGCTTGAATGCCGCGGGCCAGATTTATCGCTACGATCCGTCGACCAAGGGTTGGGATCAAATCCCAGGGACCCTCTCGCAGCTTGCGGTGGGCTCGGATGGCGATGTCTGGGGGATCAATTCCAGCAGTCAGATCTTCCACTTCAACGCTGCTACTCAGACCTGGGTGCGGATTCCAGGAGCGCTAACTCAGATCGCGGTGGGTTATGACGGCGGGATCTGGGGCCTCAACGCGTCCCAGCAGGTATACCGTTTCAACCCCGGAACCCAGAGTTGGCAACAGCTGTCTGGCTTGCTAAAGCGAGTGGTGGTGGGTGGGGATGGCGATGCGTGGGGGATCAACAGCGCGGGGCAGGCCTATCACTTCAATACGCTGAGCCAGCAATGGCAGAACACGAGCGCGAGTCTGGCGCAGATTGCGGTGGGCTCGGCGAGCAACGTGTGGGGGCTTGACCCGGGGGGCGGCATCTGGTGTTACAACGGGCAGGCGCAAGCGTGGAATCAAGTTCCGGGACAACTGATGCAGATTACGGTCGGGGAGGATGGTGCGGTTTGGGGTCTGAACAGCGGGCAGCAGATTTACCAATTCGTGCAACCCACGCAAGCCACGCAAACCTTGCACCCGTTTTCGGGATCGCTGGCACAAGTTGCAGTGGCGTTAGACGGAGAAGCGTGGGGGATTGACGCAGCGCAACACGTCTGGCGCTTCAACGCGCAGCAGCAGAGTTGGCAGCAGATACCGGGCGGCCTCCATCAGATCGCCGTAGGCTTTGGCGGGAACGTCTGGGGGCTGAACGCGGCGGGGCAAGTCTGGCAGTTCAATCCCGCGACCCAGGGATGGGGAGCGATTCCAGGTTTGCTAGCGCAGATTGCCGTAGGCGCGGACGGCTCAGTGTGGGGGCTCAGCAGTGGCGGTCAGATCTGGCGTTTCAACTCCTCCACGCAAACCTTCCAGCAGATTGCAGGTTCGCTGGCGCAGATTGCGGTAGGCGCGGATGGCACGGTGTGGGGGCTCAACAGTGCCGGTCAGATCTTTCGTTTCAACTCCGCGACGCAGGGTTGGGACTCGATTCCCGGCGGTCTCAGTCAGATTGCGGTGGGTTCTGCCAACAATGTGTGGGGGCTGAATGCCGCCGGGCAAGTCTTTCGGTACGATTCCCAACTCCAGAGCTGGGATTCTATTCCAGGGATTCTAACGAGCCTGGCGGTGGCCTTCGATGGCACGGTGTGGGGCCTGAACAGTGCGAACCAAATCTGGCGCTTCAATGCTCAGACGCAGAGTTGGGATTCCATTGAAGGGCAGATGTCGCAAATCAGTGTGGGGGCGGATGCGGTAATCTGGGGCGTGAATGCGAATGCCAGCGGCCAGACCTACACGTATTGGTAGATGGCAGTGGCCTTTCATCTATGAGACGCGTGGAGACCGCGATCAAATACGGCACGGTGGCGGTGATTGCCAGGAAAAGACGCGGACCGCAGCGGTCCGCTCTACTCCCTTTTGTGCCTGGAACCAGATTCCCAACTCGACGGAGGACAACCATCATGAGGCGCGTGAAAACCCTAGCTATGGCGTTCATTTTCGTGCTTGTTGCTACAGTGGCTTGGACGCACGAGCATAGACCGCTAAGAGCTACAATATCTGTGCAAGACCTGACGACCGTCCAATCGTTTAGGAGCGGCGCAACTCTCCACGCCGTCGATAATACACAGGTCACCGCGACGACTAACGACGTCGATTGCGCCGGCCAAGTTGCCGTCACATCTTGGGCCGCCACCGGCACGCCGAGCGGGCAAGACATTTGCCTTGTTTACCCCGCCGGCTACGTTCCTTTCACCGAAATCACATCCGTCGTAGAAGGCAGCTACGAAGGTGCAGCCGTCGCGATGGTGGTCGGCTACACGACACTGTCGGCCTTTCAAGCACTGTCAGAGGTTCCACTTCCCAACGCCCCATTCCCCGAAAACTTTTGCTCGCCGGTTTCGCTCGCCCCCAATTCTGTGTGGAACGCCTACGTGCCTACCGCGGCAATGCGGTCCGGCGACTTTAGCGGATTCACCGGAGTATTGATCGACCCCACCACCGGCCAGCAGTTCATCGGCAACGTGATTCCTGCGAGTGAACTGGGAAACGTATTCGCTTGGCCTGTCACCTCGTGGCAACAGGTACCTGGCTCGCTCTCACAGATCTCGGTGGGTTCGGACGGTACGGTCTGGGGCCTCAGCAGTGCCGGACAGCCTTACATGTTTAATCCCCAGACGCAAACCTGGCTGCAGGCTCCGGGCTTGCTAACGCAAATCGCGGTGGGCTCGAGCGGCGTTGTCTGGGGCTTGAATGCCGCCGGCCAGATTTATCGCTACGATCCCTCTAGCCAGACCTGGGATCAGATCCCCGGCATCCTCTCTCAGATCGCGGTGGGCTCGGATGGCGACGTATGGGGGATAAACTCCGCCGGCCAAGTCTTCCACTTTAACGCTGCCACTCAGACCTGGGTGCAGGCTCCCGGGGCGCTGGCTCAGATTGCAGTGGGTTATGACGGTGCCGTGTGGGGCATCAACGCGTCCCAGCAGGTTTACCGCTTCAATCCCGGAACCCAGAACTGGCAGCAGGTGGCGGGGTTGCTGAAGCAGGTAGCGGTGGGTGGGGATGGCGACGCGTGGGGGATCAACAGCGCGGGCCAGGCCTTTCACTTCAATACGCTTAGCCAGCAATGGCAGAATACGTTCGCCAGTCTGAAACAGATTGCGGTGGGCTCGGCGAGCAACGTGTGGGGCCTTGACTCCGCGGGGGGGGGTCTGGAATTTCAACGGGCAGGCGCAAGCGTGGAATCAAGTTCCGGGACAACTGGTGCAGATTGCGGTAGGGGAGAATGGCGCGGTATGGGGTCTGAACAGCGAGCAGCAGATATACCAATTCGTGCAACCCACGCAGGCCACGCAAACCTTCCACCCGCTTTCGGGTTCTCTTGCGCAAATTGCCACGGGGTTAGACGGAGCAGCCTGGGGGATTGACGGGTCGCAACAAGTCTGGCACTTTGACGCGCAGCTCCAGAGTTGGCAGCAGATACCGGGCGGCCTCAGTCAG